>WNFR01004421.1_pt1 | contig 14910 bp, 15 predicted proteins | sample 5400221 | NCBI WGS metagenome assembly WNFR01 (sample SAMN13153357, study PRJNA577476) | soil metagenome | isolation source: 40 cm soil under Madrone tree | place: USA:California | collected 2016-06-14 | reverse complement strand
GGAAAGAATCGGAAACGATCGTGGAAACGATTTTCGAGAGCATCATTGACGCGCTGCAGAAGGGCGACAAAATCGAAATTCGCGGGTTCGGCAGCTTTCGCACCCGGCAGCGCCGCGGCCGCATCGGGCGGAATCCGAAAACCGGAGAAAAGGTGGATGTGCCGGCGAAGAAGATTCCGTTCTTCAAGCCCAGCAAGGAACTCAAGGACTTTGTGAATACGTCGGCTACCGCGGCGCAGAGCGAAGCCGCGCCGTCGTGAGCTAAAGCGCATTCGATCTGAGATAGGCGCGACGCCCCGGATTAACGGGGCGTTTCTATTTGGAGTGCGGCGGCTCTGCCGCCGCTTTTGAGAAGTGGACTTCCTCACCGGAACAGTAATTCAGACTCAGTGGCTACTCCGTAAAAGCGGGAGCAGAGCTCCCGCACTCCAAAAAGCCGCGCCGCCTCGGTTCAACGTCCCCGACAATTAATCACTACTGATATCCGCTTCCGGTGCAATTACGCTATCCTGACATCCACGTCAACACACGGCGGTGCCACTCAATGGACTATCTCTGGACTCCCTGGCGTTACCAGTACATGGCGGAAGCGGCCGCGGGCCAGCAGCCCGAATGCATCTTTTGCGACGCGGTGAAGCGGAACCAGGACGCCGAGACGCTGATCGTGCATCGCGGGAAGAAATCCTTCGTTATCCTGAATCGCTTTCCATACACCTCCGGCCACGTCATGATCGTGCCGTATGCGCACGTGGCGGAACTTCAACTGTGTGAACCGGGGACGCTGGGCGAAATGATGGAGCTGGCGCAGCGCGTGGAAAAGATCTTCAGCGCAAGCTATAAGCCCGATGGCATGAACCTGGGAATGAATTTGGGACGCGCCGCTGGCGCCGGAGTTGCCGGGCACCTTCATCTGCACATGCTGCCGCGGTGGATCGGCGATTCGAATTTCATGACCGTCACCGGCGAAACCCGCGTGAATCCCGAAGAACTGAAGACCACCTACGAACGCCTGAGCAAAGCGCTGAAGGGGTAGCGCTTTGGAGTGCGGCTTGCCCTGAGCACCCGAAGGGGAGCGAAGCTCCCGCTTTGCGGTGTGGACCGTATCTCCCAGACATTAATCTACTTGTGAGGTTTAGTCCCTTAAAGCGAGAGCCGCGCTCTCGCACTCCAAATGTGACAACGCCACACGGCTCGGGCTAAAATCGTACATCCAGCTTTCTTATTGAACCGCGCGCGGAGAATCCCCTTGGATCTGGAACTTACGGAAGAACAAAAGCTGCTGCGGAAGAGCGTGCGGGAATTCGCCGAATCCGAAGTGCGCCCGCTGGCGAAAGAGAACGATGAAACGGGGCATTTCCCGCGAGAGCTTTTCCGCAAGGCCGCGGAACTTGGACTGACAGGCGTGGCGTTTCCGGAGGCTGAAGGCGGGGCGGGCTTCGACCACATCGCTTACACCATTGTCATCGAAGAGATTTCGCGCTGCTGCGCCTCCACGGGCGTGATTCTCAGCGTGCAGAATTCCCTCTTTTGCGATCCGATTCACCGATATGGCACCGATGAGCAGAAGAAGAAGCTTCTGCTTCCCTTCACGCGCGGCGAAAAAATTGGATGCTATGCGCTGACGGAGCCGCAAGCCGGCTCGAACGCCGCGGCTCTGCAAACGAAGGCAGTGAAGAAGGGCGACACCTACGTGATCAACGGCACCAAGGCGTGGATCACCAATGGCGGCGTGGCCGATGCAGCGATCGTCTACACGAACACCGATCCGGCCAAGGGCGAAAAAGGAATTACCGCCATCGTGGTGGAAAAGGGGACGCCGGGATTTAAGGTCGGCAAGGAAGAAAAAAAACTCGGAATCAATGCGACCGCTTGCAGCGAGCTAGTCTTCACCGATTGCGTGGTGCCTGTGGGCAACCGCATCGGCAGCGAGGGCGAGGGATACAAGGTGGCGCTTTCAACGCTGGATGGCGGACGGATCGGCATCGCGTCGCAGGCTGTCGGCATTGCTCAGGGAGCGTTTGAGGCGGCGCTGAAGTGGTCGCAGGAGCGCATGGCGTTCGGGCATCCCATCGCGCAGTTTCAGGCCATCCAGTTCATGCTCGCCGACATGGCCACGGAAATTGACGCCGCGCGCTTGCTGGTCCGCAAGGCGGCGTGGAAGCAGGACTCCGGCGGACGCTTCAGCCAGGAAGCGGCGACCGCGAAACTTTTTGCCAGCGAGATGTCCACGCGCGTGGCGCACAAGGCGATCCAGATTCACGGCGGCTACGGCTATAGCAAAGAATATCCTGTCGAGCGAGCGTACCGCGACGCGCGCATCACGGAGATTTACGAAGGCACCAGCGAAATTCAGCGCTTGGTGATCGCTGGCTGGCTTTTGAAATCTTAAGAAGCGCCCGTTGGCGATTTATGCGCGTACAAATTTGTAGGGGCGGAGCTTGCTCCGCCCCCTCTGGGGAACAAAGAGCGGTGCTCATTGCAACAATCGAGGAGCGGGCCGGGCAAGCCCGGCCCCTACAATCGCTGCTGGGACACAGCGGCGGCGGAAAACGCTCCGTAGTATCCTGACGGGGTGCTGGAACTTGACGCAGGGCTTGAATTCAATCCTGAAAACGATAAGGAATTTTTCTCTCTGCTGCCGGAACGGCCCGCGGTTTGCCTGATCGAAGCGCACGAGGAAAAAGCCGAGCCGCACCTGATTCGCACAGCCAATTTGAGACGGCGGCTTCAGCGTTTGCTCGGCCCACTTGATCCTTCGAGCAAGCGATTGAACCTGAGGGACTTCGCGCGGCTGGTGCGGTATCGCGTCACAAATTCCGCGTTCGAACAGTCGCTTACTTTCTACCAGATCGCGCGGCAACGATTTCCCAAGCGCTACCGCGACCTAATGCGGCTGCGGCCTTCGCCGGTCTTGAAAATCAATCTAAAGAACGCATACCCCCGGTGTTACGTCACGCGGCACATCGCGGTAAACGAACAGGGCGTGCCAACAGGGGGAATTTATTATGGCCCCTTCGCATCGCGCCGCGCCGCGCAGGTGTATGCCGACAGCGTGCTGGATTTTTTCAAAGTGCGCCGCTGCCAGATCAAAATTCGCCGTGACCCGACGTTTCCCGGTTGCCTCTACTCCGAAATGAAAATGTGCCTGGCGCCGTGTTTTGCGGGCTGCAGCAAGGAAGAGTACGACGTGGAAGTGGACCGCCTGGTGGGGTTTCTGGAAACGGGTGGTAGCTCGTTGCGCGCAACTTTTGAACAAGAGCGGGAACGCGCCAGCGAAGAGCTCGATTTCGAGCGGGCAGCGGCGATTCACAAGAAACTGGAAAAATTGGATGATGCCTTGCGCACCGGGCCGGAAGTGGCGCGGCGGATTCAGGACCTGGACGCCGTGATTCTGCAACGCCTGGCCGAAGAGCAGACCATCGGCATCTTTGGAGCGCGTGGCGGCCGGTTGGCGGCTCCCTTTGCTCTTCGTTTCGGAGATACCAGCCAGCCACGATCGGCTGAGGAAGCGGTGCGCGATTATCTGGAAGCCATGATGAGCGCGCCGCCCGCCACGGCAACTCCCCGGCAATCCGCAACCGAACTGGGCGAACACCTCCGCCTCGTGGCGCGGTGGTTTTACAGCAACCCGCGCGAAGGCGAGATTTTCTTCCGCGAAAAAGATTGGCCGTACCGTCGGATCTTGCGGGCGTGTTCGCGCCTGCTTGCTCCGCCGAAAGAAGAAGCCAACGAATTGAGCAAATAGAGGGACAATCGTAGGAGTGAGGGAATCACGATGAGCCAGGGTGCAACGCCGGAAGGCACGGAGCGCTACGCGCAAAAATTCAAAGAGATCGCCGCTGAGGGACACTTTCGAAAAGCGCAGGGGCTGACCGTCTCTTCGCTCGGCGTCGGTACGTATCTCGGCCAGCCGACGGACAGCACCGATGCGAGTTATGCGGCTGCGCTCGTCGAAGCGGGACTCGCGGGATTCAATGTGTTTGATACCGCGATCAACTATCGCTTTCAACGCAGCGAACGCAACGTCGGCACCGCGCTAAAGGTGCTGGCCAACAAGGGCCTGGCGCGCGACGAATTCGTGGTCTGCACCAAGGGCGGCTATCTGACGCCCGATGGCGCCATGCCCGCCGACGCCAATCGCTATTTTTTTGACGAATACATCCAGCGGGGCGTGTTCACGGCGAAGGAAGTGGCCGCCGGGTGCCATTGCATCGCCACGCGGTTTTTGGAAAACCAATTGAATCGCAGCCTGAAAAATCTGGGCGCAAGCTGCATTGACGTCTACTATCTGCACAATCCGGAAACGCAGCTTGGCGAAGTTTCCCGGCCGGACTTTTTGAATCGCGTGCGCCAAGCGTTTGAGTTTCTGGAATCGGCGGTGGCTGCGGGGAAAATTAAGTTTTACGGCATGGCTACCTGGAATGGCTTCCGCCAGGAAGCGAAGGCAGCCGATTCCCTTTTCTTGAGCGAATTGGAGAAAATCGCGCGCGACCTTGCGGGAGATGCGCACCACTTCCGCTTCGTTCAGTTGCCTTACAACCTGGCAATGACGGAAGCACTGACTTTGGGCAATCAGTCGATCAAAGGCCAAACGCGCACGATGATGGAGGCGGCAGGCGATCTGGGCATCACGCTAGTGGCGAGCGCCGCACTGTTGCAGGGGCAACTGTCGCAGAACTTGCCGGCGTTCGTGGCGGAAGCCTTGGGTTTGCACAGCGACCTGGAGCGGGCGCTGCAGTTTGCGCGCTCCTCACCGGGGATTACGACGGCGCTGGTGGGAATGTCCCGCGCATCGCACGTGGAAGCGAACGCGAAACTGGTTGGCGTGAAGCCGGCAGGGATCGAAGAATTCAGCAAACTGTTTGAGCGCGGCGAATCGGCTTAACTGGACCACAGCGCGGGGTGGCGCTCGGTGAGCCATGTGGCGATGGCGTTGTTGAATTCGTCCAGATGGCCCGCGAAGAAATGGTCGGCGTCATCCACAACTACCAGTTTGTTTTCTCCGGAGAGCGCCGCAACAACTTCCTCGACTTTCTTTCGCGCGCCAAATTTATCATTGGCCCCGTGAACGAACAGCTTCGGTTTGGGGCAATCCGCCAGAAACGAAAAATCGCCGCTGTTCACCGGGATGCCGATCCCGATCAATTCGCCGACGCGCGAATCGCGGCAGCCGACTCGAAGGCCCACGAAACTCCCGAAGCTGAAACCTGCAAGCAAGAGTGGAACGCCCGGAAATTGTGCAGCAAGGTAATCGAGCGCCGCCTGCACATCGCCCTGCTCGCCGCGCCCGTTGTCGTGCACGCCGGCGCTCAAGCCTGCACCGCGAAAATTGAACCGGAGCACCGGGATTCCCAGGGCATCCAAAGTTTTGGCCGCGTTATAAACCACTTTGTTGTGCATGGTTCCGCCAAAGAGCGGATGAGGATGACAAATCACCGCTGCCAGCAGGGGGGTGGCTGGTTGAACGGGAGTCCAAAGAATCGCCTCCATGCGTCCGGCAGGCCCGTCAAGGAAGAGACTTTGTGAATCGTGGGCGGTCTGCATTTGAGAGTCAGTCAACAAAAGTGTACCCGAAATGGGAATTTCCTCCGAACCGCGGAAGGTCCTAGTCCTATACCGCCCACTACGCGATGTGCTCGTACTAGTGCTAAATTGTGGCACTTTGACATTGCAACTTGGTGTTCCCAATGCTAATTTCGCCACGTCCGGCAACGCAGGGGGCCGAATGAGCGATCTTTCCGACCGACGCGAAGCCCGCCGCTTCGCGATGAATTTGCCAGTGCGCGTCCTGTTGAACGACGCCAATGGTCCGGAACTCAAAGCCAACACGCGCGACGTCAGTTATCGCGGCTTGTATTTTGTCGTTGAGGCGCCTTTTGAAAAGGGCAACGAGATTGATTTTATCCTGACGCTTCCCCAGCAGATTATTTCCGCGGGCGACGTGAATATCCGCTGCCACGGCCATGTGGTGCGCGTAGAATCCGACGATCACGGCAAGACCGGCATCGCCGCCAAAATCGAAAAATACGAATTCATCCCCGCGCGCGCCTCCGCCGCGTAGTTCCCCCGTTTCACATATTTCTTGAGTCCGTTTCCGGCGACCCGACGTTTCGAGAGTTGGCCCGTGTTCCCCCTCCAGATAACTCGTGTTGGCGCTCACCGTCTGCCAAGCTATTCCCTGGACTGTCTAATAGAGGACTGCGCGCGTTCTTTACAGCCTCTATGCTGTAGCTCTGGATTCTGAAATGCAACCCATTCAGGCAGTTTACAGATTCCCGAGTTCTGCGCAGCCAGGTGTTCGTTTAGAGGAGGTAACTCGCATGCAGGAGACTGCGAACAATCCGAAGAAAAATCGTGAGAAATTGAAAAACAAGAGAAAAGTGCTCTTCAAGCTGTTTTTGGAGAACCCCATGTATACTCGCCTGGCTTTGGAAATCAAGACCCTTGACGATCAACTGGCCGATTGGACCCAGCATCTGGCGCGCAAGTGAATGAGACGGAAGCGAGTTCGACGTGCTTTCTTTAGAACCCGCCTTACAAAGGTGACGATTCGGTTAGCAAATCCGCTCCCATGCTGTGGTGATCGCTCAGGAATTCTCAGCGCAATGATGTCGCTTTTGCCCGCCCGTAGGTCCACGTTCCTATTCTGAAATCAGTGGATCGAAATTCCCAACTGCCTTTCTTCCGGACAATCAAATCGGAGACTCCCCTGCCCGAGATTTCCGGGTGTGATTCGCCGCGCGTTTTGTGCGTAGAATAGGGGCTTAGCGTATTGTGTAGTTGGGCGAAGGAAGCCCGTGGGGGGCGCTGTGTATCACTACAACCCGAAAATTGCTTTGGAAGAATTGCAGGAAGAAGCTGTGCTGCCGCATCCAGTGAAGCTGCGCGACATGATTCTGCGCAATCAACTGGGGCCGCAGGACGCGCAACTCCTGAATCACGACTTCCAGGAATATCTGACGCGATTCGGCGAATTGCAGAAAATCGCCGGCGGAATCCTGGACAGGCTGGCGACAGGGCAGCGGAAGACGGCCTGACGGCGCCGCTTGATGAGCCCTTCCCTTCTCGCGAACCAGAAGCCGCGCGTCCTGATTCTCTCTGCTTCTTCCGGCGCGGGCCACGTGCGAGCCGCGCAGGCACTCGAAAAAGCCTTTCGCGCGCGGGGCAATTGCGAAGTGGAACACATTGACGCGCTTCAGCACGTCAGCAAACTCTTTCAGCGCCTCTACGACAAGGCCTACATCCGTATGGTGCGTCGCGCGCCGGACCTGATGGGCCTGCTTTACGAACAGACCGACAAGCCCTGGCGGCATCCGCGCGAACGCCTGGCGATGGACCGCCTGAATACCCAGCCGATGATCCGCCTGCTGAAGAAAATCCAGCCGGACCTGTGCGTGGCGACGCATTTTCTGCCCGCCGAAATCCTGGCATGGCTGATCGCAAAAAAGAAATTGCAGGCGCGCCACGCCATCGTGGTGACGGATTACGATGTCCACGCCCTGTGGCTGTGCCGCACCGTGGACCGCTACTACGTGGCGATGCAGGAGTCGCTCGAATACCTGGCCAACATTGGCGTGCCGCGGGAAAAGCTGCACGTCACGGGGATTCCCATCGATCCGCTATTCGAAAAGTCCGTTAGCGCCGGCGACGCGCGAGAAAAACTGGGGCTAACGCCGAACGAACCTGTTTTGCTCCTGTCCGCCGGAGGCTATGGCGTGGGGCCATTGGAGCAGCTCGTCAAAGATTTGCTGGCGATGCAGCGGCCGTGGCAGATCGTGGCCATTGCTGGAAAATCAGAACCGTTGAAAAAACGGCTCGACGCGCTCAGCAAAAGCGCCGGGAAAACGCCGTCCGGCCAGCCGCGTCTGGTCCCCTTGGGTTTCACAAGTGAGATGGACCACTACATGGCCGCGGCCGATCTGCTGATCGGCAAGGCGGGCGGCTTGACCACTTCGGAAGCCCTTGCGCGCGAGTTGCCCATGGCACTTGTCGAGCCAATCCCCGGCCAGGAAGAGCGCAACGCCGATCATCTGCTGGAAGCGGGAGCTGCGATCCGCTGCAACAATCTTCCCGCGGCGGCGTGGAAAATCGCCGCGCTTGTGGACCAGCCGGAAAAGCTCCGCGCGATGAAGCAAGCGGCCCGAGCCATGGCCCGCCCCGACGCCGCGCGCGTGATCGCGCAAGACGCGCTGGGGCTGTTACACTAGAATTTCGCATTGTTTGGGGAATCGAACCCAGCTGACCCTTCGAGCTTATGAAACGCAACACACTGCTGATTGATGCAGACGACACGCTGTGGGAAAACAATGTTTTCTTCGAAAAGCTCATCGAGGATTTCATCACCCTGGTGGAACCGTGCGGTTACAGCCGCGCCTACATCCGTCACATCCTGAACGAAACGGAACGCAAGAACATCCGCCAGTACGGCTACGGCGTTCGCAGCTTCGGCCGTTCGCTGGAAGAGACATATATGAAGCTGGCCGACCAGATGGCCAAGCGGGAAACGCTGGCGCAGATTCACGTGCGCGTTGTGGAGCTGGAGCGCACCCCGCCGAAAATCCTCGATGGCGTGCCGGAGACGCTGGCGTACCTGACGGGGCGACACAGGCTTATCCTGTTCACGAAAGGCGAGCCTGCGGAACAAGCCGCTAAGGTGGAGCGCTCTGGCCTGCAGGGATTTTTTGAGGCCATCGAAATCGTCGGCGAAAAAGACTCCAAGACTTACCAGGTGCTGGTGAACAAACACAAAATCGTGAAGACGCAGGGCTGGATGATCGGCAACAGCCCGCGTAGCGACATCAACCCGGCGATGCAGGCCGGCCTGAACGCCGTGTACATACCGCATGTGAATACCTGGCAACTCGAACACGAGCCCGTGGTGGCAGGCACGGGAAAGCTGGTGATCCTGCCGGCGTTCCGCGAATTGCGCAACCACTTTTGATGTAACCTTGCGCCAATCTGATGAATCCCTATTGCAGGACAAACCCAAAATGACGAATGAAAAGAATTGGCCGAAAGTTGCTGTCGTTGGCGCAGGTGCGGTTGGCGGTTACTTCGGCGGGCTGCTGGCGCGTTCGGGCGGGCCGGTGACGATGATCGGGCGCGCCGCGTTCGTGGAAGCGGTGCAGAAGTCCGGCCTGCGGCTGGACACGATGCAGTTTCAGGAAACGCTGCACCCCGCAGCTTCCACCGAAATTTCCGCCACGGCAGGAGCAGACTACGTGCTGTTTTGCGTGAAGACGACGGACACTGCTTCGGTGTCGAAGGAATTAGCCAAGTATATTTCTCCGTCCACCGTTGTGCTGAGCCTGCAAAACGGCGTGAACAACGCGGAAGAAATTCGCAAAGCTTCCAGCATCGAGGCGATCCCGACAGTCGTCTACGTTGCAGCTTCCGCGCCTGCTCCCGGCACCGTGAAGCATCTTGGCCGCGGCGATCTGGTGATTGGACCGCACTCCGCGAAAGTGGACAAGACCGCGGAATTCTTTTCGCGCGCGAAACTTCCCTGCCGCGTTTCGGACAACATCGAAGGCGAACTGTGGACCAAGCTGGTGTGGAACTGTGCGCTGAACGCCGTCTCCGGACTGGGCCGCGTGACGTATGGAGAAATCATCGCGAGCGAAGAAGCCAAGCGCGTGGTGGAAGCAGTGGTGTACGAAGTGCTGGAAGTTGCGAAGAAAAAAGGAATCCAGCCTCCAGGTCTGGAAGACCCTAAGGCAGCGATCGCCGGCGCGTTTCTGATTGGCCAGCAGATGAGCGGGACGCGCTCTTCCACCGCGCAGGATATGGCCCGCGGCAAGAAAACAGAAATCGATTCGCTGAACGGCCACATCGCGCGCCTCGGCGCGGAATTGGGCTTGCGGGTGCCCGTGAACCACACCTTATACACCCTGGTGAAATTGCAGGAAGTGAATTTCTAGGGCGCATTCCTCACAATTTAGAACTCACCGCAAACCTGTCACCCTGAGGCTATCCGACGAGGATAGCCGAAGGATCTCAACGTTCAAATTGTGCACGATCTATCCGTTGAGATCCTTCGAGGCGCAAACTACGCGCCTCTCAGGATGACAAGTTTCATTGCGTGTTCTATGGGCGGACGAGCCTGCTCGTTCAGAGGGCCCGCCTCAGAAGGCGGCCGCTACAAATCTCAAATGCTCACTGGTCGCTTTTATTGACGGGCTGGCGCGTGAAAAGGAATGTGTACGATTGCCTCGAGGTCAACAGGCTGGCCTTCGCGGGTAGCCGGCTCGAATTTCCACTCTTTGAAGGCGTCCATCGCGTTGGCATTCAGGCGTTCATCAATTCCGCGCACAAGCTGGATGCTGTCCACGGTTCCGTTCTGCCGGATCACTCCGTAAAGAATCACTTCCCCTTCGATGCGCTCCTCAACCATCGTTGACGGATATTTCGGGTCCACTTTATGCACGGGCACGGGAGCGGCTACGTTTCCTGCGTGGCTGGCGACGCCTGAAAGATGCAATTCCGAAAAATGGATGATCCAACTGCCGGTGGCGCTGTTGAAATTCGGCATGTTGACATTCATCGAGTACACACGCCGCCGCGAGAAAATCTGCTCCGGCTGTGAGCCCGGCGGCAGAAGGGCGAAATTCGGCGGGCCCGTGCGCACCGAATCGTCTTCCACGGCCGCGTTCGGGTCGGGGCGCTTGATGTACGCCTGCGGCTTCGCCATGCTGAATTTTCCGACGCCGCCGAGACCCGAGACGCTGGAATTTGGCTTTGGATTCCCACCGCTGATCACGATACCGGTAGCGTTTGCGCCGCCCGCGCTGTTGCTCGCTGCTTCGGAATTTCCGCCGCTCGATGCAGAAGACACTGGCGCGCCGCCCGACGCCCCAGGCTTCTTGCCTTCGGGAGAAATCGCCACGCGCGCTGATAAATTGCCATCCGGCACGGGAACCGCAGGCGCGGGTGGCGCCGGTGAAGCGGAGAGAGCGATCAGGGTACCCGTGGAGCCCGCCGGGGCATTCGACGCCGAGGGAGCAACCTCGGGTGCGGCGGCGAGTTCGCCGTCCTGCTTTCGCGCGCCAAGCCGCGGGGTGGAACCCGCGTTGATTTCGACTTTCGGTTTTGCAGGTCCATTCTGCTGGGCCATCAGACTGACTTCCGAAGGCTTCTGCTCCAGATTCGGCAAATCCGGCGAAGGTACATCCGTCGTCGCAACCGTCTTTTTTGTCTTCGGGCGAAGCTTCCTCAGCGTCCGCTCGCTGATTTCAAGGCGCGGGCGCGGAGGAGCCGCCACCGAAGCGAGATGCACCACGTTGGGCATGTCCGGCAAAATTTTCGGCGCGTCGAGCGGCGCAGCGGGATTTATGAGGGTCTGTCGCGGATGCGTCGGATGGGAAGGATCGGTGAAGATGCGTTGACAGGGATGAAACGCGTCCGCTCCTTCGGCAGGCGGCGGTTCAGCTGGATTCTTGGCTCGAGGCGCGGCTTTCTTTTCGCGCGGCATGTTCAGGAGCGGAAGATCGTCCATCGGGCCGGACCATGTCAGCTGCGTGTTGTCAAAAGCGGGATTGCGCTTTGCCGATACCTGCAAATCCGGCCACGGAATCAGCAGCAACAGGATTTGCACCAGGGCGGCAAGCAGGATGGCACGACGCGGCGCAGGGTGCTCGACACGGCAATCGCGAAGCACGTACACGAGAGGCACGCCGCCGGTGAGACGCGTTCGCTGAAAAAATACCGGGATATTGCTGAAGAAATTCTGGTGGAAGCTGTCCCAGGCGATGTCCAGCTTGGGCTCCAGTGTACCGGGCAAAACGATCTGCGCCGGAGTTAGTTCCGCCTGGCCGAGCAAATCATATCGATTGACCTTGTACCGCTTGCCCATAGACTCCCAATTGTATCGCGCCTCGATGGGGCGCGCCTTTTTCCCCGGTCCATTCAAGGACTCTGAGATAGATGAACAGGGCGGAACTAAGGTTTACTCGGAGCTGGACGTCTCCGGCTGACTGGGGGGACGAAACCTGAAAAAACTGAGTACCGCGTCGCCCTGGCGAAGCACGCGAACCCGTTCGAGCTTACCAAAGGTTTCGGGAAGGTCAAGCGAGCGTTGGTGCTCGGCGATAACTACTGCGTTTTCAGCGAGCAAATTTGCGCCGCCTAAAAATGCGAGCACATTCGCATACTGCGCCTCTTCCGCGTAGGGGGGATCGAGAAACAGGATATCAATGCGCGCGGTTGCCGCGGCGGGTTCCTCGGCGAGACGTTTCAACGCCTGCAGAGCATCCAGTGGCAGCACGCGCGCGCTTTTGCGAATCTCCAGCGATTCGAGATTTTTCTTGATGAGCGCCACCGCGGGCCGATGCTTTTCCACGAACATCGCCTCGCGCGCGCCACGGCTTAACGCCTCGATGCCCACCGCACCTGTGCCTGCGAACAAATCGACAAAGCGAGCGTCGACAACAAGTTCGCCAAGCACGTTAAAGAGTGTTTCGCGCAGATTGTCGCTGGTAGGCCGCAGCGCCATTCCCTTCAGGCTTTTCAACTGGCGGCTTCGAAATGTTCCGGCAATGATGCGCATGGAAGGCAGGCCTCAACCGATCCGCGCCAGATGATAGCGCCGCTGCCAATGCGGAGGCAGCAGGCGCAGCATGTGCTGCAGAGATTCTTTTTGCGTGGGGTCCTCTATCAGCAAAAAGGCTTCCTTTCGCGCGCGCTCCAGCAGTTCGCGGTCGCGCAGGGGATTGGCTACGTGAAAGCCAAGCTCTCCGGATTGCCGCGTGCCAAAAAATTCGCCGGGTCCGCGAATCAGCAAGTCTGTCTCGGCGATTTCAAAACCATTTGTGGTGCGGACCATGGTTTCGAGCCGCGCGCGGCCATCGTCCGTCATGCGTCCCGGCGCCACCAGTATGCAGTGCGATTTTTGCGCGCCGCGGCCGATGCGCCCGCGAAGCTGGTGCAATTGCGCCAGGCCGAAGCGCTCGGCATGCTCGATCACCATCACGGTGGCGTTGGGTACGTCCACGCCGACTTCGATCACCGTCGTGGCCACCAGAATCTGCACTTCATTTCGCCGGAAGCGCTGCATAACATCATCTTTTTCTTCGCTGGACATCCGCCCATGCAGAAGGCCCACTTTTAATTTCGGGAAAACATCGCGCGAAAGGCGTTCGTACTCTTCCATCGCTGCCTTCAGTTCGAGCTTTGATTCCTCAATCACCGGGTAGACGATATAGCCCTGGTGCCCGGCCTGGACTTCGCGCCGCAGAGAATCCCAAACACCAGGGAGATGCTTTTCCGTGGTCACGCGCGTTTCGATGGGCGTGCGTCCCGGCGGCAGTTCGTCGAGCACGGAAACGTCAAGGTCGCCATAAAGAGTTAGCGAAAGCGTGCGCGGAATCGGGGTTGCCGTCAGCACCAGCACGTGTGGCGCGAAGCCGGTCGTGGCGGCCTTGTCCATCAGGCGTTTGCGCTGCAGCACGCCGAAGCGATGCTGCTCATCAATGGCCACGAAGCCGAGCCGCGCGAATTCCACTTCGTCTTCGATCAGCGCATGAGTTCCGATTACCAGGCGCGCTTCTCCGGTGCGGATTCGTTCGCGGGCGGCGGCTTTCTCCGCCGGCTTCAAACCGCTGATGAGAAGTTCCGCGGTGTATCCGCCAGGCGCCAGAATCCGCCGCGCCGAAAGAAAGTGTTGGACAGCGAGAATTTCCGTGGGCGCCATCAGCGCGGCCTGGCATCCGTTTTCCATGGCGATCACTGCCGCTTGCATCGCCACAATCGTCTTCCCGCTTCCGACATCCCCCTGCAGCAGGCGATTCATCGGCACGGGTTTTTCCAGATCAGCGGCAATCTCGGCCAGCACGCGCTTCTGCGCACCCGTGGGCTTGAATGGCAGAATGCGCTTCAGCGCCTCGCGCACTTTGTCTTCCCGAACGCGAAAGGCGATGGCGTTTTCCTTGCGTTGTGCCTTGCGCCCCAGCGCCATGCTCAGTTGATAGAGGAAGAATTCCTCAAAGATCAGCCGCTGCTGTGCGGGGGACCGGAAAAGATTCAACGCCTCCAGCGATTCTTCAGCCGGAGGAAAGTGGGTATGAATCAAAGCCTCGCGCCGAGCGGGATAGTGCAACTTTTCCCGCAGCTCCGGCGGAAGCACGTCGGGAATACTCGAATCCAGATTCTGCAGCGTGTTGTAAATCGTCGCGCCGCGCCGGACGCAGCTTGTCGATTTCCACTTTGCCGTGCAGGATCAACTGCTGGCCAGGCTTCAGCCGGTCTTCCAGGTACCCACCGTGAAAAAATTTGCACGGCAAAGAGCCGCTGTCGTCCTGCACCAGCAAGTGATAGATCGCGTCGCGTCCGTACATGCCGCGAACCGCCTGTCCACTCATCACCCGAGCGCGCAGCGTGTAGGTGCCGCCGGGTTGAACATCTTTAATCCTCGAAAAATGGATGCGGTCTTCGTAGCGGAACGGCAGGTAGTTCAGCAGATCTTCCAGCGTGTAAATGCCGCGCTTGCCCAGGAGTTCGGCGCGCTGCGGCCCGACTCCTTTTACCATGCGCACTTCGGTTTGCAGGCTGATGGGCATCCTTCCTTCTTTATATCATCCCCGCCTAAGCTTCGCTTTTCGTGAAACTTGCGCCATCGGCATCCGTATCGTTAGAGTGGGCTGTCGCGATGTGTTTCAGCGCAGGAGGCTGCCTTGGCGGATGCACGTTTGACGGGGTCGGAAAAGCGCGCGCTCATTCTGTGGGTGATCTGCGGCGTGCTGGGCCTGGTGTTCGCGCAGCGGTATTTCTTCCGCGCGTTTCCGGAAGCGGCGGTGGATTTCAAGGTATCGCGCACCGAAGCGCAGCAGCGCGCGAAAGACTTTGTGCAAGGCCTGGGCGAAAACCTGGACGGCTACCAGTCCACAATCACTTTCGAAGTAGACGATAACGCCAAAA
>WNFR01010719.1_pt1 | contig 14913 bp, 15 predicted proteins | sample 5400221 | NCBI WGS metagenome assembly WNFR01 (sample SAMN13153357, study PRJNA577476) | soil metagenome | isolation source: 40 cm soil under Madrone tree | place: USA:California | collected 2016-06-14 | reverse complement strand
GATGATGATCCGACAGTCGATCTGGCGGACAAGGCGGCAAACTCCTATACCAAGGAGTTTCTCTTTGGGATGACCAACACGGACCGCACGGTGCTAAACATGATCGACGCGGCGCTGAAGCGCATCCAAGCTGATGAATACGGCGTGTGCGCGAATTGCCAGGAAGAGTTGCAGCAGAAGCGGCTGGAAGCGGTGCCGTGGGCGAAACATTGCATCGCTTGCCAGGAAAAGATGGAGCAGGGATTGTTGCAGTGAACGGCGGGAAGATTCTAAAGACACGGGTCTGAAGACCCGCCACTGCAGGAAATAAGGCTCGGTTACTGCGGCGTAAGCTTCCTCTTTAATTAAAACGCGAATAAGAGTAGATTTCTGCTTGTATGGCGGGGGCTAGCTCATCCACCAGCGTCGCAGAAGTCCGGCGGCGGAGTGTGCGCGGATTGCTCGCGGAGGTCAGCGACGCCCTCGTCAGCGTGTTTTTTCCCGCTGGATGCCGTATTTGCGAAGCACTGTTGGCTAGCGCGAGCCGCGTCCCGATTTGTGCCGAATGCCTGGCGTCGTTCGTGCGAGTGCCAGGCATCCTTTGCGAGATTTGCGGGCGGCCTTTGCCCGGGTTGGCGAGGAATGAGGGGGAGCCGTTGCTCTGCCCGGCCTGCCAGGATCGAACGTACGCGTTTGAGAAGGCGCGCAGCTTTGCCCTGTATGAAGGCCCCGTGGTGCGGGCGATTCTGTTGCTGAAATTCGAGCAGATTGAGCCGCTGGGGGCGTGGTTTGCAGAACGGCTGGCGGAACTGGTGACCGCGGAAGGCGAGGCGCTGGCAGCGGATGTGGTAGTGCCGGTGCCGCTGCACCGCGACCGACAAAGGGAGCGTGGGTATAACCAGGCAGCACTGCTCGCGAAGCCGCTGGCAAAAAAGCTGCGATTGCCGCATAAAGCCGTGCTATTGACGCGCACGCGGGCGCGGCCGGACAAGCAAGTCCTGAGTTTAGAGGAGCGCTGGGAGTCCGTTCGTGGCGCTTTTGCCACACGTCCGGGCAGCCAAGTTGACAATTTACGCGTCTTACTGGTAGATGATGTATTGACGACTGGAGCGACGCTGGATGCTTGTGCGCGGGTGCTGCGCGACGCGGGAGCCAAGTCTGTAGTGGCACTAACAGTGGCGAGGGCGGTGAGAAACCCCCTGCCAAGCACCGTAGCGTGGTAAGATAGCTTGAAGAAGGCGCGATGGGCACAAACCGGCACATGTCGGTGGATTCCCGGGGGCGCTATACCCCTGAAGCATCGGGCGAGGTCATGCCCGGGTCCGAAGGTCCCACAGGCAGTAGATCCCACAACTTGCTTTCGACACGCCGTGCATCACTGATGCAGGAGCCAGTGCTGGTGCTGAACGCGACGTACGAGCCGATTAACGTGACGGCGGTGCGGCGCGCGATGGTCTTGATGCTCAAGGGTGTGGCGCAGGCGGAAGAAATGCACAACACGGAGGTTCATTCCGCAGCACATGCCCACAAAGTGCCATCCGTGATCAGGTTGCTGGCGTACCGGCATATTCCCCAGCAGAGCCGTGCGCTTTCTCGCAAGAATATTCTTCTTCGGGACCGCAATACCTGCCAGTTCTGCGTGCGAGTATTCCCCAGTTCGGAATTGACGCTGGACCACGTGGTACCGCGGTCGCGTGGCGGGCGGTCGACGTGGGAAAATCTGGTGGCCTGCTGCTACCGGTGTAACAACCGCAAGGGCGACCGGACGCCGGAAGAGGCGGGGTTTAAGCTGGCGCGAAAACCCCGGCCGTTTACCCTGCACACCTCCCGGCAGCTGATGCGGCTGATCGGGCACCGTGACGAACGGTGGCGTAAGTATTTATTTTACTGATATTTACGCTACTAAATCGATTTTTAGAAAAAATTTTGCATCGAAGGAAACCTTTTTCGCTGGCAGCCATCTAATGTAGTAATACCACTTCGAGGACACACCCCGGGAGGCGGTTAAGGCGTAGGCCTTAACCGCTTCTCTCCTTTTAGAACCATTTTCACACCGCTTAAGAATTTAGGCGGGATCTTTGCGGCCGGATTCCGGAAAACTCTTCAGTGCCGCCTCTTCGCTCGGGAATTCCGGGAAGACTTGATAGAGCTGCGTAATCTTCAAGATTTCTTCCACCTTCGGCGACAAGCCCACCACTTTCATCTGGCCGCTCTGCTTCACCACCGAGACGTACACCCTGGCGAGCTCGCCGATCCCGGAGCTATCCAAATATTGCAGCCCGCTTAAATTCAGGACAATATTTTTGCGGCCCTGCTTCAATAGCCGGGAAATGGAGTCGCGCAACGCGCCGATCTCGAAGGAAGTCAGACGTCCCGCTACGTCAAGGAGAGAAATCGGGCCTGCCTGACGAATGGTGACACTAAAATTTGTGGGCTGCACGGTTCTTACCCGATCTGCCGGGGAAGATATTCTACCTGCGGGTTAGCTGCCTAGTGCAGAGAATTTGCGGAGAAAAAAGGAGGTGGAAAAACGCTCACCATCACAGCTGAATCCGTGGCGCGCAGTTACTGGCGCATGACGACGCGCAGCCCGCGGCGCCAGCTCTCGGCGAGACCCACGCGCACGACCTCCAGCTCCTGCGACAGGCAATGCAGGAGATGGTCGGTTGTAGGATGGAATCGCAGCGCCGGCGCCACCAGATAAACGAGGGGCGCAGCCTGCTGCAAAATGACCCCTGGGAAATAGCCGTAGCGGGCGATCTCTCCGCTTTGCAACTGCCGGCGAACGCGCAGCCAATAATCGGCAGCCTGCAGCGGCAAGTGAATGTGCTCGCTGGCTTTCAGTTCAATGATCGCCAGCCGCCCGGCACGCGTCACAGTGAGAAGGTCAAGAATGCCGTGTTCGCCTCCCGCATTGGCAAAAACCTGCGCGTAGACGAATCGCTGGTCGAGCATGGCGTCCACGCGCGTTACGTCTTCGCGAACAATGGATTCGAGCCAGCGCTCCGGCTGAGCGCGGTAGAGCGGATGGCGCGTCTCGTTGGCCAGCGGATGGCGGAACATCTCCAGTTCATGCAGAAGATGCTTCAGAGCGGGGCGCGAAGCGGAAGTGAGTTCCTGGCGAGCGTCAGTGCTTCCAAAAAAAACGCGGCCACCGTCCCAACGCGCGAACGGCAGGCCGCGAAAACGCATCCAAACTTCCCGGGATTGCGCCGCGGGATGCAGTGTCACCGCCTGTGGCGCCATGGCCACGATGGCATCTAACGCAATCCGCGCCTGAGTGAGAAGCGCTTCCGACTCGCGGTGAGGAACGAGCCAGGTCGCCAGATTCCCAGCGCGCCGGGGATCGATCTTCTCGAGAGTCTCCAGTGCGGGATCGTGCTCGTAAATCTCAAAGGGGAGTTGCGGATCGAGAGCAGCAAGCCGGTGCGCGACGGTGGCGCAGCTGTTCTTGGGAAGAATGAGGCGGACGCCGGTGACGGCCGCGCGGGAGTTTGACTGGCGCGCATGTTGCAACCACAGCAGGGCGAAGGTGAGGCTATTGTCCGTCGCGTCCGATGACTCTCCCTCGGGCACAGCCAGTACCGCGACGTGCGCGGAACCGCGGCGAAGAATGCCGCGGGCGTAGTTGCCCGAGAGGGAGTGCTCGAGATCCGGAGAGACCGCCAGCGATTCGAGAGTTTCATCGGGGAACTGTTCCGCGAGAAGGTGAGTGAGGCGATCTCGAAATTCTTCGCGCGAGAGTTCCCGCGCGCCGCGCTCGAATTCCCTGCGGATAAACTCAAGCCGGTCCGGCTTAGAGCGCCCAAATCTCTCAACCGCCAGCGCCAGCCGCTGCTCGGAATGGTCAATAATTGCCAGGACGCGCCGCGTGAGATTGAGCTGCTCTGACCACAAGTGTAGCAACGGCTTCTCGCCGTCACCGCGCACTTCCCAGGACATTCCCGAGAAAGGCGCCACACAACCCCCGTTCTCGCGCACTTCCACAATCCCGGAGGCGGTGAACTCCTGGAGGCTGGCTTGCAATTCGGCAGCGAATTCCACCACGAGAGTATAAATGAGATACGTAGTTATGGAACTATATTTTCCATTTGGAGATGATAGGTCAGTAAATCTGGCGCATTAACGGCCAACGACGAGCCGTTGGACCAGCGGCTCCGGAAGGCGGGCGGCGCGCATGCGCTCCTGGACCACGGAAATATCGTACGGAATGCGCCAAAACTCGATGACCTGGTGCTCGAGATCGGCGATCGCAAAACTGGCGCGCGGATCACCGTCACGCGGCTGCCCAATCGAACCGGGATTCAGGAGGTAGCGTCGCGGCAGCTCGATGCGTAGCGCCGCAAACGATTCGCTGGGACGCGGGTGAATCTGGAGAACCTCAAGCTGCGAATCCTGGTAGGAAAAGCCGCCTTGATGATGGGTGTGCCCGAAGAACGTGACTTCCGCGGTGGAATCGAGAAGGCCATCGAGAGCCTGTGCCGGAGTGAAGACGTATTCATCTTCATCTTGAAATGCGCCGTGGACAAGCACAATGCCATCCGTCGCCAGCGGCCCCTGTGGCAAAGCTGACAGCCACCCGAGATGCTCCGGCTTGAGCTGCGCACGCGTCCAATCCACGGCGGCTTTCGCAACCGGATTGAAATCTTCGGTGGCCATCAATCCCGTGACTGCTTTGTCGTGATTTCCGCGAATTGTCTGCGTGCCAAGTTCGCGAAGGCGCGCCGTGACTTCATTGGGATCCGGGCCGTAGCCGACGACATCGCCAAGGCAGACGGAAATATCCCAGCGGTCCCGCGCGGCATCGAGGACCGCGTCAAGCGCTGTAGCGTTCGAGTGTAAATCGCTGAGAACGAGAATCCGCATTCTTAATATCCGAAAAGGGACATTGAGTATAAATGAACACTCGCGCCGATGCACGGCGGCGTGGGCAATGACCTGCAAATTGACGCGCTACGAGCGAAACGCGCCGATTTGAAACAAAATTGCATTTGTTTATACATCATTAAGACCGGAACAATGCCGACTTCACATGAAGTGGCAAAGACGATGTCCGTGGCCCTTTTCAGTTTTGATTGGGGGCACCTTTTTATGACGAGATGACGAAACATTCGCCCCCAGTGGTTCGTCTATACGGGTGCAGCCGAATACAGGGCTGATTTTTTGGCGAGATTCAGAAAAACCCCGCGGTGGCAGCCGCGGGGTCATGACACGCAGTCTTTCCGGCCGTTAGTCCAGGAAGAGTAGGTGTCTTCACGGGCGAGAGTACTCGTCCGCCATTTGCGTGTCAACTCCTTCTGGCCAAAAACAGCTTCCTGCGCGGCTGACTCGATCCCGTTTGAAAGGAAATTGGCACGCATGAAAACGAATTCATTTGTCCGTTCTATGGCATTGCTGGCCGCCATCGCAGTGGCGGTACCGGCATTCGCTAAACCGTTCGCCAAAACCATCAGCATCGCCCAGGCCGCGAAATTCGGAAAATCGGAATTGAAGGCCGGCGAATATCGTTTGGAAATCGAAGGAACCAAAGCCACGGTGCAGAAAGGCAAGCAGGTTGTTGCCGAATCCGAAGGCCGGTGGGAAGACCGTAGTTCCAAATCCGAATACAATGCGGTGCTAATCGGCGAAAACGGGCAAGTCAGGGAAGTTCGCTTTGCCGGCCAAGCGCGTGTTTTCGTGTTCAGCGAATGAGCTAGGAGACTTCGTGACTCCAATGGACGAGAGAGGCCGTCCGCCTCGGCGGATGGCCTCTCTCTCGTCACTCCGGTAGCGCATCTTCAGATCGAATAATCCAAAGCTCTCCTAACTAACGAACCAGAAGACAATCTCCATAACTGTAGAAGCGGTAGCCTGCTTCGACGGCATGTTCGTAGGCCGCCAGGACACGTTCACGCCCAGCGAATGCACACACCAGCGCAAGCAGCGTCGAGCGCGGTAAATGAAAGTTTGTTAGCAGGCCTTGCACCACGCGAAACTGGAATCCCGGGACGATGAACAACCGTGCGTCTGCTTTGCCGGAAAGCACGAGTTTCGCCGAGCCTGATTCGGCCGCGCGCAGAGCAGCATCCTCCAGGGTGCGAACGACCGTGGTTCCGACAGCAACAATAGGGCGTCCAGCATCACGGGCTGCTTGGATGCTCTCAGAGGTTCCTTCCGGAATCTCATATCCTTCGGCGTGCATCAGGTGACCTTCGAGCGTTTCACTGTGGATGGGCTGAAACGTCCCGATGCCTACATGCAGTGTCAGCTCGCAAGTCTCCACTCCACGCGCTCGGATTTTCTCCAGAATTTCAGTTGAGAAGTGCAAACCGGCGGTGGGAGCGGCAATCGCGCCAGGCCGTTTGGCAAAAACGGTCTGATACCGCTCGCGGTCGGAACTCTCATCGGCGCGTTCAATGTATGGCGGAAGCGGTACGTGTCCGAGGCGCTCGAAATGCTGGCCGACGGTGCATTGGTCACGTGAAACAAATCGCAACGTTCTTAAGCCCAGTTCACCGCGCGTCAGAACCTCAGCTTCGAGTTCACCCTCTCCGAAGAGCACTCGCTCCCCCACATGCATCTTGCGGCCCGGCCGAACCAGTGCTTCCCAAGTTTCGTGGTCGAGTTCGCGCGCCAGGAAGATTTCCACCTTGCCGGTCAGATGCTCAGACTTTGTTGCTCGCGAAGCTGGCTGGGAATGAACACCCATACGCTTCCCGAACAAGCGAGCCGGGATGACCCGCGCATTGTTGAAGACCAGGAGTTCGTCCCCTCGCAAAAGACTGGGGAACTCGGTGAACAGGCGGTCTTCGAACACCCCTGATGATCGATTCAGAAGTAGGAGCCGCGAGGCTTCGCGGCGGTCGAGAGGACGCTGAGCGATTTGCTCGCGCGGGAGACAATAGTCAAGTTCATCCAAGCGCATGGAAAGGGGCAGTCTACCAGCAAAGCAGCTAACCCGAGCAAAACAAACGAATTGGCCTTCCGGAGGCTAGTTCCGAGAGATTCAGGGCAGAAGGAGGGCTGCTTGTCTCCTAGGCCAAGTTGTCCGTAATAAATTGAATTACAATGACTTAAGTAAAGGTGAATCCCAGCTTAAAATTTTTCTTGACAACAATACACTCATATTTTATTATTCACATACAATCACCTTAGGAGGTGCTTTGAAAATGAAAACACTTACTCGATGGGAGCCCTTCCGCGGGGCTACTTCCCTTCAGGACCAAGTCAATCGACTGTTTAGCGATGTCTTGGAGCGCAAGAACGAGGAATCCAGCCTCACCGCTTGGGCGCCTTCGGTTGACATCTATGAGACTGAGCACGAACTGGTCGTCAAGGCCGATCTCCCGGAAATCGATCCCAAGGATCTGGACATCCGGGTGGAGAACAACATCCTGACGATTCGTGGCGAGCGCAAGTTCGAGAAGAATGTCAGCGAAGAGAACTATCTGCGTGTGGAACGCGCGTATGGTTCTTTCGCCCGCAGCTTCACGCTGGCGAACACCGTGAATTCGGAAGCCATCAAGGCTGATTACCAGAACGGCGTGCTGACGCTGAGCATCCCGAAACGTGAGGAAGCCAAGCCGAAGCAGATCAAGGTCAATGTGGGTACTCCCGCAGTGGCCGCGGCTGCCGCCGGTAGGTAATTCTAGCCCCGCGTTGCGGTGGAGGCGTAGATTAAGGGGCTGGCGAGAGTGCCGGCCCCTTTTTTACGGGTCAGGGCAGGAAAACGAGGAACGTATGTTGCGATTTGAAAAAATGACCGTCAAGGCGCAGGAGGCGGTACAAAACGCACAGGAAGTCGCCGCGCATCACGAGAATCAGCAGATTGAGCCCATTCATTTGCTTGCGGCATTGGTGTCTCAGGCTGATGGTGTGGTGCCATCGCTGCTCACACGGTTGGGTGCCCGCAGCGAGACTCTGTCGCAGGAAATTGAGAAGGAAATTGGCCGGCTGCCAAAAGTGCAGGGTTTCGGCCAGCAGCACATGGGTAGGCCTTTGAATGCCGTGCTGGAGCGCGCGTTCAAGGAAGCGGACAGCTTTAAAGACGAGTACGTTTCGACGGAGCACCTCTTTCTTGCAATCGCGGCGCAGGACCGCGAACCCGCCGGACAATTGCTGAAGCGCCAGGGCGCTTCTCACGAAGCTATTCTTCAGGCTTTGACGGGCGTGCGGGGAACGCAGCGCGTAACCTCGCAGAATCCTGAGGCTACTTATGCGTCGCTGGAAAAATATGCTCGCGACCTGACGGAATTGGCTCGCAAGTCAAAACTCGACCCGGTGATCGGGCGCGATGAAGAAATTCGCCGCGTGATGCAGATTCTGGCGAGGCGCACCAAAAACAATCCAGTGCTGATCGGCGAACCCGGCGTGGGCAAAACCGCGATTGTGGAAGGCCTCGCGCAACGCATTGTTTCCGGCGACGTTCCGGACGTTTTGAAAACCAAGCGCCTGGTGGCCTTGGATCTTGCGGCGCTGGTGGCAGGAGCAAAATTCCGCGGAGAATTTGAAGACCGTCTGAAAGCCGTACTAAAAGAAATCACCGAGGCCGAGGGACAGATCATTCTGTTCATCGATGAGCTGCACACGCTGGTGGGAGCGGGTGCCGCGGAAGGCGCCATGGACGCGTCCAACATGCTCAAGCCGGCGCTGGCGCGAGGCGAACTGCGCGCGATTGGCGCGACGACGCTGAATGAATACAAGAAATACATTGAGAAAGATCCCGCGTTGGAGCGCAGGTTTCAACCCGTCCTGGTTAGCGAGCCCACCGTCGAAGACACCATCGCGATTCTTCGTGGATTGAAAGAACGCTATGAAGTGCACCACGGTGTGCGCATCAAGGATGCCGCGATTCTTGCCGCGGCCACGCTTTCCAACCGTTATATCTCGGACCGCTTCCTCCCTGACAAAGCCATCGACTTGATCGACGAAGCCGCCGCCAGCCTGCGCATGCAGATCGATTCCCTGCCCGTGGAGATTGATGAAATCGAGCGGCGCATCATGCAACTGGAAATCGAGCGCCAGGCATTGCTGAAAGAGAGCGATGCACATTCCAAGGAACGCCGCAAGCAGATCGAGAAAGAGCTGGCGGTCCAGGAAGATTCCAGCGGACGCAAGGCGCGCTGGCAGGCGGAAAAAGAGGCCATCGGAAAAATCCGCAAGCTCAAGGAGCAGATCGAACAACTCAAAGCGGAAGAACAGAAATACGAGCGCGCCGGCGAACTGGCCAAGGTGGCAGAAATCCGCTATGGCAAGATTTCAGCGGCGGAGCGCGATTTGAAGCAGGCGCAAGAACGATTCTCCGCGGTGCAAAAAGACGCGCCGATGCTCAAGGAAGAAGTCGATGAAGAAGACATCGCCAAGCTCGTGAGCAAATGGACCGGAATTCCCACGGGCCGATTGCTGGAAGGCGAAGCGCAGAAGCTGGTGCACATGGAGGAACGGCTGCGACAGCGCGTTGTTGGCCAGGATGACGCCCTCGGGCGGGTGTCGAATGCCGTGCGGCGCAGCCGCGCAGGACTCTCCGACATCAAGCGGCCGATCGGCTCGTTCATTTTTCTCGGCCCTACGGGCGTCGGAAAAACGGAACTAGCTCGAGCGCTGGCGGAGTTTCTCTTCGACGATGAAAAATTAATGATTCGCATCGATATGAGCGAATACATGGAGAAGCACAGCGTGTCCCGACTTATCGGCGCGCCTCCCGGTTACGTTGGTTACGAAGAAGGCGGACAGCTCACCGAACAAATTCGGCGTCATCCGTATTCGGTGGTCTTATTTGATGAAATCGAAAAAGCGCATCCGGATGTATTCAACGTACTGCTGCAGATTCTCGAGGACGGGCGGCTCACCGATGGCAAAGGCCGCACCGTGGATTTCCGCAATACGGTGATGGTGATGACCAGCAACGTGGGATCGGCGGCGATTTTTGAATTGTCGAACAAAGACCCGGAACTGGCGCGAAAGGAAGCCATGGAAGCGTTGCGTGCGTCGTTCCGGCCGGAGTTCATCAACCGCATCGACGAGATCGTGATTTTCAATCCGCTCGGCAAGGAGCAATTGGCGAAGATCGTTGGCTTGCTCTTGAAGAGCGTTGAAAAACTTCTGGAGGAACGGCAGATTACACTGGAGTTGACGCCAGCCGCGCAAGAGTTGCTCCTGCGCGAAGGCTACGATCCCGCATACGGAGCGCGGCCGCTGCGCCGAACCATTCAGCGGCTGATTCAGGATCCGCTGGCGATGCAAATCCTGCAAGGAACGGTGTTGCCCGGCGATCATGTGCGCGTGGACCGCGACGGACAGAAAGACGCCATGAAGTTTGCGCGCGCAAAGCCGAAACAACCCGCCGTTGCCGCAGGAATCTAATAGAAGCAGGGGAATGGGAGCGAAATGAAAATCCTTAGAACAGGCTTCTTGCTAGTGCTCCTCAGTGTGCTGCTGGTCGTCGCTGGTGGGGCCATTGGCGGGCAGAGCGGCCTGAAAATTGCGCTCGGCATCGCCGTGGTCATGAACGGCATTTCCTATTTTTTCTCGGACAAGATCGCTCTGTCCTCCAGCGGCGCGCAACCCGTTTCTCGCGAGCAGGTCCCGCGGCTCTACGACGTGATGGAGCGGCTCTCAGCAAAGGCACGCCTGCCGATGCCGAAGCTCTACGTGATCCCCGAACCGGCGCCGAACGCATTCGCCACCGGCCGCAACCCCATGCACGCGTCCGTGGCCGTCACCCAAGGGCTGCTGGAATTGATGAACGATGAAGAACTGGAAGGCGTGATTGCCCACGAGCTCTCTCACGTCCGCAACTACGATATCCTCACCAGCTCCATCGCCGCAACGATTGCAGCCGCCATCACCTATCTTGCTTCCATGGGCCGGTGGGCCATGCTTTTTGGCGGTTACGGCAGGGATCGCGACGACGACCGCAGCGGTGGCGGCCTCGCGGCGCTGCTGATGATTTTCCTAGCGCCTTTTGCAGCGCTAATGCTGCAGCTTTTTCTTTCGCGGACTCGCGAATTCTCCGCTGATGAGACCGGTGCTCGCATGGTGGGCCAGCCTTACGGCTTGATCAGTGCCTTGCAAAAACTGGGAGCCTACAACCAGCGCATTCCTACTACTTCAGTGTCTCCTTCAACGTCTGCGCTGTGCATAGTAAAGCCGTTGTTCGGAGGCGGCGGCCTGTCCTCCCTGTTCAGCACGCACCCGCCACTTGAGAAGCGTATTCAGGCCTTGCGCGAGATGACGGTAACGCCACAGCGCTAGTGGCGGTGGGACGTGATTCTGCACATTTGAACCATTCCAAGTGTAATCTTTTCAAAACGTGCCACCGGCGGGGAGCACCTAAATTGTGTACTCGCTGCTAAACTTCTGATTCATAAGCAGATAATATTTAGGCCAGGGAAGCCCGCGTTTGGCGTATGACTTGCACATTCATGATTGAGCGGCAACGGCGCCTTTGTGAACCTGGGGGACGGGGGAAATGAGCTGTAAGGACACCATCCATTTGATTTGCTGGTACTTAGAGGGCCGCCTCTCGACTTCCGTCGAAGGCGAGATCAAGCGCCACTTAGAAAAGTGCTCCGACTGCCATCTCGTCCTGGACGCGGCCATCAGCACTCTAGATCGGTATTTCAGCACCGAGGGCGTCGCCGGAGCTGAAGCCGGAATCCGCGCTGCCTGATCCACGTCCCGCTAACTCTTTGAAATATTGAACCTTATCAGCTTGAACAGCTGTTGATTCCTATCCGCTCCTCCACTCGATTCGTTGGAATCCCTGATAAACCTGTTCCTAAAGGTAACGAAGGCAATTTATACGGTTTGCGTGGTGATTGCGTAAACTTTACTGGTACTGGTACTTATGGAACTTACTTATCCTCTTCCTCTAACCGTAGCTAACCTGCTTATTATTAATATTTTAGGCGGCCATCGCCTCGGGAGATCCCTTTGGCGAAAAGGGTGCTCCCTTCCCTTGCACAGGGCCAAAAGCCAAAAGGAGAAACGAAGTTTATGAGCGAATTTCTAGATTCCCCCAACACGCACACGAGCGGCACACCCCGGTGGGTCGGGCTGGCAGTGGGACTGTTGAGTGGCATTTCCCTTCTTAGCCTCGGAGTGGGCTGGAGCGCACTCAATCAGGCCAAGAGCATCGAGCAGACCACGCAAGCTTCCGTGAAACAATCCAACGATGCGTTGGCTCAGCGGCTGGCAAAGGAAGACGAAATCAACCAGCAACTGCAGAGTGACGTCAAGGTAGTCACGGACAAGCTGAACGTGACGCACGCGGATCTCGTCAAGGCGCGCAATCAGAACAAGAACGCCACCACTGCCGTCGACCAGAAGGTGACCAGCCTGGCGACTTCCGTGAAAGCGGAATTGGCCACCAAAGCGAACTCTGACGACGTCAACAAGCTCAATGGCGACGTCAATGGCGTGAAGACCGACTTGGACGCCGCCAAGAACAGCATTCAGATGGCACGCAGCGAAATGGGCACGCTCATCGCGCGCAACCACGATGAAATCGATCAGCTCCGCCGTATGGGCCAGCGCGACTACTTCGAGTTCACCGTGCAGCGCAAGTCCGGCGCCACAAAAGTAGGCTCCATTCAGATCGAACTGAAGGACACCAACACCAAGAAGAACCGTTACACCATCAACGTCCTGGCAGACGACAACAGCTTCGAGAAGAAAGACCGCTCCGTTAACGAGCCGATCTTCTTCTACACCGGCGGGAACCGCTCGGCCCTCGAACTGGTGGTCAACAAAGTCACCAAGACAACCGCCACGGGCTACCTGAGCGTCACCAAGTCCGCGGGTGCAACTTCGGCCAGCACCGCGACCTCCGGGCAGTAAGCGGATTCCCGGGAAGTCAGGCTTCAACTCCTTGAGAGCACAACAAGTTAGGGAGGATTCCAGAGAATCCTCCCTTTTTTGTTGCTGCTCATCCGGGAATAAGAACGCTCCGTACTAAGTCCTAGATAGCGTCTGGACACCGGACCGCCGCTGTGCCAAGCTTATGGCGGCCCAGGGAACCAAAAAACCGCAGTGGATTTCTGGAGGGGGAAATCATGAAAACTCGATTCGCAGTGGCATTGGCAACAACGCTGTTCGCGGGTGCGCTCACGATGGCGGCCGACGGCTCATGGACCGGCTGGATTTCAGACAGCCAGTGCGGAGTAAAGGGCGCCAACGACAAGGCTGGCACCGCTGAGTGCACCACCAAGTGCGTCAAGGAACACGGCGCCAAGTACGTGTTCGTCAACGACGCCGACAAGAAAGTCTACGTTATCGACGCGCAGGACAAGGTAGCCGCGCATGCCGGCCATCACGTGACCGTGAAGGGCTCGGTAGACGGTGAGAACCTCAAGCTGACCAGCATCGACATGGCCGCCGCAAAAACCATGTAAGATTCTGGTTGCTATAGCATTTTTTCAGGCGGGCGTCCGAACCGGGGCGCCCGTTTTGTTTTGCGCCACGCTGCATTTCCGCTACGATGTTGTGCTGCCATGCCGACCTTGCTCATTCACGCCAGCCGTGCGCTCACTTCCACTACAGAAATCAAAGATGCGGGCATCCTGGTTCGCGAAGGCACCATTGAGGCCATCGGGCCCCGCTCTGGAATGACCCTCCCCGCAGGCGCCCTGGAAATCCGCGCCATCGACCAGACCGCCATTCCCGGCTTTATCGACGTACACATCCACGGGGCCGGCGGCCACGACGTCATGGAAGGAACGCGCGACGCGTTGCGCTCCATCACCCGCAAAGTCTCGGAATATGGCACGACTTCTATCGTGGCCACTACGGTGACCGCCAGCACGGACGCAACTCTCCGCGCTGTCGAAGGGATCGCCGGGTACATCACCCGGCAGCACGAAACGGATGAATCCCGCGCTGAAGTTTTGGGGATCCATTTCGAGGGGCCGTTCATCAGCAAAGAACGCCGTGGCGTTCATCCCGCCGAATGGATTCAGTTACCGTCGGCGGAAACACTAAGCCGTTTCTTAAAAGCCGCCGCGGGAAATGCCAGAATTCTGACGATTGCTCCCGAAGTCCTCGGCGCCGCTCCCTGCATCGACGCCGCTCGGGAAGCCGGATTGGTCGTCTCAATGGGACATACCGACGCGACCTACGAGCAGGCTCGCGCGGCCATGGCTCGAGGAGCGCACAGCGCCACGCACGTCTACAACGCCATGCGCCCGTTTTCCCATCGCGACCCCGGGGTCATCGGCGCCGAGGCGTCTGCCGCAACGCCGAAGGAACGCTGGCGGGCAGCACCCTGACGCTGGACCGTGCGTTGCGAAATATTGTCGCGCTGGGCATCTCTTTGCCGGACGCCGTGAGAATGCTCACTTTAAATCCGGCTACCTTGCTCGGGATCGAATACAAAAAAGGTTCACTTCGTGTGGGCGCCGATGCGGATATTCTGCTGCTCGATGAGGGGTTGCATCTTGCGGGAGTCTGGGCACGCGGTATTGCTTTGAACTAGGAAAGGTGCGCAGATTTTTCTTGGTAGGGCGCAGCCTGCTTTGCCCGTACTTGGCCAATTCGCGGCTTTAGGGATTCAGCGGAATGTTGAGTTCCTCAGCAAGCTGCTCCGCATCAAACGGACTGCAGGCAAAAAAGCGTCCACCGACTTCCAGCGTGGGAACTTTGCGCTTACCGTCGTTGGCCCTGATGACGATCTCTTCCCCGGCCGGATCTTCTTCGATATTCACTTCGCGAAAATTCACGCCGCGTTCCTTCAGGAACATTTTGGCGCGCCGGCAGTCGGGGCACCACGCGGTGCTATACATGGTTACAAGTTCCATTGTTAGCTCTACTTCACACTATTAGATGCACGCAGAGGAGAGAAGCCGCGGCCAGTGTCACGCGAGAAGCAATACGGAGTTCTTAGGAACCGGCGACCAGGGCGCTTCGCCGCTTGGTAGCCACCTGGATGCGAATCAGCGCGCGCTGCAGCGCAATGTT
>WNFR01012870.1_pt1 | contig 14915 bp, 14 predicted proteins | sample 5400221 | NCBI WGS metagenome assembly WNFR01 (sample SAMN13153357, study PRJNA577476) | soil metagenome | isolation source: 40 cm soil under Madrone tree | place: USA:California | collected 2016-06-14 | reverse complement strand
GCACAACGAGCAGCCCAAGCCCTTTGTGTGGACCAAGAGTGCCGATGCGATTCTCAACAGCATTGGCCGGTTCGCTTCCCGCACTCTGGCTGTACAGGGCACAACAAATATGTCAGAAATCAATGACTCAGGAGACTAGAACTCATCTCATAAATGCCTCAGGAGGATCACCGCGCATGCGAGTTGAACCATCCCGAGGAAATTCTCTGGGTAGTATTCCCAGCGAATGACGATGCGACGATAATTATGAAGCCAAGCAAACAGACGCTCGATTTTCCAGCGACGACGATAGCGTCGCAGCGCGCGGCCGTCCTGTGTGACTGGTTTGCTCCGGTTCCAGCGGTGCGGCGCGATCAGTTCCACACGGAGATGTTGCTCCGGTTCCAGCGGTGCGGCGCGATCAGTTCCACACGGAGATGTTGGCGTACCCGCTGATCCAATGGATCGCTGTCGTACGCTTTGTCGCCGATCAAGCGCTCCGGTGTTTCACGGAGGAACCGCCGCTGGAGCGTGGGTTATCCGCCAGGATCCTGTCGAGGCGCGGCGAGATCGCGGCTAGTTTAATGGACATCCGATTTACTCTGTTTCGCATAACTTACAACCAAGCAATGGCTTAAACGTGTTTAGACGAGGGTGGCTTCATTCGGCGAAGCGCTGACCACGTGCACGGCGAGAGGAAGACCATGGCGGTCTGCGATTGCCATGATTTTGCTGCCTTTGCCGCGTTTTGTAGGGCCGACACCAGAGCCCCCTTTTTCGCCGAACTGAAGCTGGCGTCGATGAAGGATTCGCTCAGATCGAGCTTCCCGCGGTCGCGTAAGTCTTCGGCCAGTTTCTGCAGCAAATGTGTGAGCAGCCCGGAACGCTGCCACTGTTGGAAGCGTCGATGACAAGTCTGATAGGGCGGATAGCGAGGAGGCAGATCGTGCCAGGGAGCACCCGTGCGTAAGACCCACAACACGCCGTTCAACACCGCACGCGTGTCTTGCCACGGTCGGCCTCGCCCATCTTCCCGCCGCCTTGGACGGAACAGCGGTTCGAGAAACGCCCACTGGGCGTCGGTGAGGTCCATACATCCGATTTACTCTGTTTCGCATAACTTACAACCAAGCAATGGCTTAAACGTGTTTATGAGATAACTTCTAGTCACAATTCACCAGTCACCCTCTTCTGCTATCCTCAAAGAGGCGATCATCGGTCGAAACGAGTCCCTCTCTCATCCACCATCCCAAGGAGCCCCATGCAGTCGTTGCGACTCAATCCTATCCTCAACACGGACTCCTACAAGCTCACCCACTGGTGGCAGTATCCGCCGGACACGCGCCACATCTATTCTTACGTCGAGTCCCGCGGCGGCATGTTCGACGAAACCATGCTCGCCATGCTTCAGTACATCATCAAATCCAATTTCGCCGGCCAGGTCTTCACCCTCGACGACGTCGAGGAAGCCCGCCGCATCGCCCACGCCCATTTCGGCGGCCACCCCAAATCCTTCAACTACGAAGGCTTCAAGTCCCTCTACGCCAAGCATGGCGGCCGTCTGCCCCTCCGCATCCGCGCCATCAAGGAAGGCACCGTCGTCAAAAGTCAGAACGCCCTCATCACCATCGAGAACACCGATCCCGAATTTTATTGGCTCACCAACTGGGCCGAAACCGTTCTTCTTCAAGTCTGGTATCCCATTACCGTCGCGACGCTTTCCCGCGCCATCAAGCAGGTCATCGGCAAAGCACTCGTACGCACCGGTGATCCGTCCCTGCTTCCCTTCAAGCTCCACGACTTCGGATTCCGCGGCGTCTCCTCGAAAGAATCCGCGGCCATCGGCGGCGCCGCGCATCTGCTCAATTTTCTCGGCACGGACACGCTCGCCGCAATCCAGCTTCTCAACCAGTTTTATTCGGCCGATCTCACCGCACAGAACCCTCTCGACTGCGCGGCGTACAGCATCCCGGCCTCCGAGCATTCCACCATCACCGCGTGGGGCGAAGCCCATGAAGTCGACGCCTACGCCAACATTCTTGAAAATTGCCCTGAAGGCCTCATCGCCTGCGTCAGCGATTCCTACGACATTTTCAACGCCGTGCGAAATCTCTGGGGTGGCGCGCTGCGCGACAAGGTTCTCCAGCGCAACGGCACTCTCGTCATCCGCCCCGATTCCGGCGATGCCGTCGCCGTCCTCGAAGAACTTTTCAAAATTGCCAGCGATGTTTTCGGCTACGAAGTCAATCGCAAAGGCTGGAAGACCACCGTTCCCTGCGTGCGCTTCATCCAGGGCGATGGCGTCAACTTTTACACCATCCAGAACATCACCGCGCAGCTCACGCGCAAAGGCTGGTCGCAGGACATCTGGAGCTACGGAATGGGCGGCGCACTGTTGCAACAGGTCAATCGTGACACGCTGAAGTTCGCGCTGAAATGTTCCGCCATCGACCGCAACGGCAAATGGCACAACGTCTACAAAAATCCGAAAACCGATCCGTCCAAGGCCAGCAAGGGCGGCCGCTTCAATCTCATCCAAAATGGCAAAGAGTTCGCCACCGTCGAGGTCCTCGATGGTGAACCCGTCCCAGCCGGCAACGCCCTCGAAACCGTGCTCGAAGACGGCAAACTTCTGCGCGAGCAAACTCTCGCCGAAGTCCGCGCCATCGCCGTTTCCTACGACACCTACCTCGATCCCGCCTGAAAACTAAAATGTGCGAGCGACCTCTGCTGAAGAATCCTCTAGGTGGATTTTTTCTCGCGCAGCAGGAATCGTTGGATTTTTCCCGTCACCGTTTTCGGCAGCTCGCTGCAGAAGCGCACTTCGCGCGGCACTTTGTAGGACACCAATCGCGCCTTCACGTGCTCGCAAATCTCCGCCGCCAGATTTTTCGACCCTGCGCTCTCCGCGCGCAGCACCACGTGCGCCACGGAATACGTCAGGCCTTGCGCATCCGTCGCGCCCACCACGGCGGCTTCCGCCACGTGCGGGTGTCCCAGCAGCGCGTTTTCCACTTCCACCGGCGAAACCCACATCCCCGCCACTTTCAACATGTCGTCGGCGCGGCCGCAATAGTGGTAGTAGCCATCCGGTTCATGCACGAATTTATCGCCGGTCACCACCCATTCGCCGCGCTTGGTGCGCGCGGTCAATTCCGGAATACGCCAGTATTCCGCGAACGCGCTTCCGCCGCGCACCCAGAGATTTCCGATCTCGCCGTCGGGCAACGGTACGCCCGCGTCATCCACAATTTTCGCGTCGTACCCCGGCACCGGAAAACCGCAGCTCCCCGGCTTGCATTTTCCCGGACGGCTGGAAATAAACATGTGCAGCATTTCCGTCGAGCCGATTCCATCCAGAATTTCGAGCCCGAATCCTTTTTTCCAGCGCTCAAAAATTTCCGCCGGCAGGGCTTCTCCCGCGGAAACGCACTGCCGCACTGAAGAAAAATCCACGTGATCCCGTTCCGCTTCCGCTGCGCGCAGCACCGCTGCATAAAACGTCGGCACGGCAAAGAAAACCGTTGGCCGGTAACGCGTGACCATCTCGATCACGCGATCCACTTTCGTTCGTTCTGGATTTAGAACCGTGCGTGCGCCGACGGACAGGGGAAAATACATCCCGTTTCCCAGGCCATAGGCAAAAAACAATTTCGAAACGGAGAACGTCACGTCTTCTTTGTGAAGATCGAGCACGCCGCGCGCGAAACCCTGGCTCGTCACCAGCATGTCGGCATGGCGGTGTACCGCCGCTTTCGGTTTTCCTCCGCTCCCGGACGTGTAGAGGAAGAACGCCGGATCGTGCGGCGAAGTCTCCGCCGGCGCGAGCCGCTCGCTCGACGCGCCAGTCCACGCCCTCCACTTCGCGCAAGTCACGCCGCCTGTTTCGATCTCTTCGTCACCAACGAGGACGATGGGCATTTGCGCCCGCTCGCTCGACGCCGGCAAGAATTCCTCCAGCGCTTCGGAGTAGACGATTGCCGCTCGCGGCGCGCTGTTCTCGATGTAATGAATGTAATCCGCAGTCCGCGCGAAGGGATTTACGGGCACGGCGATGGCGCCAATCTTTGCGGCGCCGAAGAATGCCGCGATGAATTCCGCCGAATCGGGAAGCAGAATCAGAACGCGGTCGCCTCGCGTTACGCCTTGCGCGAGCAGCGCACTCCCCACGCGACTCGAAAGCGCCGCGAGTCCTGCGTACGTGACCTCGCGCGGCTCGCCGGCGATTGCCACTCGTTCTGGATGCCGCCCCGCCGGCTCATCCAGAAAATGTTCGGCCACATTCAATCGCGCAGAAATTATTTCACCTCGGTCATGGAACTATTTTGCAGAGCCTGCAAGGGGAAACATCCAGCTCAAGAGAAGATGGGTCGGCCAGTACAGCAGTCCGACCGCGCCAACAAAAATCACGGCAAGATGCACAGGAGCAGGGCCCCACGCGCGGTGGAAAACCGGGTCGCGATACGCGTAGTTCAAATTCAATTCCTGCGGCAAGAATCGGGCGATCACGAAAAGCGCCGCGGCGATGGCCGCCTGCAACGCGAGCGCGCGCCGGTCGTATCCCACCTTTCGCATCGTCCAGAGCATGGCCAGTGGAAGCCCGATGTGAAAGCTGGAGAGTAGCCGGACCCAGAGCGGGTAGCGCGTGTCCCACATGTAGTCCGTTCCGCCAATCAGAAATCGCCCGGTCAGCAGGTGCCAGCCCACGTCGATGGACCAGAATACGCCCGCCGCGAGCGAAGCTACGGCCTGGCTGGAGATGAGCAACGAGCTGCCCCACCACAATCCGGCGCATCCCAGAAGGACCGCGACATCGCAGAGATGCAGCAGATTCGGCCAGCCCCATACGCGCACGTAAGCCGGCAACCAGACGGCAACCCACAACAAGCTAACCCACCGCAAGACGGGAAAAGCGACTGTACTCGCGCTCATTCGAATGCTCCGCCCGCGCTCCGCTTCCGGCACAGCCTACCACACGAGCGAGCTTCTCCGACCCCAGACACCAATATGGAGCTTGGCGTAGCGTTGACGAATTTCTAGCATGATGAAATGAGCCAGGAGCCAGACATCGAAACGGCGCAGGCGAGCGCGATCCTCGCTTGGCTGCGGCAGCACGAAGACGAGATGGCAGCACTGCTCGCGGAACTTGTTGCTATTCCCACAGAGAATCCGCCGGGGAAAAATTATCGCGCTTGTGCGGATCTGCTCGAGATTCGATTGCGCGAATCCGGGCTGAATTGTGAGCGCCTGGCGCCGGAGGATTCGAAAAAGGATCCTGACGACGCGCCCATTTGTCTTCTGGCGAGTTACGGACGCGGAGAGAGCGCGCTCTATTTTCACGGGCATTACGATGTGGTTCCCGCGCAATCCGCAGAGCAATTTCAACCCGTCCGCAAGGAGCATTTTTTGTTTGGACGCGGCTCCTGCGACATGAAGGGCGGCATCGTCGCGATGCTCTATGCCATTCGCGCACTCAAAGAAATTGGCGCGGAATTGAACGGCAGAATTAGATTGACGCTGGTTCCCAACGAAGAAACTGGAGGCGCGGGCGGGTCGGCGTGGCTGGCGCGTGAAGGATTGCTGGGCCGCAACGGCGTGGGCATGCTGCTGGCGGAGCCTACGAGCGGGGTGATTTGGAATGCGAACCGCGGAGCGATTTCGCTGCGCGTGCAGGCATTCGGCAAGTCCGCACACGTCGGTTTGCAGCACCAGGGTGTGAACGCGTTCGAACGCATGCATCGCGTCGTCGCACGACTCCAGGCGCTGAAACACGAAGTGGAGCAGCGCACCACTCACGCAAAAATGGGCGCGGAACAAGCACGCAATTCCATCTTGATGCTCGGCGGACAGAGCGGCGGCGGTTCCAATTTCAACGTGGTGCCAGAGAAGTGCTGGTTTACCGTCGACCGACGGATCAATCCTGAAGAAGACCTGGCGGCAGAGAAAGCTAGGTTGCTGGCGATCTTGGAAAGCTGCAAGCGCGACGGAATTCCTCTGGAGTGGGAGATTCTTCAGGAAGGCAGTTCAGCCGCATGCGACGAGGACGCCGCACTCGGCCAAGCCTTGTCTCGCAGCATCCGCGCCGTGACCGGAGACGCTCCGCGTTTCGAGATGTGCCCCGGACAGCTGGAAATTCGTTTCTACGCTGCGCAAGGAATCCCGGCCTACGCCTACGGCCCGGGCCTGCTCCGTCCAGGTGGACACTTGCCCTGAAGTACTATTTAACTGTCCCTATTTTTTGGCAATGATTCGTAAATATGCCGAATCTTTACTTTTGCCAGCCCCACGCAAAAAACCAGGGCATGCTCCGAGCGGTACTTTCCATCAAAGAGTGTGAGCGCGTTGTTAAAGAGCATCCGGCCACGTACATCGGCGAACAATTCCCTGCTCTGGGCAACAGCAATGGCTCGGCAAATGACTTCGCCGTCATCAGCTTCCGCGCAGAAGAAACCACCAAGGCTTGGCGTCCCGGCTACTATCGCCTAGACTCAGACCTGACCAAGATCAACGAAGCCATCCTCGCGCTTTCCCGCTGACCCTAGCCGAACCCCATTTCTGAGACTTCACGCTGAATAGGCCACGCGCGCGCGGGCGCGGAAGCGTCCCTGCGCAGAATGCAGGTTGAGCCGCTCGTTTCTCTTCAACGGCTTGCTGGAGACGACGCGCGCGCCATGCGTGCTGATGTTTTCTGTAATGCATTCCTGGGCGCGCTGGCGGATATCGAGGCTCCAAAGATCTACTCTTACTGCAACGGGCATGCGATCCTCCAAACGCCGAGCCAGAGTTTGCATGGGGACACCTTGGCGCTTACCGGGCAGGGTGGGAAGCTGAATATCGGGGTGGGAGCGACATCATACGCCAATAGTGGTCGTTACGGTCAAGGATTTTCACGGAGCGGTAGCGGGTCATCTCGCCCAGTGCTCCGTCAGGCACTGAGGGAGATTAGGGAACGGTTCCCATAATTGGATTAAAAACAATCGTTGTGCAGAGGGCTAGGCGCTGGCGGGCCCGCGACGCAAGGGATCGCGGTGAGATATTCGTAGACGGCCCGTAGGTCATGGTCCGTTAGGTTTTTTAGACCAGGCCAGGGCATTATTTGGAGAAGATCTGCGCGGAACGGAGCCGGAATGCAGTTCGCGTTAACGATTCCTGATGGACAAGCCGGATGGAGGTTATCCAAGTCCACACCCGTCCTCATGATCTGAACGAACTCCGAAAACGTGTGGCCTCCTACGGGTAGTCCGGTTTTGTCGGGTGTCAGGTTGCGGGAGATGATGTGCGCAGAGCCTGGCGCCACTGGACCAAAATCTCGACCGCCACCGAAGTACGTCGCCGGATTGATTATCGTCGTCTGGCCAAAGTACGGGTTTCCGCCTGGCAGGAATTGAGTGATTGCAGGGCCGGCGCCGTGGCACTCATTGCAGGGGACGTGCGCGTTGACAATATAGCTGCCTAGTCCGACGAGAGCCCGGTTTTTCCCCTCCAGATTGAGCGGGACGGGTGCTATCTCTAATCCACGATGAATCCTTGATTCGTTGCGGTCGTCACCCTCATCGTCACTAGCTTTTACGCGGGGAGAACTGCTCAACATACCCGCAAGCAGGATCGTGGCAAATGCTGCGACGGCTGCCGCGGGTTTGACAAATTTCCTCGGTATCATTGTAGCTGTCCTTTCTGGTAATTCTTATGCGCGAAACGATCTGCGCTTGACTGAAATGGCTCAAGCTCGACTCTTCAGCGAAACCGAGTCACCGCGAAAGGCCGTCAGTTGTAACGGGATACTGGGCCCGGCGGTGGCGCGGCGCAAGATGCAAAGAGAGGCAAAGAGCAGCAAAATGCGGCACCCGGAGCCCATTATCCTCTAACCAGGCAATTGCCGCGGAAGGAAACTGATGTGATAATCGCCGGGTCCAGAAGGAGCGCTCAGGCCCATGTCCGTTGGAGTGACATCAAGCCCCGGGACGAATGCGGGCGCCCAGGGGCGGCGCCTAGAGTCCTGGAAGGAGGTCGCGGCTTACCTTGGGCGGGACGTCACGACCGTCCACCGGTGGGAGAAGCGCGAGGGGCTGCCCGTCCATCGCCTCCACCACAGCCGGCTCGGGTCGGTCTACGCCTACACCGCAGAACTCGACGCATGGCGGAACGAGCGGGTCGCTGGCGCGGCAAACGGCGGGATGGCCGCGACCCAAGCGCCCCAAATAGTCAGGCGCATTTGGACGGTCGTCACGGTCGCTGCACTAGGACTGGTCCTCGCGAGTGGCTTGGCCTGGCTCAGGCGCCAACGGAGCACAGCACTGCCTAGCGCCGGCTCGCCCGTTCGTTCCATTGTCGTCCTTCCACTGGATAACTTGTCCGGCAATCCCGAGCAGGACTACCTCGCCGATGGCATGACCGAAGCGCTCATCGGGCGGCTCTCGACGATCCAGAGTCTCCGGGTCATCTCGCGCACATCGTCGATGCAGTTCAAGGGCACACGCAGTTCGGTGCCGGATATCGCCAGAAAGTTGAACGTCCAGGCGGTGGTCGAGGGCTCAGTGATTCGCTCGGGCGATCGGATTCGCATCACTGCCCAGCTCATTCATGGTGATACCGATGTGCACCTTTGGTCGGGCACCTTCGATCGTGAATTGCGCGACGTGCTGGCGCTGGATAGCGAGGTCGCGCAGTCCATCGCTCGACAGATTGAGGTGGCCGTCACCGGGCAGGAGCGCAGCAGGCTGGTCGCAGTCCGTCCGGTGTCGCCCGAGGTTTACGAGAGCTACCTTCAGGGCCGATTCGCCCTGCACAAGAACACCCAAGTCGGGTTCAAAGAAGCCATCGCGCATTTCGAGAAGGCGATCAATCGCGAGCCGACCTTTGCTCCTGCCTTCGCGGGCTTGGCGGCCGCCTACAGTAAGTTGGGAGTAGTCTTCTTTGGGGCTTCCCCTCTCGAAGTTCGCCCGAAGGTGATCGCCGCCGCCAAGAAAGCGCTGGAACTGGACCCCGACCTCGTTGAAGCACGCGTCCTGCTCGCAGACGCGCTGCAGAAAGACTGGCAGTGGGCGGAGGCCGAGGCGGAGTATAAGCGAGCCATCGAGCTGAGCCCCAGCGATGCCGGCGCTCACGCTAGCTTTTCGTACTGGTTTCTCTGCCAGGGGCGGACTCCGGAGGCGCTTTCTTGGGCGCGACGTGCGCAGGAGCTTGACCCCCTGGCGCTTCACGGCATCGAAATCGGCTGGATCCTCTTTCATGCTCGCCGCTACGACGAGGCCATCCGGGAATTGCGCACTGTGCTGACCATAGAACCTGAGAGCCCGATGGCTCTGTGGTTTCTCGGCTTTGCGCTCATCGGCGCCGAACACTTTGATGAAGCGATCCAAATATTGGAGAGAGCCGCTTCCGTTTCGCATCGCAGCTCGGCTGTGCTGGGTGTGCTCGTGCGGGCCTATGCGCGCGCCGGCCGCCGCGCGGAAGCGCTGCGGGTTCTCGACGAACTTCACCGGCGGCGAAAGGCCGGGTACGTCCCGACGGCCGCGTTTCTGAACGCCTACCTGGGACTCGGTGACACGGAGGAGGCATTTACATGGCTTGAGCGTGCCGCCGAAGAACGATCGAACATGACGCAATTTCTCAAAGTGCATCCCTTCTTCGATCCCCTGCGCGGCGACCCGCGTTTCGCAGCGTTCCTGCGCCGAGCGAACTTCCAATAGGAAACTGACTCGCTACGTTCAGAGCATAAGCAGTGCGACCAAGGCGAATGGCCTAGACCGTGGCGGGAAGCCAGTTCTGCAACACAGCTATGAAGTTGGGGAGTACTTCGCGGAAAGCCAGTCCCATGCCAAGGTGGGTATGGGAATAGACGACTCGCGCAGGGGCTTCAAAAATTTGCGTCTCCGTGATTATTTTCACCTGGACGAGCGTCCCGTCGGCCAAAGGATTGATGGTATCCACGTAGCACCCGGAGACACTGAGGTCGCTGATGCGCGCGGTCATGCGCGAGCCGTTATTTTCCGCAAGGACTTCTGCCGCAGCGATGAAAGGAAATCGTGGCGCACCGCGGTGCTCTTGTTCCATGGTTGCCCTTCCCGGGACTCACCGGGGATTTTATACCGAGTCCAGCCCGGCGGCGCGCAAGACTGGCGCCGCTGTTCGCCTGCCCTTCGCCTCGCAGTGTTCCTCCACAAATTCAGTGACGAACACGGAGAATTCCAAGTACCATTTGCCTCAGCTTCCCCTCGGAACGGGTGCGCAAGATGTCTTCCGAAAGATTGCGTCGAAGCAGCCGTATTCCAAAGGAAATCCCCATCCTGCTGGTCGGAAGCGACATGGAGGGCAAGACGTTTTCGGAAAAAGCGAAGACTGTCCTCCTGAGCCGGCACGGCGCGGGCATCGTTTCGGAATACAAGCTATCGCCAGAACAAGAGCTGATCCTTCGTTCCCTGGAGACGAATAGAGAGACCGAGGTGCGCGTGGTGGGCCAGCTTGGGTCCGCCGGCGGGAGCTATACCTACGGCGTGGCGTTTCTGGATCAGAGCATCGACTTTTGGGGCATGGAGTTTCCACCCATGTCGCAATCGGAGAAAGATGCGAACCGCGTCTTGCTGCAGTGCGCCAGTTGCAAAGCTCACGAGATGGTCCAACAGAGCGACCTGGAATCTGACGTCTATATGGTCAACGAAGGCATCGTACGGTTTTGCAAGAATTGCGGTTCTTCCACGTTTTGGAAGCGGGCGGACGATGCCGCCGAAGGTGAAGCCGCCCCGCCGCAAATCGAAGAGGAGCCAGACTTCCCCGAACCGGAGGAGCCAGAGTCTATTGATTCGCCGGCCGACCTGCAACCCACCTTGCGCCCGGCAAACAGGCGAAAGTACCTTCGGACGAAGGTGAATTTCAAAGCCTGCATTCGGACGTTCGCCTTTGGTGACGACGTCGTCACCTGCGAAGACATCTCGCGAGGCGGTCTTCGGTTCAAATCCCGCAAGCATTACTCCGTGAAGGCCGATATTGAAGTAGCTTCTCCTTACTCGCCCGGTTCCCTGAACATCTTTATGAGGGGGCAGATCGTCCACGTCGAGGAAGTGCCCGGCGAAAAATCCTTCCGCTGCGGGGTCGCTTACGCCAAAACCTGATGGCCCTGATTTGTTAGACTGTGCAAACCATGAGCGTCATTGATGAAGTTCTGCAAGCAAACGAAATCTATTCGCACACCCATGAATTGCGGAGCCTGACGCCGCGCCCGGAGCGCAAGCTGGCCGTGCTGACATGCATGGATACGCGGCTTTCGATTCGAACGCTGGGGCTGAAAACGGGAGACGCACACATCATCCGCAATGCGGGCGGGATCGTGACGGAAGATAGCCTGCGCTCCCTGGTGGTGTCGCACTATCTTCTGGGCACCGAGGAATTCATGGTCATCAACCATACCGACTGCGGGCTGATGCATACGACCGAACAGGACCTGCGCACCCGAATCCAGAACCGCTCCGGGACTGCCGCTGTCGCTCCGGCCTTTTTTTATGCCTTCCAAAACATCGAAGAAAATGTGCGCCATCAACTGGAGAAGCTGCGCACGCATCCGTGGATCCCCAAGGAAGTTGCCGTGCGCGGATTTGTTTACGACGTGACCAGCGGAAAGCTGCGGGAAATTCGCGGAGACTGAATCGTTCGGAGAACCCCTCAAAAGTGCTGGAACGAGAGTACTGTTTGCCCGGACCTTAAATTGGTACCGTCAAGCTATTCATTCCTAAGAACTTGTGCCCCAACATCACTCCAACGTGGAGAGGAGCCTCACACGCCAGTGCACTCCTCTCCCGCGCAAACGGCAGGAAAAGAAAGGTCCCGCGCACGATGCCAACCCTTCACTTTCGCCGCGTTGAACGGCGCCGCACCCCCCGAGTTGCGGTTTTTGCGAATTTGATCATCCAAGGCTATGACCAAGACAATGAGAAGTTCAGAATTCAGGCGCGCTCGCATTCGGTTAGCGGCCACGGGGGGATGACGATTCTGGATACACCCGTCGTTCTTGGACAGACACTGCTAGTGACCAATGAAAGCAGCGGGCAGAAAACCGAGTGTAGAGTGGTCTCCGTACGGACTGCAACTGACGGCAAGCACGTCGTGGCGTTCGAATTCATCGCCCCCAACGCGAATTTCTGGAACATGACGTTCCCCGTCAAAGGAGCGAAACCGCTGCGGCGCATGGTGCCCGCAAGGGTCGCTCTGTAAGGATTCTGTTCCTGCAAGCCAGGCGTGCGAGACTTGTTCTGTTCGCTCGGTGTCCGGCTACTTCAGCGACGCTTCAATTTTGTTCTTGTACTCTCGGGCTTTCGCGATCACCGACGCCTCATCCACGGTTAGCACTTTCCGGTCGCGCATCACCACGCGGCCGCCGATGACCACGGTTTCCACATCGCTCCCCTTCAGCGCATAAGCCAGCTGCGCGTATACGTCATACATCGGGACGGCGTTCGGCGCGTCCAGACCGATCAAAATAAGGTCCGCCTTCTTCCCTGCTTCGAGCGAGCCGATCTCTTTCTCCATGTGCAGCGCTCGCGCGCCGTCGATAGTGGCCATTTCCACGACGGCCTTGGCGCCGAGAGCCAACGGATTGGACTTCGTGATTTTTCCGAGTTTTGCAGCCAGGTCCATTTCTTCCATCAAGTTCAAATCGTTGTTGCTGCCCGCCGGGCCGTCCGTCCCTAGGCCGACGGCAACGCCCGCGGCGCGCATTTCCGGCACGGGCGAAACGCCGCTCGCCAGCATCATGTTGCTGGAGGGATTGTGGACGCAGCCTACTTTGCGCTGCGCCAGAATCTTGCGGTCGGTCTCATCCACAAATATGCAGTGCGCGGCGACCACGTCCGGACCGAGAATGCCGATTTTGTCGAGATACTGCACGGGAGTCGTGCCATTCTGCCCGCGGCTGTCGTCCAATTCCTTCTTCATCTCCGCCACGTGGATCAAGATTGGCGCGTTGTACTTTCTCGCCAGGGCCGCGGCATCCTGGAGCGTTTTTTGCGAGCAGGTGTAGATCGAGTGCGGCGCAGGAGCGGGGTGAATGAGCGGATCGTTCTGCCATTTCTTTAGAAATTTTTCCGTGTATTCGAGCATCGCGGCATTACTCTTGTTGTCCGGCGCAGGAAAATCGATGAACGTTTCGCCCAGCACACCACGCATTCCCGCGGCCTTGGTTTCTTCGGCGACGGCATCTTCGAAGTAGTACATATCGGCGAAGGTGGTCACGCCCGCGCGAATCTGCTCCGCGGCGGCGAGCCGCGTGCCCCAACGCACAAATTCTTCGGTGACGTTTTTCGCTTCCGCCGGGAAAATGTATTTTCGCAACCATTCATCCAGCGTCACGTCATCGTGCAGCCCGCGAAAGAGAGTCATCGGAACATGTGTGTGCCCATTGATGAATCCGGGCAGCACCAATTTCCCCTTGGCGTTGATGGTTTGCGGCGCGGCGTACTTGCTCTCGATCTCCGCGCGCGGCCCCAGTGCAAGAATCGCATCGCCCTTTACCACGACGGCGCCGTCTTCCACGATGCGGCGTTGCCCGTCCATCGTGACGATGGTTCCGCCACTGACGAGCAGATCCACTTTTTCCTTCTTCGCCGTTTGCGCGTGGAGGCCAGCGGAAAATAGAAAATGGAAAACGGAAACTAGAGCAACGGCCTGCCACGAATGGGACTTGCGCATCCAATTTCGATTTTCCATTTTCACTTTTCCTTTTTCTTACAGATTGGAGGAATCAAACGGTTTCGGAAACAACTCGCGCATGGGGATGATTTCGGTTTTGCCCTTCAAATTCGCGAGGATCACCGGTACGTCGCCGCAAAATTCCCAGATCAACTGGCGGCAGGCACCGCAGGGCGGCGTAAGCGTATCCGTGTCCGTCACCACGGCGATGGCGTCGAAGCCGCGCTCTCCTTCGCTGATCGCTTTGAAAATGGCGATGCGTTCAGCGCAAACGGTGAGGCCGTACGTGGCGTTTTCGACGTTGCAGCCTCCGAAAATCCTGCCCGAAGCGGCGCGAAGGGCGGCACCAACCCGAAAATTGGAGTACGGCGCATGCGCGTTCTCGCGCGCCTGTTTTGCCGCCGAAATCAAAATGTCATTCTCGCCCACGCTTTCGCCTCCAGGCACGCATTGGAGAGTTCAGGAAATGACTTCCGCGATTCGCGGAAGCAAAGCTTTCAGCAATCCGATGAACTGCCCTTTCACACGCTCCGCCGTCTCAAGCACTTCTTTGTGATCCAGCGGCTGGTCCAGCATTCCCGCGGCCGCATTCGTCACGCAGGAAATTCCGAGCACGCGAATTCCGCTGTGCCGCGCCGCAATGACTTCTGGCACCGTGGACATTCCCACAAGATCCGCGCCAATCGTTCGAAGATACCGTATCTCTGCCGGCGTTTCGTAGCTCGGACCGGGCAGCGCGGCGTACACCCCTTCGTACATTCCGATGCCTATGCGGTTTCCTTCCCCGACAGCCATCTCGCGAAATCGGCGGTCGTAAGCGCTGCTCATATCCGGAAATCGCGGGCCAAATCGCTCGTCATTGGGACCTGACAGCGGGTTGGCGCTCTGCAAATTAATGTGATCCTTGATTACCACCAGCTTGCCTTGCACGAATTCGCGTTTGATGCCGCCCGCCGCATTGGTAAGAATGACGGCTTTCACGCCCATGCGGGCAAACACGCGAATGGGAAACGCCACGTCCTTCACGGAATAGCCCTCGTAGAGATGGACGCGTCCCTGCATTCCGCAGACCGGAATTCTCCCAACCTTGCCGACGACCAGGGTACCGGCGTGGCCGACGGCCGTGGATCGAGGAAAATAAGGAATCTCTGCGTAAGGAATTTTTGTTGCGCTGGAGAACTCATCCGCGAAAGCGCCGAGGCCCGAGCCGAGAACCAGGGCAATTTCAGGCCGCAGCGAAGTTTGCTCGGAAATGAATT
>WNFR01004151.1_pt1 | contig 14920 bp, 14 predicted proteins | sample 5400221 | NCBI WGS metagenome assembly WNFR01 (sample SAMN13153357, study PRJNA577476) | soil metagenome | isolation source: 40 cm soil under Madrone tree | place: USA:California | collected 2016-06-14 | reverse complement strand
CGCCTTCGAGATCAGCGGCGTGCTTTTTCCAGTCAGGGGTCTCGCGAACGCGAAATCTAGTTTCCTCACCTTGGTTTTTGAGCACATCGTCGGCCGCCAACGCACCGCGGATGCCCTCGTACATCATGGTGAGGCTGTCCTTGGTGAAGGCTTGATAGTTCATCGAACCTCAGCTTATCGGTTAGCCTGCGCGCCCTGCTTAGGTACGACCAAGACGATCCAGCGCGTCGGAACGCTGCACTTATCTTCCTTAACCGAGCGGACCACCCCCGTGACCGGCATTCCATTTGATATCAATGTTGCCTTTTCGCCTCGGTATTGGGCGTAGCGGCAACGCCGGGCCTCTACCGCATCAGTAATTTCGATAGTTTGCATACATCACCAATAGTCGCGGTACGCGAAACAGTTCCGCGGCGATCCTCAACATATCAGGGAAGCGTTAATCAAAATTTTCCCATGTGAGTCATGTGCGCGGCTGGCGCGGTCTGGATCACACTAATCGGGTGGCTGCTGCTCTTTCGAGGCGACCCAATTATCCATTTTAGCATAGGACGCATATTGCCGCGCTTTTTCCATCAGAGCATCCCGCTCCCGGCTTGGCCGCATTGCATCGGCTTGCCGAGAGCACTCTTCCACCATGCGCGCATAGTCCGCTGAATTCATTTCGTCCCCCTGAATCTACCAATCCGAATGTCTACGGTGAGATTCGGGGCAAAACTGCCGAAAATAGAGCGGTGGTGGGTGAACGCCGTCTCAATAAACGTGGAGCGGCATTTTAGCGCGGCGCGAGGATTGGAACTCTCGGCGAGCATTACCGTTTTTTCTTGGTTGTGTTTGCAAGGGGCCATCGCATGAAAATCGTGGAACATTCCGAAAGCCACCTCGTCAAACTGGACGATGGGTCGACGTGGCAGATTTTCCCCGGCGACATAGACCACACACTTGCATGGTTGCCGACGACCGAGCTGCGGCTGTTCGAGATAAACGATGAGGTCGCCTCGCATGCGCTCATCAATTCCGATGACGGAACCCGTGTGCGGGTACGTCCTCAGGGAGAGGAATGGCCTGTAGGAAAACTCAAGGACGTGTTGAAGCAGGGATGACATTGTTCGGAGCGCAGCTAACCAGCTTAGGTGCGGACAATGATGAAATATCGAGGCATCGAATATGCGGTCGTTCAAGGCATCGGGCGGCACTTATGGAAATGGTCGGTCTCGTTTGATGCCAACCCCGTAAGGGGCCAAGCCGCGACTAAATCAGAGGCTGTCGCAGAATCCGAGCGCGCGATTGACCGAGCGCTGGCTCCTAAAAAACTGCGGCTTGTGTCGCCCGGAGGCAGCGATTGACAGAGGCGGCAGTGGTGGCAATATCGGATACATAAGCCGGGCGAGCGGATGTACCTCGCACGGTTGCGGGCCTCGGAGCGATCCGGGGCCTTGCTTTTTTTGTCGTGGGACGAATTTTCGTCTCGCGCGGCGCAAAGATCGTTTCTTTATCCATTCTGATCTGGGTCTCACGTAGCAAATTGTTATGGATCAACCGGCTTCGATGGCCATAGCCCTTCCTGCTGCATCCTTTTTTTGAAGGCGCTCAATGTTTCCGGACGCCAGTCCCAGTACTCGGCAGGAAGAGCGGTGCACGATGTGGCGCATGTCGAATGCAGGAGCATCGCTGACGTGGCCAAGGCTGGCCTTAGCCGACTGAGACGCTGATACAGCGGCCCGGATATTTCGCAGCGGCGCGCCACGTGTGTACGGTGTCGGACAGACACAATTTCTCCAATCTAAGATGTCGAACTGTCCGTGAGAGACGGCGGACGCCCTTCGGTCGGCGGGCCTTTTTCCCAATTTCCGGGGACGTGCCAAGGCGTTTTCCCTATGTCAGCATTGGATGACATTGGTCAGCGAACAAGCACTCGGCAGGTCTGCTCGTTAACCTGTTCCAGCCGAACGCGACGTCCCCATCCAAGGTTCTCACAGCACTCGTGCTGGAGAAGAAGCGGCGAATCCCTCGCCGCCAACAAAGGGAGGTTACGATGACAGCAAATGAAGGCAACGGCGGCATCGAGCAACCCGCTGCCGAACCGGAAGCACCCGCCGCGACCGAACAGCAGGCGGCACCGCAGCCCGACGAGCCGGTGGCCGAACAGCCGCCTCCCGAGCAAGCCGCAGTGTCTCCCGCAGAACAGGCGGCGGCACCGACCAGTGACGACGCGCCCACCTCATAAACGGCGCAACGAGGAGGAGGCTCGGGGACCCAAAAGCCGGGCCTCCAACAACCAGCTTCACCTAACCGGCAACAGCTTCGACCTACGCACAGGCTTGGACGGCGGCGGCACCGCCATCGTCAGCGGTCTGACGGTCGGCGCGTCGGGTCGAGGCGAGCCCGGTGACATTCCCGCCCGGTCGCGCCAGACTGGCGACAAGCCCGGCACTGACCGGATCGACACTGTTGGTCATGACAATCGGGATGGTTGTGGTCGCCTTCATGGCCGTAACCGTGTTCGGATTGAACCCGGCGACAAGCGAGAAATGGCACCCAACCGCCTCAGTAATTGATCAGGCTCGATGTCTCAGTTGGGTCAAACTGCGACTTGCCTGCCCAAATGGGCCATGTCCGCTTTGACCCCGACTCCGGACCCGGCGTTATCGGCAAGGCCGCGCGACCTGTCGCCCATGCTGCGGATGGTTGTTCGAGGGATTGGATACCGGGCGGATCAAACGTCGCTGGCAGGCCGCGCTAGGGCGCTTGAACGGCAACAAAACTCGCGGCGGATTCCTCGGCGCGCCGCCAAGCGGCGCGACGTGCATGCTCGGCGGTCAAGGCGCGAACGATGTGCTCTCGCGGTCGCAACAGTGCGGCGGCCTCGACCATGCAGAAGTTGACGAACGCCTCGATGGATTCCGGCGATGAGCAGATCAGAGACGCGTATGCTTTTTCTTGACACCGGTCGTCTGCGGCATGCCACGGCTCACCGTGCAGAAACAGCGCCTCAGCAACAGAGCCGGCAACCAGCTCGACGACTCTGGTGTGGACATGCTGAAAAATATCGGCAGCAGCCGTGCGAGGCTCGCCAACGGTGGCCTTGTCGATCTCCCGCCGCGCCGGATTTACGGAGCCGGGGAACCGCGCTTGAAAAATGTAGGTCTTGACCGCCTTGTCGGTGACCCTGACCCCGAAGCCGGGCACTAAGGTATCCATGACCTGATACCGCTTGCCCTTCGGTGCCGCCTTGAGCGATTGAACTTTGCGGTCTGTCAGCGTTGTTTTGGCCATGCTATGGTTCCCTGTCTACAGGCTCTCGGGGCAACATCGGGGCAACATTTTGTCGGAGATTGAGCGATAGCCCATGAGATGCAATCGAGAGAGAAAATGCAAGAAGCGCTTGAAACGCCTACGTTTCTGAAATTCTGTGAAATTCTGTGAGAGCCTATGAAACGGCTTTCAGAATAAACTATGTAGACAGGAACCGGTTCGGGCGGCAAAGGGCCGGATCTTTCGCGAAATCAGGCCGGTAGCCGGGAAGCGCCGCGTGAGCATACCGAACATCATTACGCTGGGCCGCATCCTGCTGGTGCCGTTCATCGTCTGGGCGATTGCGTCCAGTCAGATGGAAATCGCATTCGCGATCTTTGTCATCGCCGGCGTCAGCGATGCGGTCGATGGCTTTCTCGCCAAGCGCTTCAATATGGCCAGCGAATTGGGCGCGCTGCTCGATCCGCTGGCCGACAAGGCGCTGCTGGTGTCGATCTACGTGGCGCTCGGAATCTGGGGCGCAATGCCGCGCTGGATCGTCATCCTTGTCGTCTCGCGCGACATCATGATCGTTGCCGCCGTGATTGTGTCATGGTTGTTCGGCAAGCCGATCCCGATGAAGCCGCTCATGATATCGAAGCTCAATACGGTGGCTCAGGTGGCATTCGCGGCATTGGTACTTGCAGCACTCGGCTTCGGCTTCAAACCAACGCCGTATGACCTGATCCTGATGGGTTTTGTAACGGTCTTTACTTTGGTTTCCGTATCCCTCTATCTCGTGGAGTGGGTGCGGCACATGAGCACGATCGAAGCAAAATAAATGATGCGCCGGTCGATCCCGGCATGGAGTGACTGCGTGGCAGGCCGCGTTCAACCTCGTCAGCTTGCATTTGCACTGCCGCACGCAGAGAGCCTTACGCGCGACAATTTTCTCGAAGGACCGGCCAACGCCGCTGGCCTGGCGCTGGTCGACAGCTGGCCCGACTGGCCGAACCGGATCATGCTGCTGGTGGGACCGGAGGGCTCCGGCAAGAGCCACCTCGCCGCAATCTGGGCCGAGGAAGCAGGCGCGCGCTCGACATCAGCACATGCGCTGACCGCAGCCGCGGTGCCGGGCGCGCTGGCGACCGGCGCGCTGGTTGTCGAAGATTTGAGATCGTCAGACTTCGATGAACGGGCGCTGTTCCACCTGATGAATCTGGCGCGGGAGGAAGAGGCGTTCGTTCTGATCACCGCGCGAGTGCCGCCGTCCACGTTTGAGACCGAGCTGCGCGATCTGCGGTCGCGGCTGCGCGCCGTGCCGACGGTGTCGTTATTGCCACCTGACGACCAGCTGTTTCGCGCGCTGATCGTTAAATTCTGCGCGGATCGTCAACTGACCGTCGATGAAACCGTGGTGAGCTATCTCACAACCAGGATAGAACGGTCTTATGCGGCCGTGCGGCAGGCTGTCGAACTCCTGGACACCGAGGCCTTGCGGCTGGGCCGGCCTGTCACCCGGGCGCTGGCGGCCGAATTGCTCCGCGATGCCTGATCCCGCGGCCTGTCTCGCATCTTGACGGCGTAGGCGGCAGGAACATCAATGTCATTGAAAGGTCATCGCGATAACACATGGTTTGGGTCGCCTGTCTCCAGGATAGTGTCGCCGCCTGCTTTGGGATGGATTGAAACTTTATGGAAGCCGCGCAAGCTATTGTAATTAAAGAAAAAGAAGCGGATGTCGAGGCCGGTCCAGCGATGGGCACCAGGCCCGAACGCTTCATTAACCGCGAGCTTTCCTGGCTGCACTTCAATCGCCGGGTGCTGGAGGAGTCGGTTAATTCCGGCCACCCCGCGCTTGAACGGGTGCGATTCCTGTCGATTTCCGCCAATAACCTTGATGAGTTCTTCATGGTCCGCGTCGCGGGCATCAAGGCCCAGGTGCGAGAGGGCATTGCTGAGCGCAGCCCCGACGGTCTGACCCCGGCCGAACAGCTTGTCCTCATCAACGAGGCGGTTTCAAAGCTCGCCACCGACCAACAGGCCATCTGGCGCGATCTGCGCGGCATCCTGGCCGAGGTGGGTATCGTTCTCGTTGATGGCCGCGATGTCACCAAGACTGAGCGAACCTGGATCGAGGATCACTTCCTCCACAATATTTTCCCGTTGCTGACGCCGCTGGCGATCGATCCGGCGCATCCCTTCCCGTTTATCCCGAGCCTCGGATTTACCGTCGCGCTGCATCTGGCCCGGGTTTCCGACGGCAAGCCGATGAACGCCCTCATTCGCATGCCAGGCAAGATCGATCGCTTCATCCGCCTGCCCGCCGGCAAGGATGCCACAGTGCGATTGATTACGCTGGAACAGGCCACCGGCTTGTTCATCGGTCGGCTGTTCCCCGGCTATACCGTCAAAGGTCAGGGGGCTTTCCGCATCATCAGGGATTCCGAGCTCGAAATCGAGGAAGAGGCGGAAGATCTGGTCCGCCTGTTCGAAACCGCGCTGAAGCGGCGGCGGCGGGGATCGGTGATCCGGCTCGAAATCGAAGCCAAGATGCCGGAAGAACTGCGCGCATTCGTGCAGCAGGCGCTTTCCACAGCCGACGACGAGGTTCTCCTGGTCGACGGCGTGCTGGCGATGAACGAGCTGTCGCAACTGACCCGGCTCGACCGGCCTGACCTCGAATTCGTACCCTATGTGCCCCGCCATCCCGAGCGCGTGCGTGATCATGGCGGCGATATTTTCGCCGCGATCAGGCAAAAGGATCTGATCGTTCATCACCCCTACGAGTCATTCGACGTCGTCGTGCAGTTCCTGCAACAGGCCGCCCGCGATCCCGATGTCGTCGCAATCAAGCAGACACTCTATCGCACCTCGAACAACTCACCGATCGTGCGGGCGCTGGCGGAGGCCGCGGAGGCCGGAAAGTCGGTGACGGCGCTGATCGAACTCAAGGCGCGGTTCGATGAGGAAGCCAACATCCGCTGGGCGCGCGATCTCGAACGCGCCGGCGTGCAGGTCGTGTACGGATTTCTCGAACTAAAGACCCACGCCAAGCTGTCGCTGATCGTGCGTCGCGAGGGCGGCAGCCTCACAACCTACGTCCACACCGGCACCGGAAACTATCATCCGGTGACCGCACGCATCTACACCGATCTGTCCTACTTCACGTCCGATCCAATCATCGGGCGCGACGCCGCGCGGGTGTTCAACTACATCACCGGCTATGCGGAACCGAGCGATATCGAGAAGATGGCGGTATCGCCGCTCACATTGCGCAAGCGCATGCTCGAGCATATTCACGGCGAGACCGGCCACGCCCGCCATGGAAGGCCGGCTGCGATCTGGATGAAGATGAACTCGCTGGTCGATCCCGAAATCATCGACGCGCTGTATGAAGCCTCGCAGGCCGGTGTGTCGATCGAACTGGTGGTGCGCGGAATTTGCTGCTTGCGGCCCGGCATTCCCGGTCTTTCGGAAAACATCCGCGTCAAATCGATCATCGGCCGCTTCCTCGAACATGGCCGAATCTACTGCTTCGGGATGGGACAGGGCCTGCCAGGCGCAAAAGCTGCTGTGTATATCTCGTCCGCCGACATGATGCCGCGCAACCTCGACCGGCGTGTCGAAATCCTCTGCCCGCTGCAAAATCCCACGGTCCATCAGCAGGTTCTCGAGCAGATCATGGTCGCGAATCTCAAGGATACCGAGCAAAGCTGGCAGTTATTGCCGGATGGGTCCTCAACGCGTATGAAGGCCGCGAAGGGCGAGGAGCCCTTTAACCTGCATAATTACTTCATGACGAATCCGAGTCTGTCAGGCCGTGGAAAGTCTCTTAAGGAATCTTCGCCGCGCCGCCTCACGCGCCGTACCGAGCGTCAGCATTCGTCATAAGGGATCTTTCCGGTGAAGCGGCCGCGCAAACGCGCATCAAGCGTCGCGGTCATCGACATCGGATCGAATTCGGTGCGTCTCGTCGTATATGAATCGATGGCGCGCAGCCTGGTCACGACCTTCAACGAGAAAACGCTTTGTGGCCTAGGCCGCGAAGTTCAGACCACGGGCCTGCTGGCGCCAGACGCCGTCGCCAAGGCCTTGACGTCGTTGCGGCGTTTTCGCGCGCTATGCAGGGTGATGAAAGTTGGCCGCGTCTACGCGATCGCCACCGCCGCGTGCCGCGACGCCACCAACGGTCCCGATTTCATCGCCAAGGCCGAGCGTATCTGCGGTGTCTCCATCGAAATCCTGTCGGGTCCGCGCGAAGCGAAATTATCGGCGCTCGGCGTTGTGTCAGGCATTCACAACCCCGACGGAATTGTCGGCGATCTCGGTGGCGGCTCGCTGGAGCTGATTGATGTACGTGGCAATCGCCTTCGCGGCGGCGTGACGCTCCCGCTCGGAAGTTTAGCGTTGCAGGATGCATCGCATACATCGCTGAAGCGCGCCGAGCGGATCGTCAAGTCCGATCTTTCCGACGTTGCCCAGCTCAAGGCCGGCCGCGGCCGCGCCTTTTATGCGGTCGGAGGAACATGGCGAGCGCTGGCGCGCATCCACATCATCCAGAGCGGCTACCCGTTGCGGGTGATGCACAACTATTCGATACCGGCCGCGGACGCGCTCGATTTCGCCCAGCGCCTGCGCCGTCTCGCTTCCGCAAACATGTTGGCCAATATCGAAGTCGTCGCCGAGGCGCGGCGGCCGCTATTGACCTACGCGGCCCTTGTCCTCGAATACATCATCCGCGTCGCCAAGCCGAAGACCATTGTGTTTTCGACCTTCGGGGTACGCGAAGGCCTGCTCTACGAAATGCTGCCGAAGGCCGAGCGGGCCAAGGACGGATTGATCTGCGCCGCGCAGACGCTGAATGAGCTGTTGTCGCGATCGGCGCGCCACGCCGAAGAATTGATTGAATGGACCGATCGATTGGTGCGGGTCGTAAGGTTGCGGGAGACCGACGAGGATCGGCGCCTGCGCCATGCCGCATGCCTGCTGTCGGACATCGGATGGCGCGTTCATCCCGACCACCGCGGCGAGGAGACGCTCAATCTCATCATCAATGGAAATTTCGGCACCGTCAGTCATCAAGGCAGGGCGTTTGTCGCGCTGTCGGTGTTTTATCGCTATGCCGGCTTAAGCGAACAAAACGAACCGCCGGGGATTATTCGTGAGCTGGTGCCGCCGGCCATGGTCGAGCGTGCCCGGGTACTCGGCGCGGCATTTCGCGTCGCCCATCTGATATCGGCAGCGCAGCCGGGCGTGTTGCCGGCGACCCACTTTCGAAGCGACGGCCGCAAGCTGATGCTGGTGTTCGAGCACAGAATGGTCGATCTCGTCGCCGATCGCGTAGGCAGCCGTTTCAAGCAGCTGGCACGGCTGTTTGGCCGCGCCGGATCGATCGTGAGACGGTAGCCCGAAACTTGAAGCTAAGGCTACGTCAGCCTGCCGACGGCGCAGGATGCTCGGTTTTCTGCAGCCTGCGCCTGCGCCAGATCGATCCCACGACCAATACGACTATGACGCCGAGCACAGCGCAAACAACCTCGCCGCCGTTGCCGCCGCTCGCGAAGCGCGGCGCCGTGCCGAACATCGCCAGTAATCCGTCCAGCTGGACGCCGACGGGGCCGGCGAAAAGAGCCTGCAACTTCGGATGAATCGCTGGATCGGTGGCGATGACGTCACCGGCGATCCACCCCAGCAAGGCTGCGCCGGCCCATACCAAAATCGGCAGACGATTGAGCAGCGCCATGATCAGCGCGGCTCCGGCAACAATCAGAGGAACGCTGATCGCGAGGCCGAGGACCAACAGCGGAGCGCTGCCGTTGGCGGCGGCGGCGACCGCGATCACATTGTCCAGGCTCATTACGATATCAGCGACCACTACGATCTGCACCGCCGCCCACAAATGCGAAGCAGATTGCACGCCTTCGTCATCTTCTTCTTCGGGCACCAGCAGTTTCGCGGCGATCACGAGCAGCGCCAGTCCGCCGACCAGCTTGAGATACGGCAGCGCCATCAACGTCGCGACGATACCGGTGAAGACAATGCGCAGAATAACGGCGACGCCGGCGCCCAGAATCATGCCCCAAAGCCGCTGGCGGGGTTCCAGTCCACGACACGCCAGCGCAATCACCAGCGCGTTGTCACCTGACAGCAGCACGTTGATCCAGATGATCTTGCCGACCGCGACCCAAAAAGCCGGCTGCTGCATCTCGTCTTGAAACTGGGCGGCGAACGTTGCGATGTTCGCCAGATCGAAGATTTGCAGCAGCCAGTTCACAGCGAATTCCTCTCGGCCAGACGGCCATCCCACGCGGCTATTGCTTGCCGCTGCCAGTATGAATCAACCGACGATTTCGTTGCCCGAGAAAAACTGGGCGATTTCCATGGCCGCCGTCTCCGGGGCGTCGGAGCCATGCACCGAGTTTTCCCCGATCGACTTTGCGTGCAGCTTGCGGATCGTTCCATCGGCCGCCTTGGAAGGATCGGTCGCGCCCATGACGTCGCGGTGCTTGAGCACGGCGTTTTCGCCCTCAAGAACTTGAACGACTACCGGACCGGAAATCATGAAATCCACCAACTCGCCAAAGAACGGACGTGCCTTGTGGACGGCGTAGAAGGTCTCGGCCTGTTCGCGGGTCATGCGAATACGCTTCTGGGCAACGATCCGAAGTCCGGCCTTCTCGATCAGCGCATTGATCGCGCCCGTCAGATTGCGCGCGGTCGCGTCGGGCTTGATAATCGAAAAGGTACGTTCAATCGTCATGATTCATCCTCGAAAAGCGCTGATGGGAGTTGCGGCGCTTATATCGGCGCCATTGGCGAACGGCAAGCGACCAACCGGAATGCACCGGATTTGTCCCAGCAGCCAATCGAGGCTGCGAATTACAACAATTTCACGAACATGAACCCTCTCTGAAACCAACGTCCCGGTTTCGTTCACCTTCTCGGGCGTAGGTTGCAATCGACCGAACGTCTCGCAGGGGGCGTTATGGCAGCATTTTCACCGATGGCGCCATCAGCGCCGAACCTGAGGAAACGACCATGTTGCGCAAACTCTCGCTTGTTGTAGTTGCCGCGGCTTCGCTGGGCGTGGCCGCGTTGGCGCCGACCTCCGCCTCTGCCTGGGGCGGTCATGGCTGGCACGGTGGACGGCATGGGGGCTGGGGCTGGGGCGGTCCTCGTTTCTTGGTCGGTGGCCCGGCCTATTATGGTTACGGCTACGGGGACTGCTATGTGCGACGATTGGTCCCGACGCCGTGGGGGCCCCGCTGGCGCCTGGTAAATCGCTGCTATTGATCTGAATCGGCCAATCCTGATGTCAAAGGCCCCGGCCCCGCAGTGCCGGGGCCTTCATCTGAGTTCTCTCAAGTGGAACCGGCCGCTGCTTTCATTCAATTTCCACTGATCGGCATGCAATCGCTTTGTGACGGGAAACAATTTCCCTACCAGCGACTTGTCCAGCATCACTATGAAGGGACACGAAGCGGAACTCGTTATGAATAGCCGAATCACCGACAACAGCGAACAAATCGATCGCAAGACGAGCCGATCGATTTGCGACGCCGTCGGTGAACATCTGCAGCAGAGCCTGTCTCCGTCTTCGCGCCTCTCGTCCCACCTCCAGCACCTGGTGGATGAATTGCGCAGGCGGGACAGCGATGACCGCCTGAGGTAGTCGAACTAGCTGAGTGAATTTTTCGGCATATGCGGACGGCGGAGGCGAAATTTCGCTCACAAACGGGTTGCGTTTGGCGGCGGCTCCGGTGACAACCCCGCATGCTTTCAATCACCGACATATCGATCCGGATTGCCGGACGGCTTCTGATCGATCATGGCTCCGCACAGATCGTGCCCGGCGCGCACATCGGTCTGATCGGTCGTAACGGTGCCGGTAAATCAACCCTGTTTCACGCCATTCGCGGCGAGCTGCCGACGGAGACCGGCACCATCACAATCCCGCCGCGCTGGCGCGTCGGCAGTCTTGCGCAGGAAGCCCCGAACGGGCCGGAAAGCCTGATTGAAGTCGTTCTCAAGGCGGACCTTGAGCGCGATGCCCTGCTGCGGGAAGCCGATATCGCCCATGATCCCCACCGGATCGCGGAAATCCAGACCAGGCTCGTGGACATCGACGCCCATTCGGCGCCTGCCCGCGCCGCTGCGATCCTCAACGGCCTCGGGTTTTCAACCGCGGATCAGGCGCGGCCATGTTCGGAATTTTCCGGCGGCTGGCGGATGCGCGTGGCGCTCGCCGCGACGTTGTTCGCAGCCCCCGATCTTCTGCTGCTGGATGAGCCGACCAACTATCTCGATCTCGAGGGCACGCTTTGGCTTGAAGACCATCTCGCGAACTATCCGCGCACTGTAATCGTCATCAGCCATGACCGCGATCTGCTCGATACGTCGGTGGACCAGATCCTCCATCTTGACCGTGGCAAACTGACGCTCTACCGCGGCACCTACTCGTCCTACGAGGAGCAACGCGCCACGCGCGAGATGCTCGACGCCAAACACGCCAGGCGGCAGGACGCGGAGCGCAAGCGGCTGCAGGCCTTTGTCGATCGCTTCAAGGCCAAGGCCTCCAAAGCGCGCCAGGCCCAGTCGCGTGTGAAAATGCTGGAAAAGATGAAACCAATCGCGGCCCTGGTGACGCAGGACGTGCGGGAGATCACCTTTCCTGCACCGGAAAAAGTGCTGTCGCCTCCGATTATCGCTGTCGACAATGTTTCGGTCGGCTATGATCCGAAAAATCCGGTGCTGAACCGCGTCACCTTGCGAATCGACACCGACGATCGCATCGCGTTGCTTGGCTCCAACGGCAATGGCAAATCGACGCTGGTCAAGCTGCTCGCCAATCGGCTCCCGCCTTTTTCGGGCAACATCACGCGCGCCGAGAAGATTTCCATCGCCTATTTTGCGCAACACCAACTCGACGAATTGAACGAGGACGGTTCGCCGTATGATCACGTCCGCAAGCTGATGCCGGACGCCCCCGAAACCAAGGTGCGTGGGCGCACCGGTGCGATCGGCTTCTCGGGCAAGGCCGGCGACACGCTCGTCAAGAGTCTGTCGGGCGGCGAAAAAGCGCGGCTGCTGCTGGGACTTGCGACTTTCTTCGGTCCCAACATGATCATTCTCGACGAGCCGACCAACCATCTGGATATCGACAGCCGTGCTGCGCTTGCCGAGGCGATCAATGAATTTCCCGGCGCGGTCATCATGGTCTCACATGATCGCTATCTGATCGAAGCCTGCGCCGATCAATTATGGGTCGTAGCCGATCATACCGTCACGACTTACGACGGCGACCTCGACGACTATCGCCGCATGGTATTGTCTGCACGCGGCATGCGCGCGAATTCGCGCGACCGCGGCGGCAATGAGCGCGGCAACGGCCGCGACAAGCCTCAGCGCAACAAGGCCGAAAAGCGCGTACCGCTGAAGCAGAAGATTTCAGACGCCGAGGCCGAGATCGCGCGTATTAACGGCATCATCTCGAAGATTGATACTGCGCTCGCGCTGCCGGATTTGTTCAAGCGCGACCCGAAGCAGGCTGCCCAGCTCAGCAAGGCGCGGGCCGGTGCAGCGAGCGCCCTGCAGCGGGCCGAGGAAGAATGGCTGGCGGCGAGTTCGCAGTACGACGAAGCCGCCGGCTGAGCCAATTTACCCGCAAAAGTGCCGAGGAACGATCACGTCGCGGCCGGCTTTTTCTTCGCTTTGGACTTCGCAGTCTTCGGCGATGCCACCGGCTCAGATCCACGCTCGATCGAGCTCAGGCGCCCGGATGTGAAAGTATAGATTCCGGCGCGTTGCCCCTTCGAATAGTTGATAACGGCCACCCGATCGCCGCGCGCGTTGTTGGAGAGATTGACGCTGTCAGGCGCGCCAATGCCGCGGACGACATCGCATTCGGTATGACCAAGCGCCACCGATCCCGTTGTCGAGGGGGTTGGCGCGGCAGCCGCACCGTCGGTCAACGCGTTGGCGTCTGCAGGCCCGCTCGGAGGCGCCATTCCCGGGCAAAGCCCATCGGCGCTGACCAAATCTTCTGAGGTAACCGGCTTGTTGGGGGTCAAAGGCGCCGTTTCAATCGAGACGTTTCTGATGAACAGCCTGCCGGAGCGCGAAAACCATTCCGCATCCTTCGACAGAAGATCGGACGAGAATATATCAGACGTGCTTGAGCAGCCCGCGATGACAGGGGCGAACAGAAGCAGCGCCAGCATTCGTTTTCGATGACGGTTTTTGTCTCGCACGATGAACTAAGTTCCCACCCCGGGCCTAAGCGCTTGTCCCACCATCACTTTGCGGCACGACCGTGGCTGGGCGCAAGCGCGCGGGCCGAAATCGCAGATTATCATTAATTGCGGCAGATCGCTATTCCCGCCGCTGCCACCGGCCCCGCTCGTCGGCCTGCCAATACGTGACCTCGAATCCCCGCGTCCTGCAATCCGTCCAAGCGCCCCTCGCCGCTGCGAGGGCATCGTCGTCGTCGCCGTTAAAAACCAGAACTATCCGGTCATAGGCGTCGGAGTCCGCGGGCAAAGCGGCATTGTCGATCAGAAACCTGACATTGGCCCTGTTCGGGTTGCCCTCTTCCACCACAAGAACGATCGGCTGTTCCTGGGCGTCGCCGGCGCGCCAGGTGGCGTGCGGCAAAAATGAATCGTCGCGATAGGTCCACAAATGAGCATCGAGCGCATCAGTGCGCTCCTGCGATGTCGACTGCACGACAACCCGCCAGCCACGCTCCAGCGATTTTTCGAGCAAGGGCGGCAAGACGTTTTCGAGCGACATGTTTTGCAGATGGTAGAACAGGACTTCCGTCATCGCTTGGCTTCGTAATACTCCGCGACCAACCGCTCCAGCAGGCGAACGCCGTAACCCGAACCCCAGCTCTGATTGATGTCGGATTTCGGCGCGCCCATCGCCGTTCCCGCGATATCGAGGTGCGCCCAGGGCGTGTCGTCCACGAAGCGCTGCAGGAACTGCGCGGCGGTGATCGAACCGCCGTGGCGGTTGCCGGTGTTCTTCATGTCGGCGAACTGCGAATCGATCTGCTTGTCGTATTCGGGGCCGAGCGGCATGCGCCAGACCCGTTCGCCCGTCGCCTGCCCGGCCTTGGTCAACCGTTCGGCCAATTCGTCGTTGTTGGAGAACAGCCCGGCATATTCGGTACCGAGCGCCACCATGATCGCGCCGGTCAGCGTTGCGAGATCGACCATGAATTTCGGCTTGAACTTCTTCGCCACATACCAGAGCACGTCGGCCAGCACCAGCCGGCCTTCAGCGTCGGTGTTGATGATCTCGATGGTCTGGCCGGACATCGAGGTCACGATGTCGCCGGGGCGTTGCGCGTTGCCATCGGGCATGTTCTCGACCAGGCCGATGGCGCCGACCGCATTGACCTTCGCCTTCCGCGCGGCCAGCGCATGCATCAATCCGACCACGCAAGCCGCGCCGCCCATGTCGCCCTTCATGTCCTCCATGCTTGCTGCACCCTTGATCGAAATGCCGCCGGTATCGAAGCAAACGCCCTTGCCGACAAAGGCAACCGGCTGATCGCCGCGCTTGCCGCCATTCCAGCGCATGATCACGGTGCGGCCGGGCTGCGTCGAGCCCTGCGCGACACCGAGCAGCGCGCCCATTCCGAGTTTCTTCATGGCCTTGACGTCGAGAATCTCGACGT
>WNFR01008096.1_pt1 | contig 14925 bp, 11 predicted proteins | sample 5400221 | NCBI WGS metagenome assembly WNFR01 (sample SAMN13153357, study PRJNA577476) | soil metagenome | isolation source: 40 cm soil under Madrone tree | place: USA:California | collected 2016-06-14 | reverse complement strand
AAGCCGAAAGGCTTGCCAGGGAGAAGCCGAAAGGTTTTTCCTGGGCGCCCGGATAAAAACGGGTAGCACCCTTTGGGAAGGACCCGCTGAAGGGGAGCCATGTCGCTCAACGAAAGTTGAGCCTCGTTGCCGGGGACGTAACCGGCGGTGGAGGACAGCCACCAAAAAAACTACCTAAAGGCACCACGCTCCGCAAGGAATGTGAGATTGGTGAAAACAAACCGAATGTCCCGCAAGGGAAGCTAGGTAAGTGGAAACGGATCGCGTGCCGACCGGGAAGCATCGACCGCCGATTGCTTGTCGGTATACAAATTGGCAGCTTGTGCTCGGCCAAGCCGAGCTGCCATCTTAGAGACCACTTCGGTGGTTTATAAGTTAGAGATTGCGCTGCTTTCAGCTTCGGTTGAGGGCAGCGCGATTTCGCTTTTGGGGTACATCGTTTGGAGTTCCGACTTTAGTCGGCTCCCACCGAAAGACGAATTGGCTTTCCTTCTCGAATCAGGAAACCGACTGAAGGCGGAACTCCAAACTGGCTTTTCCGATCGCTCGCTGATAAAGTTCCATCCCCTCAGACACCATTGATTTAGTTTTTGGAAGCGGGCTACGCCAGCCACCGACTGGCCGGCGGCGGGCCGCAGTCCTTCGCTAGGCGCTTCAAAACGAAACGCGGCGACACGATTCAACTTGAAACAAGGAGAAAACTGAAATGAGCGAAACAGGAGCACAGACACAACTCGAGTTCGCGCCAGGCACCTTCTGCTGGGCTGAGCTGGCCACGACCGACGGGCCGGGCGCCAAGAAATTTTATGGTGAACTATTCGGCTGGGAAGCGCACGACATGCCCAATGGACCGGACATGGTTTACACCATGCTCAGACTGGGCGGAAAGGACACCGGAGCGCTCTTCCAGAAGGGTGAGTCGATGAAAAACGTGCCCACCCACTGGGCTTCGTACATTAGCGTCGCCAGCGCCGCCGAGACTGCGGCGAAAGCGAAAGCGCTCGGCGCCACCGTGATGCAAGAACCTTTCGATGTTATGGACGCCGGCCGGATGGCGGTCATTATCGATCCGACCGGGGCCGCCTTCTGCATTTGGCAACCGGGCAAGCACACTGGCTTTGGCGTAAAAGGCCAGCCGAATAGTGTCTCCTGGAATGAACTGCTGACCACCGACCCGGCACGCGCGAAGGATTTCTACACGAGACTCTTCGGCTGGATCGCCAACACGCACGGCGCGCCCATGGAGTACACCGAGTGGATGAACGGCGCTGAGCATGCGGGAGGCATGATGCAAATTGCTCCGCATATGGGGCCCGTTCCGCCGCACTGGGGAATCTATTTCGCGGTTGTTGATTGCGACGCGACTTTCCAGAAAGCTACGTCGCTCGGCGCGCAGGCGATTGTGCCGCCAATGGACATTCCGAGCGTCGGACGCTTTGCCGTAATCAAGGATCCACAAGGCGCCGCCTTTTCGATTATTAAGCTGACCGAACAGCACGAAGAGAATAAGTAAAGAGGCCACGATGCGGGGCAGTAGCCCGACCGTCAGGGAGGGCTTCCCGAACACTGCCGCCTGGAGCCCTCCCTAACGGTCGGGCTACTGCCCCGTGCTCGCTTGGCGCTTCACGCTTTGACGGCTTCGCCATCCCTCACGTACAAATGTCCAAATGAAAGCGCGCATCGTCTGGCTGATCCTGTGTTGTATCTGGGGCTCGACCTGGCTATTCATCAAGATCGGTCTCGCCGATCTGCCGCCGATTACATTTGCGGGCATCCGGTTTGTCCTCGCGTCTCTGATCCTCATGCTAATGGTGTTTGCCCGCCGAGCGGCCTGGCCCCGTACGCGTCGCGAATGGGTTCTGATAGCGGTTGTTGGCATTCTGCAATTCAGCCTTAACTACGGCCTGGTTTTTTGGGGCGAGCAATACATCTCTTCAGGTCTGGCAGCGGTGCTCCAGTCCACGTTCCCGGTGTTTGGTCTGGTCATCGCGCACTTTTATCTGCCGCAAGAGCGTTTGACGGCGGGACGAGTGATTGGTGTCTTATTAGGGGTCTGTGGGTTAGTAGTGATCTTTTCGGATCAGTTGAGCATTGCCGGGTCAATGGCGCTGCTGGGCAGTATTGCTCTGGTGCTGAGCGCCCTGTGCGGTTCGTATAGTAATGTCTTGGTGAAAGCGTACGGCAGCAAGATCGATCCTCAGGTATTCGCCGCATGCCAGATGATTTTTGGCTTTGTACCTCTGCTGGCGATTGGGATTCCGATCGAAGGCAACCCGTTACATTTCCACTGGACTACAATGGCCGTAGTTGCGTTACTGTATTTAACCGTGGTGGGTTCGGTCGTGGCGTTCGCACTTTACTACTGGCTGGTGCGCAAAATGGATGTGACCAACACCATGCTGATCGCTCTGGTAACGCCGGTGGTGGCGGTTATCCTGGGAATGATCGTGCTGCACGAAAAACTTAACTGGCGGCTGCTGGCCGGCAGTGCGTGTATTATCTCCGGCATCGGGTTGATTGTGTTACGTAAGCGGCACAAGAGTGTGTCAACGTCCGAAGCAGAGCCAGAGCTAATACGGCAATCCTGACGGTGATCGCTATAATCCTCCTATGGCCATAGCATCAATAAATCCCGCGACCACTGAAACCCTTCAGACTTTTGAGCCACTCAGCCAACGACAGCTCGACGATAAGATTAGACTCGCCCGCGAGACTTTTCACAGCTACCGCCGGACCAGTTTCGCCGATCGTGCTCAAATGATGCTGCGCGCTGCGGAGATTCTGGAAGCTGAAAAGAAAGACTTCGCGCGGGTAATGACTCTGGAAATGGGGAAGCCCATCAACAGCGCGGTGCAGGAAGCAGAGAAGTGTGCCTGGGTGTGCCGCTATTACGCCGAGAATGCCGAAAGGCATCTGGCGCGCGAGATTGTCGAAACCAACGCCTCGGATAGCTCGGTCCGTTTTCAGCCGCTGGGAGTAGTGCTCGCGGTCATGCCCTGGAACTTTCCCTTCTGGCAAGTCTTTCGTTTTGCCGCTCCGGGTTTAATGGCAGGCAACGTTGGACTGCTGAAGCATTCTTCAAACGTGCCCCAATGCGCCCCCGTGCTCGAACTGGGCGGCAGTGATCCTTTCATCGTGATGCCTTCCGCCCATCTGGAAGCGGCCGTTACGACGGCCGTGAAAGCGCGCACGATTAACAATGGACAGTCGTGTATCGCCGCTAAACGCTTCATTGTCCACACTCAAATTTATGATGAGTTCGAAAAGCGCTTTGTCGAAATTATGAAACAGTTGCGCGTAGGCGACCCCTTGATTGAATCGACGGACATCGGCCCTCTGGCCACAGAGCAGATTCTAAAGGACATCGTGGAGCAGGTTCAGGTAAGTGTCGCTGGCGGCGCAAAAATTCTCACTGGCGGTCAGAAGTTCAAAGCCGAGGGTAATCTGGCACGGGGCTATTTCTACGAACCTACAGTTTTGGTCGACATTCCAAAGGGCTCGCCGGCTTATCAGGATGAGATCTTTGGGCCGGTGGCTTCGCTATTTCGCGTCGCTAACATTGATGAGGCGATTGCACTCGCCAACGCCACGCCGTTTGGTCTTGGTTCGGCGGCATGGACCAACGAGGACGCCGAACAAGATCGCTTCATCGAAGGACTAGAGGCCGGAACCGTTTTCATCAATGGCATGGTGGCTTCTGACCCGCGTCTGCCATTCGGCGGCATCAAACATTCGGGCTACGGCAGGGAGCTCGGTGTGTTTGGGATTCGTGAGTTTGTGAATATAAAGACGATCTGGATCAAGTAGCATCGAATTTCCCACGTGTTCTTCTTTGCGCCTTAGCGCTTTGCGTGAACTACAACATGGCCTCAAGAATTTCCCGCAAGGCGCAAAGACGCAAAGAAAGGAAGCAAGCCCAGGCCTATGAAGTTTGTTTCTTGAGTTCTTTTTCTCGTTCCAGAAGTTCTTCCTTGCGCTTCAATCCCCAACGATATCCGCCCATGCTCTTGTCTTCGCGAACGACGCGATGGCAGGGGATCACCATTGCCACGTGATTTCCGGCACAGGCGCCGGCGACGGCGCGCACAGCTCTCGGTTTGCCGATCGCTTTGGCGATCTCCTGATAAGAGCGCGTCGCGCCCAGCGGGATGCGTTGCAATTCTTCCCACACGCGCCACTGAAAGGCGGTCGCCTGGATATCGAGGGGCAGATCAATGCGGGGACTCTTACCGCTCAGATGCTCGAGTACTTTGCTGAGCCAAACATTCAACGAAGGGCTAATGATCTGAATCGCCGAGCGCGACTGAGCAAACGCCGCGCTCAGTGGCCGCCACCAGTACCCGCCCGAGCGGACACGCAGCAGTCGTATAGATGATGCGCATCCCCTGTCCACCGCGGCCATAGGTTGCCGGCGTCATGCCCAGCCGCGCGGAAGACTTCTCGTAAAGACCACGGCTCGATCCATAACCAGCGTCGTACATGGCATCAGTCACCGAGGCGCCGTCCTTAACTCTTGATTTGAACTGATCCAGCCGGCGCGACTCCGCGTATTGCCGGGGAGTGATGCCCATCACGTTCTTGAACGTGCGTTGCAGGTGGTGTGCACTGACTCCTGTCTCCGTGCTGAGTGTTTTCAAAGTCAATGGCTCTTCATCGTGTTCGTCGATCGCATGACAAATGCGACGCACCAGATCGATCTGCGGATCGGCCGTTTGCGCACGGCCAGGATGGCATCGTCGACAGGCACGAAAGCCGGCTTGCTCGGCCGCCTCGGGTACTTGAAAAAAGCGGACCTGTTCGCGTCGCGGCCGTCGGGCCGGGCAGGAAGGCCGGCAGTAAATCCCCGTCGAGCGGACCGCAAAGACAAAACTGCCGTCCCGCGAGGCGTCGCGCGAGAGCACTGCGTTCCAAAGCTCGGGATTGTTCATTACCGCTGTCATGTTGGTTGATATCTGTAGCATGTTACTTCACCTCGTCCAGATTTGATGAGGCGATAATAGAGGAGCGGAGCCAAGGTATCTATCCGATGTTTGCGGTCAAACTCTATTATGATAAAAAGCTACGCAACCCTCGACCAGTCGGGTTGCGAGCGGTCAGAAGCCCGACCGTAGGGAGGGCTCCGCAGCAGGCAAGATGCCCGCGCTCCGCCGCGAGAATGTTGGAGTGCCTCTGGAGACACGATGAGACTCGCCCTCAAGTACGGAATCCTCGTAACCCCGGTCATCGCCGCGTGGGTGGCCCTGAAGCATTTCGTTCTGCATCTCGAATCACAGCCCGCTCAATTTGCTGACGTCGCCATCTTCAACCTGACAGCGATTACTGGGTTGGCGCTTGGGATTAGAGAGAAACGAAAGACGAACGTGGGGACACTGACGTTTGGGGACGGATTGATAACCGGGATCAAGATTGCGGTGACTTATGCACTTCTGACCAGCGCCTATTTCGCGCTCCTGCTCGCCACCGTTGGGCCGAAGATGATGCAGCAGGAAGGCGAGACCAGCGTGGTGAAGGCTTTTCTCGGAGTTTCGATCGGGTTTGCTTTGTTCGGAACTGTGTTCTCAGCGATCATTGCGCTAGTGCTCAGAAGACGTTGAACGCGGCGACTATTTGTTCGCGCTTCGCGCTCAGTGCGGACAGGATGTCCGTGCTCCATGACTAATTGATCGTCAACGCTTCCTGCACCAGACGTGTCTGCTCTTGCGTGTGCACCGCGTAACTGCCGGTTGCTGGGCTGGCTGAAGCTTCGCGTCCTACATACCGCGGCCGCTCACAGCGCGGCAAAAGGTTTTCCAGACGCGATTCGATGAACGTCCAACCACCCATGTTCTTTGGTTCTTCCTGACACCACACCAGCTCTCTCGCATTCGGATAGCCGGCGAGTATTTCGGTCAAAGACTGCTGCGGGAACGGATAGAACTGTTCGCAGCGAACGATGGCGACGCGGCTGTCAATTGAGTTATCTGAGCCCTCCCTAACGGTCGGGCTACTGCCCCGTGCCTGTTTCAAATCGTAAAAGACCTTGCCGCTGCACAGAACGATTCGCTCAATGCGTCCAGGATCGGTTAGTTCCTCATCATTGATCAGCGGGCGAAAGCCACCGCTGGTTAGGTCGTCCAGCGAAGAACCGGCCGCCGGCAAACGCAGCAAGCTCTTTGGGGTCATGACAATCAAGGGCCGCTCAAAGCCTGGACGGATCTGCCGGCGCAGCAAATGAAAATACTGGGCCGGCGAAGTCGGATAGCACACCTGTAGATTATTCTCGGCGCAAAGCTGTAGAAAACGTTCGAGGCGCGCGCTGGAATGCTCAGGTCCCTGGCCCTCGTAACCGTGCGGCAGCAACATTGTCAGGCGCGATGTCTGCTGCCACTTGTCTTCGCTGGCCGCCACGTACTGATCGATAATCGATTGCGCGACATTGTTGAAATCACCGAACTGCGCTTCCCACATCACCAGCGCATCAGCGTTAACGACCGAATAGCCGTATTCAAAGCCGAGCACGCCGGCTTCGGAAAGGGAACTGTCGAAAACTTCAAAGCGGCCCCGCGCTGAATCTTCCGAACGTAATTCAGCCAGCGGTGCCCAGGCCCTGCCGGTCTGTGTATCGTAGAGAACGGCGTGACGTTGACTGAACGTGCCGCGGCCCGAATCCTGACCACTTAGGCGCACGCGCGTGCCTTGCAGGGCCAGCGATCCGAACGCGATCGCCTCGGCAAAGGCCCAGTCCATCGGCAAGGCCCCTTCGCCCATCTTCGCCCGCCGCGCCAGTTGACTGACCATCTTCGGATTCAGATTGAACCCTTCGGGCACGACTGAAATCTGATGGGCAATCTTCTTAACCACACCCACCTCGATCGCGGTGTCGATTACTTCTGAGCCATCAAGTTCTACCACAGCCGGCTGGTGGGTATCCGCGATCTTCTGCGTGGCCGCGATCTCCTTGGCGCGTGCCAAAGCATCTTCGTAACGACGGATACGCTCTTCGATAAGTTGGTTCACGCCGGCTTCGTCAATCACGCCTTCGCGCACAAGTCGCTTGGCATATAGGGTGCGCACGCCGGGATGCGCCTTCACCCGCTGATACATTAACGGCTGGGTATAGCTCGGCTCGTCAGTTTCGTTGTGCCCCAGGCGCCGGAATCCCACCACGTCCAGCACGACGTCCTTCTTATAATTCTGTCGATAGTCAAGCGCGATGAGCAGGGTGCGATAGGCGGCTTCCGGATCATCTCCGTTGATGTGAAAGATGGGCGACTGGGTCATGCGTGCAACGTCGGTCGAGTAGATCGACGAGCGGCCCTCTTCCGGCGACGTAGTGAAGCCAATCTGATTGTTGATGATGATGTGAATCGTCCCGCCCGTGCGATAGCCGCGCAACTGTGCGAGTTGCAGCGTCTCCATCACAATGCCCTGGCCTGCGAAAGCAGCGTCGCCATGCAGCAGCACCGGGAGCGCATGATTCATCGCTTCCTCGCGCGCGAGATCACGTTCGGTCATCGCGTCCTGAGTGGCGCGGGTCATCCCTTCGACTACCGGATCGACGGCTTCAAGATGGCTGGGATTCGGCGAAAGAGTCAGACGAACCTTCTGTCCACGGGCGGTTTCGCGTTCGCCTTCGGCCCCCTGGTGATATTTCACGTCGCCCTCATCCGCTGGAAACGATGGATGCACTGAACCTTCAAAGGCAGTGAAGATGCGCTCACAGAAATGTCCGATGACGTTGGCCAGGACATTCAAGCGGCCGCGGTGCGCCATTCCCAGCTTGATGTCTTCGACACCCAGCTCGCCAGCCCGCTCGATCAGCTGATCGAGCAGGGGAATAATTGTCTCGCAGCCTTCAATCGAAAAGCGTTTCTGGCCCAGGAATTTCGTGTTCAGAAAACGTTCGAACTGCTCGGCGGAAATCAATTTCCAGAGAATGCGCTTCTTCACTTCGACGTCAATCGGTCCAGGCTGAACGAACTCGCGCCGGATCTGTTCGCGCAACCAGAGCTTTTCTTCTTTGCTCTGAATGTGACGGTATTCGGTGCCGACCTTGCCGCAGTACGCGCGTTGGAGGAGGTCGAGGATTTCGCGCAACGTAGCATTCTCAGTGCCTGCCAGGCCGCCGGTAAAGAACGAACGATCGAGGTCCCAGATGGTCAGGTTGTAGGTTTCGATGTCCAGTTCGGGGTGATAAAGCAACGGCAGTGCGTGCAGCGGATCGATGTCGGCCATCAAATGGCCGCGCACGCGATAAGCATTTATCAATTCCATCACCCGGCCCTGGCGAATCGATTGCTCGTGCGTCTGATCGGCGCCCATGAAGAGAGGATTCAGATCGACATTCCAGCGCAGCGGGGCGTACGGAATTCCGAGATCGGAAAAAATCTCGTCATAGAACTTGTTTTTGCCCAGCAGAAATTCATGAACGCGGGCGAGAAAGGCACCGGACTCGGCTCCCTGAATGATTCGGTGATCATAGGTGCTGCTGATGGTGATGGCTTTGCTGATTCCCAATTGCGGCAGGATTGCCGGCGCCATCGATTGATATTCGGCCGGGTATTCAATCGCGCCGGTGGCCACAATCAGCGATTGGCCGGGCATTAAACGCGGCGTCGAGGCGACGGTGCCGATTGTTCCCGGATTGGTCAGCGAGAGCGTCGTGCCCTGGAAATCTGCCACCTGTAGTTTACCTTCACGCGCCCGCGTGACCACGTCGTCATATGCTGCCAGGAATTCCGAGAAGCGAAGTTTGTTTGCGTTCTTGATGTTAGGAACCAGTAGAGTGCGCGTTCCATCTTTCTTTTCCAAATCGATCGCGATGCCCAGGTTTACCGATTCGCGATGCACGCGTGAGGGCTGTTCTTTGATTACTTCAAAGCCGTCGTTGAGTTGAGGAAACTGATCGAGAGCGCGCAGGATCGCATAGGCGATCAAGTGCGTATAGGAAGTCTTGCGGCGATCGTTCTCCTCCAGGTGACGGTTAATAATGCGCCGGTTCTCGTCGAGCAACTTAACCGGGATCCGGCGCTGGGACGTCGCAGTCGGAACCGAAAGGCTGGCTTCCATGTTCTCGACGATTTTCAGCGCGGCGCCGCGAATGGGAGTTGCTTCCGCTCGGGATTCGGTTGCGGCCGGCTTGACAGGAGTCTTGGCCGCCGCCGCTCTTGCGGGCGCGACCGCTGTTCCGTCCACATGTCCGTCACGCTTGGCCGCGGTCCCACTTCGAGGAGTCTGTGGCTTGTCTGTCGCCCGCGGCGCATCCAAGGGCGCGGAGGCACCGTCACCCCCGAGCAACTCTTCAAAGTAAGCGCGCCAGGATTCATCAACCAGCGCCGGGTCACTGCGCCAACGCGCCAGCAAGCCTTCGACATAGGTCGCATTGGCGCCGAAGTTTTCCGCGATAATTTCAGACAGATCAGTTTTGGTTTGCTCTTGAGCCAAAGAAATTAACCTCGCACACAGGCGACTATCACGCTTGCTTTAAGTTTAATCAGCGTTGGGCTGTCGGTAAGACCATAGGTTAGCACCTTCCGATTCTGATTGCATCCGACCTTTAGTGGCACGATTTGTCTTTAAACCTTCCGGTATCTGAGATCACAGAGTTCACGAAGCTCTGATTAGGTGCTTTCTCCAACCGCCAAGCGCTTATACAACACTATCCATGGGTGGCGCGCAGCCGCGCGAGTGTTGCGCCAGCAATCCTGGGCTGGGTTTCGTAACCGCTTCGCGGTATAACCACGATGGTTCCGTTGCAAGGCCGGGTCACCCGTGACAGCCTTCGCCTGCGTATGATCGTATGGAGCTGCGTTACAAAGACGTCAGGACATTGCGCATCTTGAACAACATTTGATCATGCCGATCACCCTTGACGACCTGCGGCGCTTTACCGTCGCCCACAGCCTCTTCACGCCCACCACGCTCAAACGCGCTTTCAACAAGCTCGGTTTTGTGCAAGCCGACCCGATCCGCGCGCCGGCGCGCGCTCAGGACCTGATCCTGCGCCATCGAGTCAAGGGCTACCGTGCCGGCGACCTCGAACGCCGCTACGCGCAACTAGACCTCGAGGAGGACTTCTTCGTCACCTACGGCTTCGTGACGAGCTCCATACAGGCACTGATGCATCCGCGCTCGGACAGCCGCGTCCCCGCCGAGAATGTCGGCTTGTCCTGGACCGCTGCACGAAAGAAGCAAACAGAACTCCTGCTGGAGTTTGTACGCGAACGTGGCGCGGTGCACCCACGCGAGGTAAATGAGCATTTCTCACATGGCACGGTTAAGAATTACTGGGGCGGTTCGTCGAACGCCACGACCCATCTGCTTGATGCCATGCATTACCGGGGCCTGGTGCGGGTGGCGCGACGCGAAAGCGGCATCCGCGTCTACACCACTTATCAGCACGGGCTCGGCCCGGCCGATGCAGCTGCGCGGCGCGCGCGGATCGATGCGTTGGTCGACATCGTCGTCCGCATCTACGCGCCGCTGCCCGGTGCGAGCCTGTCGTTCTTTGTGCGCCGCCTGCGCTTTGCTGTGCCGCAGTGGCACAAAGAGTTGAAGAGTGCCTTACAACGGGCCAAAGAGCGGCTCTCGCATGCGCGCGTTGATGGCGTCGACTGGTATTGGTCTGCCGGGGAGAGTGCGGCGCGCCACGTGCCGCAGGACAGAGTGCGGTTGCTGGCGCCCTTCGACCCCGTGGTGCGGGATCGCGACCGTTTCGAGTTGTTGTGGGGCTGGGTGTACCGTTTCGAAGCTTACACGCCGGCGCTCAAACGCAAGCTCGGCTATTATGCTCTGCCGCTGCTTTGGCGCGACCAGGTGATTGGCTGGGGAAACCTCTCAGTCAAGAATGGTGAGCTCAAATCGGAGTTCGGTTATGCTGGAACTCCACCGCGCGATCGCGCCTTCAAGCGCGAGCTGCATGCGGAGTTGGATCGCATGCGGACCTTTCTGGGGCTCGAATCCTGATCGAGGCGTTTACCCAGGGCGTGGTCAGTCGAATGAATAGCTCCCGGAATCTAACCTCGAATTAAAGTCCATCGAATGATATTGTATGCGGCCATTCATCGCTAGTTCCGGAGGATCGAGTTCGTTCATGGCTGACGAAACCCCAGAGCCCAAATCGGGCTTCAGAACTGTTCTGGTCTTTTCGATGTTGTTCGCCGTTTTGGGCGCCGTCGTCGTCTTCGCTTACTTCGCAACCTTTCGGCGTCCCGTCACTACAGTTATTTTGGTGCGTCACGCAGAAAAGATCATCGATCCCAACAACACCGATCCTGATCTCAGTCCGGCTGGACAAGCACGGGCGCAGGAGCTGGTCCGCATGTTCGGGGACGCTGGAATTAAGGCGATCTATGCGACGCAATATAAGCGGACCCAGCAGACCGTAAAACCACTCGCTGACAAATTGGGCTTGCCGATCAACCAGGTCAATTCGAAGAGCACCGCGGATCTGTTGGCTCAGATTCGCTCGCAGAATTCAGGCCAGGTGGTCTTCATAGCGGGTCACAACAACACTGTGCCGGAAATTGTCGCGGCTCTGGGTGGCCCAACATTTCCGACTATTCCGGAAACTGAATTCGATAATCTTTATATCGTCACCGTCTACCGAACGGGGAAGGCGAAAGTGGTGAAGCTGAAGTATGGAAGTCCTCTGCAGGAGGCGGGTGCAGGCAAGATGCGATAGGCAGTAGGCATTAGGCAGCAATCAGCAAGCGAGGCCCGAGCATGCGGAGCAGTAGCCCGACCGTTAGGGAGGGCTCCATGACTTTGTTGAGGACATCTATGAAGAAACCAGAACCCAAGAGTCAAAAGCGATCCGGCATCGACCGCCGTTCCTTCGTCAAACTTCTTCCTGCGGCCGGAGCCGTGGGGCTGGTTGTGTCCGGTGCTCCTTTGAAGGCCATGGCCCAAACACCGACGCCGTCCCCTACGCCGCGTCCGTCACCGACGCCTTTGCGCATCACCAAAGACATGATGCACAACGCCGAAAAGGTTATCGGGATCGAGTTGACTGATAAGCAGGAAGACATGGCTTTAGCCGGTGTCAATCGCTCGCTGGATAGTTTTGAAGTCGTGCGCAAGATGGAAGTGCCGCTCGACACAGAGCCGGCCGTGGTCTTTCATCCGGCGTTGCCTGGATTCCATGTCAAGCGGGCCGCTTCGAAAACCAAATTCAGATTTGGCAAGCATGAACCGGTTCAATTCAAGTCGGTCGACGACCTGGCATTTGCGACCGTACCGCAGCTTGCTGAGCTGATCAGAACGAAGAAGATCTCTTCGGTCGAACTTACCAGGATGTATCTGGGGCGGCTGAAACGTTACGGTCCAAAATTGTTGTGCGTCGTCACGCTCACCGAAGACCTGGCGATGAAGCAGGCGCAGGATGCCGACAACGACCTTAAGCGCGGCAAGTATCGCGGCCAGTTGCACGGCATTCCATGGGGGGCAAAGGATCTGTTTGCCACGAAGGGAATCAAGACGACGTGGGGCGCCGAGCCTTTCCGCGACCAAATGATCGCCTATGACGCGACCGTAGTAGAACGCCTGCGCGATGCCGGCGCCGTCCTGGTCGCCAAACTTTCAATGGGTGCGCTCGCGCAGGGTCCGAAGTGGTTCGGCGGTGTCACCCGTAATCCCTGGGCCCCCACTGAAGACCGAACCGGATCGAGCGGCTCATCCGCCGGGCCGGCCTCGGCAACATCAGCCGGACTGGTGGGATTCTCGTTAGGAACAGAGACTCTCGGATCAATCATTTCACCTTCGTCAACCTGCGGCGTTACCGGCTTGCGACCAACGTATGGCCGCGCCAGTCGTTACGGGGCGATGGGTTTGAGTTGGACGATGGATAAGATTGGGCCCATCTGTCGCGGAGTTGAAGATTGCGCCGCGGCGCTCGATGCGATCTACGGCCCGGATCAACGGGATCTGACCGTGGGGGATGCTCCGTTCAATTGGACGCCTGACCTTCCGCTCAGTAGTTTGCGCGTTAGCTATCTGAAAGCGGAATTCGAAAACTCCGGCTTTCAACCGCAGAACGAACAGCAGCGATCGCTAAATGAACAACGCAATGCGATGTACAAGGAAGCTCTCAGTGCGCTGGAAAAGGCCGGCGTGAAAATGACACCGATTGAATTGCCAAAGTTCCCGACGCAAAACATTCGCTATATTCTCACCGCTGAAGCGGCCACGGCATTTGACGACATCACGCGTGATGGACGAGTCAATCAGCTCTCCGGGCAAGATAACGGAGACTGGCCGAACACGTTTCGCACTTCGCGTTTCATTCCCGCCGTCGAGTACCTGCGGGCACAACGCGCGCGCGTGTTGTTGATGCGCGAGATGGACAAGCTAATGTCAGAGTGGGACGTCTTTGTTTCGCCAGCGCCCGGCAGCGCAAGCTTGACCATCACGAATCTTACGGGTCAACCGGCGGTGTGCGCTCCTTGCGGATTCATCAACAATCTACCGCGGGCAATCATGTTCACCGGCGGCTTGTATGATGAAGCCTCCCCATTGCGCATCGCTCTGGCTTTCGAGCAGGCCACGAAGTGGCACACGATGCATCCGAAAGTTGACTGGGCGTGAAGGCAGCCTGAAGGGCTGCGAGAAAGTAGCCGGCGGTCGAAGCGTAGCGTAGACCACCGGGACCGGTGGATAAAAACGTCCAGCACCCCGAAGGGATGCTGCGAAGGATGGCATTGAGCAAGGCTGCGTCAAGTATGTCTTGGATCAAGTGCCGCAAACGTGATCACCGGGCTAAAGCCACAGTGCTAATGAGAGTGTCCAGCCAACGGTGACGCGTCGTCAATGTGAGGCGAACGGTCTGTGTTACTAGTTTCCCTTAACGCTCGTCAACGGATTCCGCATGCTCAGGTTTAACTCAACCGGTACGACGCGCTTGAAACTAAAAAGGCCCTTTTTGAATTTTCCGAAGACGTAAACTCGGCCAGAGACCGGCCAGGTTTCTTTCGTGTCACTCCAGTCTCCGAGGGCGGCCAGCATGGCGCTGGGCAGATAAATGTAAAAGCGCAGAGGTTCGCGCAAGGTCAGCGGCTGCCTGTTGGGTAGATCGAAGACGCGATGGTATTCGTCAATGTTGACTGACGTGCCGTTGACGACCATCTCTTCGAAGACGAGAAAGTCGACGTGCCCACTCTGCTTGACTGGCGCGACGACGATCGGAACTTCAAAGGTGATTCCCAACGGCGTGATGCGCTCGAGTTGCGGTTTCCCGAGTTGAATCAGCTCGTCAACATCCCCTGCAGAGCTGTCTGTACTATCGGATTGCTTGGCATCGTTTCGGTTCTGGCTATTGCTGCCAGACTTCGAGCTTTTCGTTTCCGGTTTTTTGATTTCGACAACCGTTCGTTCAACTTTGTAACCGCGGATTTCTTTCGGGTAAGTGCGGACCTGGGGCCAGACGGTCGTTAAGCTGCTAACAAAAATCAGGACGACGCAACTTATTGCCACGAACCTTTCCCGGTTTTTGTTTAGCATCGACGCAATTGCCAGATCTTATATTCCGATACAGTCCATATCGTCAGAGTTTTAGATGGCCGCGCGGCGGCACAGAACGTGACTTTTATCTTTCCAGCTGAGAGACACGCTACCGCGGCTCAACTGCAAAGGATTTGTTAGGCAGCGGGCTGCTGGACCGCGTATTCCAACGAAGCGATCCCTGTCTTGTACACTTTGTGGCCGGTTAGCTTCAGTTTCGTTTGCCTGGCCGGCGGCGCGAGCAGAGGAATCCCTCCGCCGAGAAGTACCGGGATGATAGCGACCTCCACCGTATCCACGAGACCTGCGTCGAGAAGACTGCGAAAGAGAGAACCGCCACCGAACAGCCAGATGTCCTTGCCCGGCTCCGCTCGTAGGGCAGCCACTGTCTCCTCAGATTTCTCGGCCACGACCGTCACCCCCGGGTAGTCCTGCTGCCGCAGCGTCCGC
>WNFR01004149.1_pt1 | contig 14927 bp, 7 predicted proteins | sample 5400221 | NCBI WGS metagenome assembly WNFR01 (sample SAMN13153357, study PRJNA577476) | soil metagenome | isolation source: 40 cm soil under Madrone tree | place: USA:California | collected 2016-06-14 | reverse complement strand
GCGGCTTCTATTCCTTCTCGAGTATTCCTGCGGGCACCTATCCGAGTATCACTGCTGGTTCTCCCGGCTTTAACTCAAGCACGGCTAAAAGTCTGGTTGTGAACGATGGCTCGATTACGACGCAAGACTTCTCGCTAGGTACTTCAGCAAGCAGCGGATGCTTTACTGATACGACACAAGGTGACTTCCAGACTGGGGTACCGACTAATGTCGATCTAACGACCAGCCCGGGCGATGTCACTCTGTTAAATGCTGCCAATATCGACCAGCAGAACGCTACGCTGAGCAACTCCGGTGTAGGCATAAATATAACCACCTGGGGAGGACAGACGTTCACCGCAGCAGTGACAGGACAACTGACAAAAGCCGATATTAATCTGTTCTGCTCAGGTTGTACTGGTACGGCACCCAATCTTACTTTGTCTGTTAGGGCAACCAGTGGCAACTTACCGACTGGACCTGACCTCGCATCGGCAACAGTTGCAGGCAACAACAGTGGCGCATCATCATATTTTACGGGAACGTTCGCGAGCCCCCCGACCCTGAACTCAGGAACCGTTTATGCACTGGTCATCCGACCGACTGTAAATCCGTCTGCTGGAACTTATGCGCTGACCCGTAGCGCCACGAACGTCTACGCAGGTGGCCAACGCGTTGCCTCAAACAACAGTGGTGCAACATGGACAGCTCCTCTGACCTCGGGTTCCACTACCGACGCAGGTTTCAGGACATATATGAATACCGGCTTCTCGTCGTCGGGCAACCTGGTATCTTCGGTGAAGGATGGGAATCCAGCGCCACAGTTCGTAACCAATTGGACGTCTTTGTCGTGGAATGCAACCACACCGGCCAATACTGCGGTCAGTTTCCAGGTTGCTGGTAGTAACAGTCCCAACGGTCCATTTGACTTTGTTGGACCGGATGGCACGGCCTCTACCTTCTTTACTACAAGTGGAGCTTCCCTGTCTCAATTCAATGGGCTTCGTTATCTGCAGTACAAGGCCCTGTTGACGAGCTCCGATAATGCGGCTACTCCGACCTTGAACGACGTTACGGTCTGCTTCAATAACGTCTCGGCAATTGCAATTACGGCAAACGATGCATCGGCGGTTAAGCCGCTGTCTACAACCGGGACGATGCTTTTCGCTGTCACTCTAAATGCACCCGCACCGATAGGTTTTACCGTGACCTATTCGACGGCAACGGACGTTGGAGGTGCAAATCCCGCGGTTGCGGGCACGGATTACACGGCCGTCGCCGGTGGAACGGTAACGTTCAATACCGGCGATCAGGTGCAAACCATTCCTATCACGCTGCTGCCTGGAAGTACGGCAACCGATCGAACGTTTCTGGTTAACCTGAATTCTTCAACCCAGGGGAGCATCGTTAGAACGCCGGCTAAGGGAACGATCAAGGCCACAAAGACGCCAAGCGTTGCATTGATTTCGGAGTTCAGAACATCCGGTCCGAATGGAACACACGACGGGTTTGTGGAAATTTACAACAACACGAACTTGCCTTTGACGGTTCATGCCACCGATGGAGGGTCAGGCTGGGTGTTGGTCAAGAGCGGCGCGAGCTGTGGAGCAACCCCAGTAGTAGTGGGGAAAATACCCGAGAACACAATTATTCCTGCCAAAGGGCACTATTTGTTCACGGGTTCGACCTATAGTTTGGGAGGATATGCTGCGGGAGGAGCGCCCGGCGCAACGGTCGCAACCGGCGACCAGGTGCTTACTTCCGATCTTGACACAGACACCAGCATTGGCCTGTTTACGGCCTCAGGTCTGGGGACGATCAGCAGTGCGAACCGGCTGGATGCTGCAGGCTTTGGTACAGCAGGCATTTGCGGGTTGCTGGAAGAAGGAATACCACTGTTGACCGCAGGTGGCAGTTCATCACAATACAGTTTTGTAAGAAACGCAGTAACAGGTCAGCCGCTCGATACGGACAACAACCGGTCTGACTTTGTAGTTGCGACGACGTCGCCAGGGACCGTTGTTGGGAGCAACTCGACTGTTGTATTGGGCGCGCCTGGACCTGAGAACCTGTCGAGTCCGCCGCAGTTTGCCCAACTGACACCTGGATTGATCGATCCGGATGTAAGTGCCGCGTTGCCGCAGAACCGGGTGAGGGCAACGGGGAGTTACACGGACAGCCTGAGCAGTACCGGAACCTACACGCTTGGGACACTTGCAATACGCAGGCAATACACGAACAACACAGGGCAGCCGGTGAAAAGGCTGAGATTCAGGACCATAGACATCACGGGCTACCCGCCGTCGGCAGGGGTTGCTGACCTGCGTGTAATCACGTCGCCTGGCGCATCGGTCACGAATTCCAGGGGGCAGGCGGTAACAGTGGTTGGAACAATCCTTGAACAGCCACCGACTCAGGCAATTGGAGGTGGTATAAACTCTACGGTAACGGTAACGCTCGCGTCGCCGCTGGCAGTAGGTCAAAGCGTGGCGGTTGAATGGCTGCTTGGTGTGAAGCAGATTGGCAACTTCCGGTTTTCGGTGAGCATAGAGGCATTTTCGAACACTATACCCCTGCCATAAGAAGCACTAGTGATCCTACGCGCACAGGGAATAACATCCTGATATGGCGACGTCGGAAACATTAAAACGTTTTTGTCCGGCCGTGCGTCAGCAGCTGGGAAAGCGCGGGGATAAACCGCGCTTTCCCATTAGCGCTAATTCAAAGTGAGATGGCCGCGACTGCGCCGCACGAGGCAATACCACAACCGGGGCAGTGGCCCGGACGTTGGAAAGGGCTTTGTGCGCGAACACTCCCTAACGGTCGAGCTACTGTCGGCGGTTTTTCTGCAGCCTTCCGATTCGGCGCTCCGAGTCCGATGAGGGCGCATTTTCTCCAGCCTGAGGAGTTTTCGAATGAGAAAAGTGGCAACGTTTGGCATTAGTTTAGTGCTAGCGGGAGCAGCAATGATTGCTCTCGCGCAGGTTCCCGCGCCGCAAACAACTCCGGGACAACCGGTCCCGAGGAAGCAAGGTGGGAGCGGCGGTGGCCAGCAGCCAATGCCGCCAGGTCCGAATCCGAATTCTCAATACCGGCTGGGGCCCGACTCGATGCCGCAGGAAGGCGTCCCGAAGGGCGAGATCCACGGGCCTTACACGTTACCCAGCAACGTCTATCCCGGGACTCAACATACGTATTGGGTATACGTGCCGGCGCAGTACGATCCGACGGTTCCGGCTGCCCTGATGGTTTATCAGGACGGTCAGGCCTTCAAAGACGAGAACGGAGAAATTCGAGCACAAAACGTGATGGACAATCTGATCTACCGGCGCGAGATTCCGGTGATGATCGGCATGTTCATCAATCCGGGCCGCACGCCCGAACAGCCCGAGCCCACACCGCAGAACTGGGGCGATGGCACGACGAACCGGCCCACCGAATACAATACCCTCGATGATAAATACGCCAGGGTGATCACCGAAGAACTGATGCCGGCGTTGTACAAGGAGTACAACATTTCAAAGGATCCGGAAATGCACGGTATCGGCGGCTCGAGTTCGGGCGCGATCGCGGCTTTCACGGTCGCCTGGGAGCGTCCCAACCAATTCCGGAAAGTATTGAGCAACGTGGGAAGTTTTGTGAACCTTCGGGGCGGGCATGTATATCCCGAACGCGTACTGTCGACCGAGAAGAAGCCGATTAGAGTGTTTTTGTGCGACGGGCGGAACGATAATCGTGGCATTCGCGACGGTGTTTACGACCAGAAGCGAGACTGGTTCTTCCAGAACGTGCGGCTGATGAAGGCTCTCACACAGAAGGGTTACGACGTCAACTACTCGTGGGGCATGAATCTGCACGGGCAGAAGTTCGGCGGCGCGATCATGCCCGACATGATGCGCTGGTTGTGGCGCGACTGCCCGGTGTCCACGGACCCGAACGACATGGTGGAGCGGGCATTCCGCCAACCTGCCGCTAAGAGGAATTAGGTGTTGACCATGATTCTAACTCTTCATTCCTGGCTCTCAGAGGGCATTCCTTGCCTCGATTGTATCGGCAGGTAATAAAATCGCACGATAATTAGGCCGGCGAGCGCTGTTGCGCCGAGCAGCAGTTCAAGCCCGGTTATGCCCGGTGTCACCATCTTGCGCGCGATGACGAAGATAACCACTTCGATGGCGGCGCCCGTGCGGTGAAAGAGAAGCAGCAAAGCGAGCTCAGCCGCAATGGCTACGAGTAAAATGCTCTGAATGATCTGGTGCAATACTTCGTACTCGTTCGGTTGCCGCCAGAGCTTGGGAAAGTCACGAGCCAGGATGTCGAAGGCGGCAACTGTCGCAGCCACCAGAATCATCAGTGCGAGCACAGACAGAAACAGGTGGATCGCATTTCCCAAATACCGGTCAATAAGGCGCTCGACCGTTGTTTCCCCACCCTCTCTGGTTTCAGTTTTCTCAACATGTCTTTTCAAGATATCCCCTCCTGAAATCGCACTAATCCTGCACGGCAGGGCTATCTACCACAATCAAGCGAGAAGTCTGAGACGTTTATAATACATAAGGGAAGTGTTGCAAAAATTATTTTAGACCACAGACTTTCGAGCCTTACCTTAGATCAGGCGACGAAAAGCGACACTATGCATGCGATTTCGTGTGGAGTTCCGGGCTCAGGCGCGAGTGCTCCGGGGGACATGCTCAGGTTTACTCAGAAATCAATAATTTGCGTCCAGCGTTTGATGTTGGAACGGCATTTGCTAGAATGCCAAGGTTGATGCGTTGTCTGGAGGACTAAGACCTTCGGCACCCCAACTGCACAACGGAAGGTAGTCTCCCACGTAGCGTTTTTCGGATTGGACCTGCCCCAGCCAGCGTTCACGAAATCCGACCCGGGTGGTTTTCGACATCGGGGAGAAGCTATGAATGTGTGCACCTCCTGCCAACGTTGCTACGACGATGTTTCCTCGTTCTGTGCAAACGATCAGTCTGAGCTGGTCAATTCACCTCCTGCCAGCCCATACATTGCAAAAAAATATCGCCTGGACTGGCTCCTTGGCCGCGGCCGCCTTGGCATTGTTTTCGAAGGAACCATCCTCGAAACCGAACGCCGTGTGGCGATAAAGTTATTAATGCCGGATCTCGCCGGCTGGGCTGGAGACCTGAAGCAATTACGCGCCGAGGCGTATGCGGTGGCCCATCTGAACACTCGAATTGACCAGCAGCATGTTGTAAAGACTTATGATTACGGTACTTTGAGTGATGGCACTCCTTACTTCGTGGTGGAATTGGTCGAGGGGCAGCCGCTGGGCGAGTTGCTGCAGCGCACGGGTCGAATTAGCGCGAGCGATGCCGTCGAAATTGCGCGGCAGATCTCAGACGGTCTCGAAGCCGCCCATCGTGCTGGCGTGATGCATGGCGACCTCAGGCCGTCCAACATTTTCATAAGCCGTGATCGTCACAACCGCATCGAGGTCAAGGTTCTCGATTTCGGTTTCACACGAATGAGATCGCTCTTGTCGACGAATAGCAATGAGCAGGGTGGAATCGGATCTGTGAGCGACACCTTACATTACGTTGCGCCCGAACAGCGGGGCGGGCGGCGCCCTGACGAGCGCTCAGACGTCTACAGTCTCGGAGTGATCCTGTATGAGTTGCTTGCCGGCGGATCAATCGTTATCGGAAATACTCCAATTGCAGAAATCTCTCTGTCCGAAGATCTGACGCCGCTGCCGGAGCTGCGCGAGGATGTTTCAGAGTTACTGTGGCAATCAATCAAGCAATCAATTAACGAGAAACCGACCGAGCGTCAATGGAGTGCCGCTGTGTTCGCTCGCCAGTTATATGAAATCGGGCGCCCTGAACTGCCCGTTTACGTGCCTGAGATCGAATTACCGGTCAAGATTGCCGAACCACACCCGGTGGTTGAGTCTGATTTGCTATCAGCCGTTGAACCCGTTTGCTCCTCTCTTGCCTCTGAATTCGTAATGGAAGAATTCGAGCCTACTGAACCTGCAGAGAAGTTGGAATCACCTCAGCCATTTCCAGAGCTCGAAGCACCCGACTCTTCATGGACTCATGAACAGGTTGGTGATATGGAAGCCACCGATTTTCGATTGGACGAAGAAGAGCCTTACATTGAGGAAGAGGGCTGGGAGATGGATCAGGTGGAACGCGCGCTGAACAGCACGATTCCCACGAGCTATACAAGGACTCGTTTTTCGATTTCTTCTCTGCGAGCAACGCTAAACTCAATTCCGGTTGTCTTAACTGGCACAGCATCGCGCCTGAATTCACCAACAATACGCCGCGCCTTTTTTGCGCTGATGTTCTCGACGGTCGCAATTGCCGGCGGGGTGATGATTGGTAACTTGTTCTCTTCAGCGCGCTCATACGTGTCTCAGGCCAAATCGTCGATTGCGACGAGCCAGCCTTTGCCGAAGATCGTCCAGCCAGAGCAGGCTCAACCTGCCGCTGTCTCCGTTTCTCCTTCTCTCCGCCCGCAACAGACTCCGCTGTCAGCTCCTGCGGCCAGGCCATCTGCAACACCACTGAGCAGTCCCTCGCCTGTGGAGAATAACCCCGCCAGATTAGAGGAGCAGGTAGCCGAGTCCACGGCCGGTGACCCCGGTGACCAGAGTGAGGAGCAAGCCGTCCGAGAGGTATTCGACCGTTGGCTGGCCGCGACAAACAACCGCGATCTCGACGGCCAGATGAGCCTCTACACCAAAAAGATGGACACCTTCTATCGCTCGCGGCACGCTTCTCTCGGCGATGTGCGCGAACACAAGGCCGGGGTTTACAACGGGGCGAGCTCAATCGATATGCGCACCAACGAGCCCGAAATTAAGATTGAAGATGACGGTCAAACGGCAACGATGCGATTCCGCAAGGAGTGGGTAATCAAAGGCAAGAGCAGCAGCCGGGGCCGGGCTACGCAGGAGCTAAAACTGGTAAAAACCGAGGATGGCTGGAAGATTACCGGCGAAAGGAACGTAGGCGGTAGCGGGGACTGATTTCCGGGACGCCTTTACAATCCCCAGGAAACGAAAGAGCCAGCCGCGCGGCTGGCTCTTTTATATTCGCTTTTGGTGGAGTAGGGGTGAGCCAATTTACAGCATTACTTCCGGCAACATGGCCCGAATACACGGCCAGGCAGTACAATGTCTCGATTCTGTAATGCAAATCCGTAAATTCTTGTTTTCCTGGCGACATTTTATCACCAAATATGAACGACTAAATTTACACCATCTTGAAATACTGTGACTTCAGCAATTCAAAATTCAAAATTCATAATTCAAAATTCCCCAGCTTGCGGCTCTGCCGCGCTGGGAGAGTCTCATGACGTTTGATCGGATGTTCGTTGAAGATGAGTTACTTCCGAAAGCCTACAGTACGCGCGACTTTACCTGATCGCAGGATCATTGGTCGTATTCAGGTGGTGACTGCAGCTGTAGGCTACGGGCTGCTTGGCATCTTCGGCAAGCGCGCTTACGAAGCGGGTATGCAACCCGGCGAGCTGCTCGCCCTGCGTTTTCTCCTGGCCTCCGTCGTGCTCTGGTCATACATGCTCGTCGCAAAACGCGGCGCCGTGCGCATCACCTTTCGGCAGGCGGTCTATTGCGCCGCGCTCGGAGTGCTGGGTTACGCTTTATTCTCAACTCTCTACTTCGAGGCACTGAAGGGGATGTCTGCTTCATTGACGGTGCTGCTGCTTTACACCAACCCCGTGATCGTAATGATTGGCTCGTGGATACTCTTCAAGGAACGGGTAAAACGCGGGCAGGTCATTGCGCTGCTGATGGTGTGCATCGGTCTCGTGGCTCTCTTATCCGGCAATGTGACAATCGTGAAGAGAAGTGCGATCGCGCTGGCGCTCGCTTCAGCAATAATGTACGCAGGCTATATCCTGGTATCCGGCAAGTTGGTTTCTTCACTCAACCCGCTAACTGCAGGGCTATACATCATGACCGCAGCGGCTGTCGCGCTGAACATTCGCGCTCCCACCGCTCTGTGGCAGGTTGATCAACTGAGCTTTGCCGCCTGGACTGCGGTTATCGCGCTTGCCCTGATCTCGACCGTCGGCCCGATGGTGCTGTTCCTCATGGGCCTGGAGAAAATCTCGGGCACGGAGGCTTCAATGCTGAGTACTGTCGAGCCGGTGACGGCAACCATTGTCGCCGCGCTCGTGCTCGGCGATACTCTATCCCCCTTGCAGTTCCTCGGAGGAGGGCTCGTACTCGCGGCTTTAGTCGTTTCTTCCCTGAGTCGCCGATCGTCCCGGATCAAGCTTGAGGTCATTCACCGGACGGCGCAATAATGGGGTAAGTTTCCCTCCCTTGGATATGGCAACGAATTGCAGCGGCCTGGTCCAATCGCCGTGATGCCGCGCACTATATAATCACTTTCTTTGGGCTGTAACCGTAGAACGACAGTCGAGTGGCTACTTTGCCGAAATTTCGGCCTTCGTCAGGTTACGGCCTCTTAACGGAAATAGAAGAAATGAGCTTTCCCACATGATGCACAGCGCAACGAGGTGGACAAGTTAGATAGATAGTTGTATATATATTTATCTACGGAGTGTGCTTATGAATTTGACACAGTTTCAACAAATCGCGAAGGCCCTTTCCGACCCGCGCCGTTTCGAGGTCCTTGAAGTGATCGCCACGGCGGGGGGTAGCGAGTTGAGTTGTGGCGCTGTGGTCAAACGTTTCCCCGTGGCGCAGGCGACAATTTCACATCATCTTAAGGAGTTGGTAGACGCTGGGCTTGTCGAGACTCGCTCCGAAGGACAATTCAAATACCTGCACGCTCGCTCGGACGTTCTCGAAGAGTACACGATTGAACTGCGCCGCCGCCTCACGCCGTCACTGGGCAAACAGACGGAATAAAAGTCGCCGACCAGCGAAAATCAACCGGAGCTTGACCGACGCTAAACTTTAATGACAAAGTTTCGTAACATATATCGACAATGGTATATATGTACAAGCAATTACTTGAAAACGAGCACGCTGCCGTGGGCGAGGTCCTGGATTGGACCTCGGGCTTCGTTGCTGGTTTCGTTGCGGCCCAATGCTGACGCGCAAGACTCCACACCGCGCTGGAAGAATCTCCTACGAGTACAGGACGATTCGAAACGCGACATTTCGCATATGACGCGAAATCTCGTGCCAGCCTTTCGGCTTTCCCAGGTCTCCAGGATTGCGTCGAGCGAAGATGGATTTAGGTAATTCTAATGTTTTGTGTAGGTTGCGAGAAGTCGTCAATGTCGTTCCAGTGTGGCAACGCTTTTGCGTCCATATACAACCATCGGACTTTCTTTTTGGAGAACTAGTGAAGGACTCAGGTTCTGATGACGCTAAGGGTTTCGCAACGTTAGGACCTGGAGACTGGAGTGATTGTACTTAAAATTGTAGGGGCCCTTACGGGTCCACGAATTGGTTTGTTGAAAGTCCGAACCTTAGTGCTTAAACAGCGGTGGCGTAACGCCAGGACATAAAATTGGATACCCAGATGAAGAATCTAATCAGACCCAAACTCTTAATTTTTTCCGCGATCTTTTTGGTCGTTATAGCTTTAATCGTTGTCGCTGCTCGCCCGAAAAAAGAGGCTGCGCCGGCGCCGTCTGCTCCGGAGGTCGAGGTGGTCCAGGTTGAGCAGAAGGATGTTCCAATCTACAGCGAATGGATCGGTACGCTTGATGGGATGGTAAACGCAGAAATCAAGGCCCAGGTAGCGGGCTACCTGCTTAGACAGGACTACAAGGAAGGTGCTTTTGTAACCAAAGGGCAACTGTTATTTGAAATCGACCCCAGACCCTTTCAAGCCGCCCTCGACCAGGCAAAAGGACAGGTAGCACAAGCCCAGGGACAGTTGGGGCAGGCTGAATCTCAACTTGCACAATCCGAGGCGCAACTCGCACAAGCCAACAGTCAGCTACTGCAAGCGCAGGCGCAAGTGGCACAGGCTGAGGCCAACCAGGGTAAGGCCCAACTCGACGTTGATAAATACACTCCACTTGTACAGCAGAAGGCCGTCACTCAGCAGGATATGGACAACGCCAACCAGGCCAATCTTGCTGCCAGGGCTCAAGTCAAGGCCTCCAATGCCGGAGTTGAGACGGCCCGTGCACAGGTTCGCGCGGCAAACGCACAGATCGGTTCGGCAAAGGCGACGATAGTGTCAGCGAACGCCGCGATTAAAGCTGCCGAAGCTCAGGCTGAAACGGCGCAACTCAATCTCGGTTTCACCAGAATACTTTCTCCAATAGATGGCATTGTGGGAATCGCACAGGCACAGGTTGGGAATCTGGTCGGGCCCCCAAACGGCTCGACGCTGACGACCGTTTCGACCGTCAATCCGATCAAGGTCTATTTCACGATGGGTGAACAGGAATACCTCAACTTTACAAAGCGTAACCCTACCCAGGGCGAGCGCGATGCCGCAGACAAAAAGCTTGAGTTGGAGCTTGTGATGGTCGATGGCACGACCTATCCCCAGAAGGGGACATTCTTCGTCGCGGACAGGCAGATTGACCAGAAGACTGGTTCGATCCGGATGGCTGGACTATTCCCGAACCAGGGGAACACCCTTCGTCCCGGCCAATATGGTCGCGTTCGCGCGGCGACCAGCACTCGAGAGGGAGCGCTTCTCGTTCCGCAGCGGGCTGTGACCGAACTGCAAGGCAGCTATCGTGTCGCCATCGTGAGCAGTGATAACAAGGTCAACCTGCGTCCCGTTAAGGTTGGAGAGCGCGTCGATCAAATGTGGGTAATCGAGGACGGACTTAAACCAGGTGAATCGGTCATCGCTGAGGGTACGCAAAAAGTGAAAGAGGGCGTGGTGGTAAGGCCGAAGCCATACACCAAGCCTTCTGAGACCGCGGCGCGGTAACAACCGCGTTGTGAAGTTCCATAAACGCAGACGAGCGCTGAGATTGCGTCGCCGGCGAAAAACGCCTTTTTGGCGAGCTACTCTTAGACAAGGACCAGTTTCATGATATCGAAGTTCTTTATCAACCGGCCAATCGTGGCGATGGTTATCTCCATCGTCACCGTAATCGCCGGCCTGATTGCGATGCGCTCTCTGCCGTTAGCGCAGTTTCCGGACATCGTTCCACCCCAGATCATTGCATCGACCACATACACCGGAGCAGACGCAGTCACAATCGAGCAGTCGGTTGCCACGCCGCTCGAGCAACAGATGAACGGGGTGGACAACATGCTCTACATGCAGTCCACGAACGCCAATGATGGCTCAGCGCAGTTGACCGTCACGTTCGGCGTTGATACCGACGTCAACACTGACCAGGTCAACGTTCAAAACCGGGTCGCACAGGCACAGGCTAATCTTCCAACGGATGTAAACCAGTTTGGCATCAATCTGCGGAAATCCACGGGCCTTCCCATGCTCGTCGTTTCACTTTATTCGCCAAACAAGACCTTCGATTCACTGTTCCTCGCGAATTACGCAAACATCAACGTCAACGACGCGCTCTATCGCGTGCCGGGCGTCGGCGAGGTCAGGCTATTCGGCGCCAGCGATTATGCAATGCGAGTCTGGGTCAAGCCTGATGTACTGGCGAAACTCGGCCTGGCAGTTCCCGATCTTTCGCGCGCTGTCCTCCAGCAGAGTGCTGTCAATCCCTCCGGCCAGGTTGGAGCAGAGCCCGCGCCGGAGGCGGGCGAGAAGACGTACACCGTTCGCGCCCAGGGTCGACTGCAAACCCCTGAGGAATTTGGCCAGATCGTCGTGCGATCGAATCCAGATGGCTCCGTGGTACGTCTGAAAGACGTCGCCCGTCTCGAACTTGGCGCTCTAAATTACCAGCAAAGGGCGCGAATGAATGGCCAGGCTGGCTGCATCATTGCAGTTTTTCAGACCCCGGGCTCGAATGCGATCGCGGTAGCCGACGGCGTTAAGAAGGCGATGGCCGAAATGAAGAGCCGCTTTCCCAGCGACCTTGACTATGCTGTGACACTCGACACCACGCTTCCGGTGACCGAGGGTATTCGAGAAATAATTTATACACTCGTCGAGGCTATGATTCTCGTCATTCTCGTCGTTTTCCTCTTTTTACAGAATTGGCGAGCGACGCTCATTCCGATGATCGCCGTCCCTGTATCGCTGATAGGAACTTTCGCTGTCTTTCCGTTACTCGGTTTCTCGATCAATACCCTTTCGCTTTTCGGACTTGTGCTGGCGATCGGCCTGGTCGTCGACGATGCAATTGTCGTTGTGGAGGCGGTCGAGCATCACATCGAGGAAGGTATGAGCCCGCGTGCTGCCACGCTCCAGGCGATGACGGAAGTCTCTGGACCAGTCGTCGCCATCGCGCTCATTCTCGCTTCCGTCTTCGTGCCCGTGGCGTTCACTGCCGGTATCCAGGGCCGATTGAACAAGCAGTTCGCCGTCACGATTGCAATCTCTGTTCTCATTTCGGCCTTCAACGCGCTGACGCTTTCGCCGGCGCTGTCTGCTCTTCTTCTCCGGCCACGAAAAGAGTCGAAGGGACTGTTGGCCAAATTCTTCGGCGCTTTCAACCGGCTATTTGAGAAAGCGACGCATGGTTACGTCAACCTGAGCCACGGGTTGATCCGTAAGACCGTGATCGCAGTCTTGATTCTTGGCGGCTTCGGGCTGTTCGACGCTGTCCTGGGCCGGAGTTTGCCCACGAGCTTCCTCCCTGAAGAGGATTACGGCTACCTCTTCCTGAATGTCCAACTGCCCCCAGCGGCTTCCCTGGCGAGAACGGATCTGGTGTTAAAGAAAGTCGAGGCTATCCTCGGAAAGACCGAAGGCGTCAAGTACTACAACACGATTGGGGGATTCAGTTTATTGAGTCGCGTCTCGGCGAGCTATCAGGGCTTCTTTTTCGTTGCGCTTAAGCCCTGGGATGAACGCGGGTCGGCTGCCCTACAGGCTGACGCAATCAGGCAGACGTTGAATAAGGAATTTGCGGCTCAGATACCGGAAGCCGCGGCTTTTGCATTCATGCCCCCGGCCATACCCGGACTCGGCAATGCAGGGGGATTTTCGTTTTGGCTACAGGATCGAAGCGGTGGCTCAGTCGACTTTCTGGACCAGAATCTTCAGAAGTTCCTCGACGCGGCAAGGAAACGTCCGGAACTCACTGGCGTTGGTTCGCAGTTCTCCGCTGGGGTTCCCCAGATTTACGCTGACGTGGACCGGGACAAAGTCTTGAAGCAGGGTGTCGCTATCAGCGACGTCTATCAGACACTCCAGGCATATCTGGGCGGGCTTTATCTAAATCAGTTCAATCGATTTGGCCGGCAATGGAGAGTGTTCCTCCAGGCAGAAGGCGCCGAGCGTCACAATGAAGAGGACATTAAAAACTATTTCGTTCGGAATAACGACGGCAACATGGTCCCGCTGTCAGCCCTGGTGACAACGCGTCAGATCACCGGCCCGGAATACACAAACCGCTTCAATCTATTCCGGTCGGCCCAGGTACTCGGAGCAGCGGCGCCGGGCTACAGCTCAGGTCAGGCGATGGCAGCACTTGAGGAAGTGGCCAAAGAGGTCCTGCCGCCCGAGATCGGTTTCGATTGGGCCGACCTTTCATACCAGGAAAGACAGGCTTCAGGTGGGGCCGCAATAGTGTTCGCGCTGTCGCTGGTGTTTGTGTTCTTAATCCTTGCTGCCCTTTACGAAAGCTGGTCGCTGCCGTTCTCGGTCCTGCTTTCGGTGCCGATTGCAATCTGTGGCGCTTTCGTTGGTCTGATGCTGCGAGGCTACGACCTCGACGTGTACGCCCAAATCGGCTTGATTGTGCTGATCGGCCTCTCAGCGAAGAACGCTATCCTGATCGTTGAATTTGCTAAGGCAGAGTTCGAAAAAGGCCGGCCTCTGGCTGAAGCAGCCCTCGAGGGAGCACGCCTGCGACTGCGGCCGATTCTGATGACTTCTTTCGCCTTCATTCTGGGGTGCGTGCCCCTGTGGTTCGCCTCGGGCTCGGGTGCGGCGGCGCGACGCATCCTCGGTACAGTTGTCATCAGCGGCATGTTAACAGCGAGCATCATCGCGATCTTCATTATCCCCGTAACCTTCTATATGGTCGAAAGGCTGTCGGGCGGCGGCAAGGAACGGTCACTGGAACACGCGCACGAAGCGCCTGAGCCCGCAATCGGAGATTGAGTTGCAGAGCCGTGAAATGTGCAAGAGCAGGGTTGGAGTAAATGGGTCGTGAAGCTGTAAAGAAACGACAGTCAGGAATGTGGATGGATATGTGGAAACAAGACGAGACAGAAATTCTATGCCGCACTCCCGCGGTGCGGAGGACGAACTGCGAATGAGGTATCGATTAGTGGCTGCGGTGATAACTGTAAATCTATTAGCGGGGACTGTCGCGGGGCAAACGAAATACCAGCCGCCCGAGGTCAAATCGCCCGAAATTTTCCGCGGGGTCGATCCATCCGTGCCGCCAGACCAAAATTCAATTGGAGATCTAAAATGGTTTGAGGTCTTCCAGGACGAACAGCTCCAGGATCTGATCCGGACGGCGATGGCTCAAAACTACGATTTGCGCCAGGCCGTCGCACGAATCAATGCAGAGCGTGCAAACCTCGGGTTCGTACGTTCGAATCAGTTTCCGCAGATTGAGGCAGGTGCAGACGTTACCACCTTTGGCTCGTCCAGAGACGGCCAGACAGGCATCGGCGACGGGATCAGTCGCAAGCGGACGTTTGGTGAGGTTTTCCTGAATTTACTCTCATTTGAACTTGACATCTGGGGCCGCCTGCGCCGCCAGACCGAAGCCGCGCGCGCTGAGTTGCGGGCTTCCGAGGAAGACCGTAAAGCTGCGATGACCACAGTCGTGAGCGACGTTGCTACTGGATACTTCAGTCTTCTCGAGCTCGATATGGAGCTGGACATTGCAAAGCGCACCTTAACTACACGAGAGGACTCGCTCCGCCTTATCAAAACGCGCCAGCAGGG
>WNFR01012748.1_pt1 | contig 14928 bp, 17 predicted proteins | sample 5400221 | NCBI WGS metagenome assembly WNFR01 (sample SAMN13153357, study PRJNA577476) | soil metagenome | isolation source: 40 cm soil under Madrone tree | place: USA:California | collected 2016-06-14 | reverse complement strand
GCAACAAACCCTCAAACCCACGCAAGTCATACCAGATGAAACTTCGCGGCACTACACGATGATGGGCCCAGGTCCTCGACATATAACCGCTCAGCCCGCGCCCTCCTTTTCACGTTCAACCCGATCGCGGACTAAAACACTCCCCAGTAATACTTCCCGACCCATTGTCGCTGAGGATCTCGCAAGACGATTGAGAGATATTCAAGACACGAGTGCTTCGCCCCCGTTGCCCAGAGCCCAACCATTGCCCTCGGATCCTACGTCCCACCTGGACCAGACCGCACGGCGACCTGGAGACCACACGCGTACACCGAGCGTGAGTGGACAAGACAGGGCCATCCGACCAATGCGGTCGTTTCACCGTCCGAACATAGGGGATACAACACAAGTGCATCCTGTGCCCGTGCCTCCCCTGACACATGATGCCCACCGACTTGGTCGCAGTGCTACCACGGTATCACGTCCCACGAGACACCACGATCTATTTGAGACCTCGCATTTAACTCCTTCGACACATAAGTCTTCCAGGCGTCCTCAGACGACTGATGGTGCATCCGGGTCATCGACAAACCCCTTTTCTTCCGTCTTCCCACGAGTTACTATGGCATCTGCCGACACTTCGGATCCCTCATCACGTTCTCAAGTTATTTCGAAGGACACCAAGCAGGTTTCGTGGCAGCAGCGTGTTTTTATTGTGGATCTGCAACGGTTCAACACACTTACGATGAATTCGTCGACAACCGCAAAGGAAGTAACAGATGTGTTGGAAAGACAGGGCCAACTGGCCAACTGGGCAGGTGTAGGTGGATGGATGCTGTTCGAGGTCTCCCAGGATTTTGGGATGGGTGAGCCTCATCCCACTCTGACGAAAGGTTTGCTGATGCAATATGTTCTGTCGTAGAGAGGCCAATCCGGCACTTTGAGATCGTTTCAGATATCATCAACTCTTGGGACAAGGATAAAAGTGTCAACCTTCTGGTGGCGAAGAAGACACCCATGGCAACTATACTGCATCCATCCGTAAGGCAGATTTCCTTATGTGCGTTGGTTGAAGGTAGATTAATTGCCTGCTTGACAGGCAATGCCATCAAGTTCGCCTGTATTTTCCACTTACGTCGAGTGGGAAAGCAAACCACGGAAGTGGAGCAAAAGGTGGCTTGAACTGCGAGAGCAGGGTCTTTGGATCTCCAAAAAGGATAATGTGATCATCCGATCTTTGATATTATGTGGATGGACCTAAGACCACCTATTTCCTGTAGGGCAAAGACGAAACGTTTTTATGTTCTCTGGCCAATTTCGACGCATACATCGTCACAAGGACCCACAAACCCCCGAAGCCTTACGTTTTTGCCATCAAATCTACCGATAACCTTTCTTTCTTCGAGAATACAGCAGACTACGTCCACGTTTTCTGTTGTTCAGAGAAGGATGGGAGGAAATGGCTGGAAAGCGTCCTCCTGGCACGCGTGAGTGATCGAGTATCCGTCTACTTTCTTTGCGTATCTCACCATCTTGTTCTAGTCCTACTTTATCAACCAGGACCGCAATACGCTCTCTGTGACAGGTGCTTCGGCATCAGGTGTGACAACAAGCAAAACTCGTTCGCATTCGCTCGCACGAAAAGGGGTGCGCAATTTACAACAGCCACTTGTACAAGTATCCGCGCCAACCACGTCAACCACACAGGCGTACGGATTCGAACCAGGATCGCTGCTAGCCAAGCGATAATCGGGTCGTTCATTGCCATCTCAGTATTATCTAACACTTCAACCTTCCCTTACCCGTGTATATTGTTTGAATGTCGTCGTTCATTCGTTATATATTCATCCTTCATCCGAAGTATTTGTATCTGTAACTGCAGATGTCTTCATTTACATTGTCGGAATATTGTCCACTAAAACAAAATCACAAGTGACAATATGTACGAGGTCGTGGAACAAATACAGCGATTTCTAGTCTCCCGCCTTCTGTTTCTTTCTTGCCGGCTCATCTTCTTTCGAGGGTTTTGTGATGGCCTTCGGTTTCGGTTTCGGTTTCGGCTTTGACGCGGGCTTCTCTGACCCCGAGTCGACTTCCATCGCCCCGTCGACATCTCCGCCTTTCTTGGGCTTTGGCTTGGCTTTGGCTTTCCCCGGTACATCGCCGTCACCATCTTTCTTTTTCTTTTTCTTCGCGGGGGACTTTGCACCACCGTCCTTGGCCGTTGCCTTTACCTTCTTTTTAGTCCTTTTCACCTTATCACGGTCGCCGGACGCGTCCGACGCGGTGGCACCGCCATCCGAGCCTTCGCTCGTGTCTGTCGGTGAGCCCGCGTCGGAGGAAGACGCCTCGAAGTCCTCGTCTAAGATGATCGGCCATCAGCGAACATATCTCCAGATGGAAGAGAGACGGAGAGGATCGTACCCTCTTCGCTCTCGTCATCGTCATCTCTAGTCCGTCTTACACGGGGTTCCTCGTCGTCATCGCTCGCAACGCTCTGCATCTCCTCGTCCGAATCGCCTCCGGCCGCGGCGAGCAGCAGATCGCCATCCGGTACCATCTCGTTTTTCACTCGGACCTTCTTGTCTTTGAGATAGGCATCCGTCGGCTCGTGTTCTTCCTTATTTATCGATGTGAAGGTGTACTCCGGCCCCTGTTTCGTGACGATTTGCATGTCGAACGTCCGTGCGGCAGCGATGCCCGCTCCAACACGGGAGAACACGACTTGGTGAATATCGGAAATTTCGATGAGCACGGGCTGCTTGGAGACGAAGAATATATATTTCTCAAGCATGAAGAGGTCGCCCTGCACGGCTTTCAGATTGGCTTTGAGCCCTGGGTGCCCGTTTCGGCTGACGCGCAAAATATTAGGTTAGAAAGAGGAAGTGCTTAAAATGGGTGTACCTCTGGAAGGTGCCTGCGCTGATGATTTTCTTCTTTGACAGCGCCCGGAAAACGCTTGATACGACCTCAAACGTAGGGTCCTCGTAGTGTTTCTTTAACCGCTCGTACTTCGCAATCTCTTCTCTGATAATTCAAAGTCAGAGGAGAAAGTGTAATTGGTAGGGACGTACTCGCTCATATTCAGCTCGGCGGTGATTTCCTCCTCACGACTGAACTGCATAACTAGGTACTGATAACGGGTTTGACCTTGTCGGATAGGAACATTGAGACCAAGCTTGAGAGTAGGGGTCAGCAAGCCAAGTGGGCAGGAGTCTTCGTGGGACATACAATAAAGAGAATGTGTAGGTCGTCTTTTGGCAAAAGGAACAATTTTGATATGCTTGTGTACACGATCTTATAGTCGTACGTTTTTCCGCGTAGTCGCAAAAAATTGGGGAACATGTCGACGTCATATCGGCCTCTGGGGGTTAGGACAAGGACTTCCTCGAAGCTTAAGATGATGTCGCCAGACACATGGCCGAGCTCGGCCTTTTCTTTGACGGCGTCGTGGAAAGCCTGGGCTGCGCTCACCTCGTCGTCGTTTTCCTCGGCGTCTGACTTGTTCGAGCCAGCATCTGAGCCTCGCGCTCGGGTACTTTGGCCAGGAACAAAGAAACGTATCTCGACCATTTCGTCGGGTTGGTTCTTGGAGGGCTTTTTCCCAGAGGAATCAGAGGGTGCCATAAACTCGAGAGAGACCTCGGTGCGCCCAGCGATATTCGAGTTGGCGACATACTGCAGAGGGAGCTCGAAGGAAGTTCTATTGGCGACGACAAAGGCAAGTTCGTCGCCTGTTTAGACACGTCGCTGAGTACACGGAACTCTCATCCGGGAGAGGCGTACCACGGAAGTCAGTGACGCCCCAATTCCAACCTCTGAATGAGATGTCCTCAGCTTCTAATGTAACGGAGAAGTGTTGCTTCAACAGGCTGGCGAGTTTGTCGTGATCCTGGGCAGAATGTGTCAACCAGGGAAAATGATACTGCGTTCGCAATGACAAAGACTTACATCACGCTCGAAACCATCGAACACTTCCCTACGGCGATCTTTCAAGCCCACACGAAGCTGGAAGCCTCTCGCTACACGAAGCCAACGCACCCACTTTATGTCTGTGGAGGACATAGCAGTGACGTTTTCCGTTTCCTCAGCTTTCCAAGCCATGCCGGAAGACGCCACGCGAAACTCTGGCGTAGGGTCATTTTAACTGGTACTTTCGAGTGAGTTGATTGTATTACGCACTTCCTGACTCTGATGAAAGTCCATGATAGATCCTGTCGAACTGAGTTGTCATTTTGGTGGATAAGAGGCAAAAGTTCTGGGCGCGTCTGCTCTGGTCAGGCGGAGTGTGAACACGCGCACGCGTTCGCCTCAGTTTTGCTCACCTCAGCTCTGTCAGTTGGTGCTCTCTGCTCTGATCATTTAATGGACAGTCTCGAAGCCCGCTCCCGTGGTACTCAGGAGCGGACATTCTGCAAATGGTGCAGCGCACCCTTATGCTCGACGTCTATCGTTTTTATAAGGCTATCCTAGGCTAAACACCAAGCTTGAGGTAAACGGATACCCTCCCATGACCTCCCTCGTGAAAGACCTCTCCGACGGCGTCAGGCTCATTCAGCTTATGGTGCGTCTCCGATTTGCTTCTTCTGTTAATTTTTCTGACCGTAAGCCTTCCAGGAGATCATGGGTATGTGGTGGCACCTTTCTTACTTTCTTAATTCTCCAAATCGACGCCCCATTGCACCCAGGCGATACTTCTCTTGGTCGCTACAATAGAAACCCGCGCATGCGTGTGCAGAAAGCAGAGAACGTGAACAAAGCATTAGAGTTCATCACGTCCCGTGGCGTCAAGTTAACTAACATTGGACCTGAAGGTAACTTCCTGGTAACGTCTTACGATTTTTTTCTAATCAGTCCTCTCTTAGACATCATCGATGGTAACCTGAAGCTCATCCTCGGAATGATCTGGACGCTTGTCCTACGGTTCACGATAGCGGACATCAAGTACGATCTTTTCCGGGTTGCAGCATCCATTCTTTGACAAAAGCGCTGATCGTCTTTGTATCTTCAAGTGAAGAAGGTCTCTCTGCCAGAGAGGGCCTGCTGCTTTGGTGTCAGCGTAAGACAGCACCGTATAAGGAAGTCGATGTTCAAGATTTCTCACTCAGTTGGTCTGACGGACTCGCCTTGTTTGTTACTTGCACCCTTCTATCAAACGTGGTTCAATTGTATTGCCTTAGATGCGCTTTGATTCACTGCCACCGGCCGGATCTACTAGATTACGATAAACTCGACAAGGCAAGCAAACTCCTTTTGCAGCGCCTGCATCTAGTTTACCGCCCCTAGTCGGACCGTCACGGCAATACCCAGCTAGCATTTGACGTTGCCACTCAGTCGCTTGGAGTACCAGTCTGTTTTCCTGACATCCTCTGGGGTAAACCATTGCTTACATTTGTGAACAGCAACTATTAGAAGTTGCGGACTTGTGCGACTCTGGCAAACCTGATGAACGCAGTGTCATGACGTACGTCGCGAGTTATTTCCATGCGTTCTCGTCACAGGGTGCGCACTTGAATTTTGGCTGTGCAAGATAACGAAGGCAGCCTCATCATCCATAATCGAACAGATCAGGCGGAGACCGTTTCCCGTCGAATCGACAAGTTTGCCGACTTCATGCGGTCCATCTGGGTTAGCAGAAATGACTACGAGCGCCGCGTTCGAGCTGTGCGTGATCGGCCACGTGTCTCGAGATATCAGGCGAGAATGTAATAGCATCGTAGCTTCTTGCTGCTCTCATAGAGACGCAAGAGACTTGGGCTTCGGTGAAATTCTCTGGCACATACGCGGACGTGAAAGAGCATGCTGCAAACTTTGCAACATACAAACACACAACGAAGAGATCTTGGGTTACAGAGAAGCAAGATTTAGCCACCCTCCTTGGTAATGTTCAAACGAAGTTGAAGACTTACAAGCTGAGACCTTATGTGCCACCGCCTGGTCTTGCCCTCTCCGTTCGTCTGTCCCTGATTTGCGGATCTAGGCTGACATCTTAACAGGACATCGACGATGCTTGGCAGGTACTTGTGTCTTCGGAAGCGCGTCGCTCGAGGGCTATCAATGCCCAAATACGAGAGTGTGCTTCTCACCCAATTTCACAGCCCTGGTGACTCAATTTTGAGCAGGATTCAGGAAACTCTCCGTAAGAAGTTCGCAGCGCTAGCAGACGGTTTTCGTGAGCGTTTGCGTGCCATCTCACTTGAGTTATCTGCGGTGGAAGGTCCCTTAGAAGAACAACAACGTCAAATCGAGGATATTCAAACTCGAATACCTGCCCTTTCAGGAGCTCTAGAAACGGTAGAAGTAGCAGAAGCCGAATGCGTTGCCGCGAAGGTTGAGGAGAATGACTACACCGTCTTCTCGTGCCAAGATTTGGAATTTGAACTCGAGCTGGTCGTGCAAAGTATCGCGAAGAAAATTTCCTTCATCGATAACCAGGTACGTCTCTCTTGACCTACCATCGAGCTTTTCATAAGTGACCGACATTCTCGCAGATTGTGTCACGTAATTTGACCAATCTGACTCCAGCACAGATTGAACAATTCGAGAGTACATTCCGGTATTTTGATAAAGACGAGACAAACACGCTTAATCTTTCCGAGATGGCTGCTGCGTTGGCTAGCTTGGGTATTGTCTACGCGGTAGGTCCCCTTCTAGCCTTGCAAGGCTATCTGAGTTACCTTCTCTCGAATGAAGGACGAAGACCTTGATATCATCTACGATCAATTGTTTCAAGAATACGGCGCTATCACCTTCGAAGCGTTCATCAATCTGCTAGTATGCTCTTCTCACAGTGCCTTTTCCGATCTCGAGGTTGTCTCACACTATGTAGGTCGATATCACAGAGGATCAGACATCGCCGGATCAGTTACGCGAGGCTTTCCAAGGGGCAGCGGGCAATAAGGTACGTTTACAATTTCTTTTGTCTTGGCGGAAGTACTAATGACCGTGTGTCCTTAGCTGTATGTGACGGAGCTAGATTTACGCCTAGCGCACATACCCGCTAGCGCGATTGACTACCTGCGTGAGGTGATGCCGTCAACACCGAACGATGCGGGTGAACGCGAATACGACTATGACGCGTGGCTGGACAGTGTATTCGAGTAGAAGTAGGAGATGGCCGATAAAGGCAGTGTGATTATCTAATGATGGCGATTGCCACCCACTTATCGCGATATTTGTCTCCAAGACGAACTGCTTGTCTTTCTTTGCTCTCTCTACTCCCCTTGTCCCTTTCGCCCTAATTACAGAAGATGGTGCGAGAACTCGCATCTTGCCATTGGCAGATGCAATTTCTGATGTCCTTCCTAGTCATCCGGAGTCGGTGTAAATTCAGAGTGCCTGGAAAAGTTCCAGGAGCTGAAGCTTGGAAAGAGGCTTAAGTACATCATCTTCACTCTCAACAAAGAAAAAACGGAGATTGTCATCGAGAAGACGTCGATGGGTGACTATGAAGACTTTACCGAAGATCTACCTTCAAACGAGTGTCGCTGGGGCGTGTTCGATCTAGAATATGAGAAGCAAAAGGAGGATGGTGGTGGCAAGCGCAATAAGCTCATCTTTGTCTCGTGGTACGTTCTCTCACTCTTTTTTTCAACTTATGAAGAAAAAAAACCATTGTCTGGCTTGCGATGGCTTTCGATTGCAGGGCACCCGAAAACGCGAAGATCAAGGATAAGATGTTGGCTGCCTCTTCCCGAGACGCGCTTCGACGCTCTCTTGTCGGTATCGCGGTGGAGGTCCAGGCTACCGCTTACGATGAAGTGGCTCGCGAGACGGGTACGTCCCTCACTCGTACTCAATCAGCAACATCCGTCATTCTTACCGATATATGTGCCGCAGTCATAGATAAAGCAAAGCGTACTGCCAACTGACTGATAGTCGTACCTGCTTCCCTTTGGTTTTTACGAGACCTTAGTCTACCCCCACCCAAGTATAGCTCGCAGAAGAGAGAATTTACGCTGAACTACTGTTGGAAATAAAGTCTTAGCACAATACTCAACATTTTATACGACTTGATTTGTTCTCAAGACGGACGGCTTCGAGACTCGAGTGGTTGTGAGATAGTACGATAAGGAGGGCGGCATACTTCATTCACCATGACAGAATAAGGTATGGACAATTTAACAACCTCTTACTATATAATTTGCTCGAGACGCGAGTGCTTACGCCTCAAAGACAAATTGTGCGCCAACCTTGTGCGCAGGACCTGGATGACCTGCCTCGTTGAGCCGCTGTGTGTCGAGCGCAAGACCGAAGGAGGCCTTGACACCGGGACGAAGTGCCTGAGTATAACCTAGTAGGCAATGAATGATTGCATAAGAACAAAGGCGCGAGGAGTGCCTACCAAGAGCGAGGTTAAAAAATTGTCACTTACGCCTTGCTGCCGACTTCGAGGGCGACGCCGGGAGACGTTGCCTTGGCGTCGTATACGGCCTTGGCACCAGCCTCGACGTCCGGGCTCACGCGGTGGTAGTAGCTCGCGGCAAAAGTGCTGAAGTTGGAGAGGCCGTGGAGGGTGATGGCATACTCGGGCGCAGAGAAGCCAACAGCGGCAGAGTATTTGGTGACACAGCCCTCGGTAACATTGTAGGAAGCCTCGGCACCAACGAGGAAGCCATCACGGCCCAGTACGGTGTCGGCGGTAAAGGTGGGGCCCTATGGAGTGAATGGGGAAAGTAGTGAGCCGGCGGGGAGGGGAGAAGCGAAGAAAAAGGAGACGAACCTTAAAGACGTCGAGGAGGGCACGGGAATGAAGGCCAGGTTGCTTGTACGCGGCGCCAAGAACCACCGACTTTGAGCTCTTCTCCGGATGGAGGGTGGTGGTAGCGTCAAGCTTGAGGCCCTTGGCAATCTGGTTCTCGAGTTCGATTTGGGTGCGGAGCGCATTCGTGGTAGACCAGGCCTGGGTGAAGGTTAGGCCGTGGGTCTTGTCCATATACTTGCCCTCTAAATTGCCAGCGACGTGAGAACTCTTTGAGTCGCGGTTTCCGTCGACCTTGAAAGTGACGTCGGAGGGCGTGGCAGTCTTGACCTCGAGGGAAGTGCCAGAGAAGTGGTAGTCCTTGCCTAGGAGATCGTTGGAGGACTTTCCAAGGTCCTATGTATGTACGTGATAGAGTTAACAAGTAGTATTTAGAAAAGAAAGATAAAGAACACAGACCTTCCAAGATGGAGGAACGGGCTGGGGCAGAGACATTTGTTGGAATGAAAACGAATAAAGATTGTGCGTTGGCAACTGAAGCGGACCGAATTATTCTCCCGTCGGCCTTTTGGCCGTTGAACCGTGGGAATTTCCGGCTGCCGTACTTGAAGGATGGCCGCCACGGCGGTAAAGTACATCTCTGCCGAAGTACGTCAACTTCCTCGCCTTACCCTGTGTTATGTTCATCCGTCTTGTTAGGAACTCTCCGCGATCATTAAAAGCAACAAGCTTCCCCGCAAGGACTACCTGGTCATTGATGTCCGCGATAGCGACTTTGTCGGAGGGCATATCATAGACTGTCATCACTTTCCCTCTGAGAACTTCTCAGACAAGCTAGATGATCTAGTCAAGGATACCAAACACATACCCCAGGTCATCTTCCACTGTGCATTCTCGCAGTGCCGGTTCGTCCCATGCATACACTTTCTCTCTCTGCTGAATCCTTTTCCCGTTTAGCGGTCCCAAGGCGGCACGGGTGCGGGAACAGTACTAAATTATCGGATTCTGACTTGACCTGATCGTTTTATTCAGCAATACAACGACCGACGTAACCAGCTACGGGACGATAAAGATACCCCACACGAGGTTCTCATCCTCTACGGAGGGTTTACTGAATTCCAGGCAAAATTCAAGGTAGCGCCCAGAATATCCCACACCTGTCTTCCTGACTTACAGCAGGCATAACCCTCCCTTGTAGGATGACCCAGAGCTGGTCGAGAATTGGAGCAAGGATATCTGGGCAACCGATTGGTCGTGATGAAAGTCGCTCTGTTGTGCCACCATAACCACATGTCAGTCAACTTGCCAGGTTTTGGCCAGAATCGATGGTGTATTTGTTTTATGCACGAGTAACAAGAGTTGTCATAGATGTACTACGCATGTTTTCGGAAAATATACCACTGTAGTTTGTCATTCCCACCATGGTTTCGAATCCTCAGACGGCTTTGCGATCACCCGGCTTGGAAGCTGCTCGATGATGGTCTGCACGCGGTGCCGCTCCTCTTGAATCTTCCGTTGGCATATCGTCCTGCGTCACCATAAGCCACGTTCAGACCATGCCCGCGTGCCCGCACATGGGGGCCACTTACCAGGTCCCTAGCGAAACCACCACGAACGTTCCCATGGCCCAATTGCTCGCCACTAACGGGTCTATAATCCCCATGAGGGGAAAAAGAGGGAGGAATAAGGCATACGACGTACGGACACTGATCCCACGTATGACGCCCATGCCAACTCCACTGGCAATCCCGTTCAAGAGGCTATTCCGCGCGCACGGAATCGCGCCAATGTTCTGTAGGTCCTCATGTGGCGATATTCTCTACTGGTGCAATCAGAGGGTATCGTAACAGAGATGAGGATGTGGAGAGGGCGAGTATGAGGTTGGCTGAGAAGGCGACGCACTTTGAATGCCTCGCGCACATCAGACCAGTAATCGCCCGTCGTCTCTGTTCGGAAGATTGGACGGCGAAGCGCGGGTGGCGGATTTGGGTCTTCAGAAGGTTGTTCTGTGGTGGTTGTGGTCATGATTGTCACGGGCCGCTCATGATTCGACTCTCACAACTTCCATCTCCGAAGCCATTATAAAAATGCAACTTAGTTTGTATAAAGAATTGGTTAAGAACAAATGTACATCAGATCATGTATGTCTAATTTCCCACATAACCTAACCTCCTTTGCTCCACAGCCGGCGTTGCGTTGGTTTCATTTGGAGTCCTCGCCAACTGTCACCTCCGTTCGCGTACCCTCCTGCACGATCACGGTGGTATAACAGTCAAGCCTATCCTTTGTTCGATTTGGACCAGAGTCAAAGAAACGAAACATACCTGAGCGCTTTGCTCTTCGGTCACGTCCGGAGGTGGCGGTTTTGCGTCTTCATCACCCTGGATGCCAGCGTGCGGCTTTTCTGCGCTATGCTTAGCCTCGGCCTCGGTTGCCTGGAGCTCCACTCCATCGTCAGATTTTTGGGATTCGGCGGCGTCAACTTCGGCTTGCGCTGCCTCCTTGGGGGCATCTTGGGTCTGCGGGGCCTCGTTAACCATGAAGACGAGATAAGGGCGGGACAGACGTACAACAGCCCGGTCGAGAGAAGCGTTCACTTCTTCAACTGAGACTTCCGTACCTTCAGCGTCCGCGATTGTTGCCTCGCTCTAAAATTGAGACAGCATACCAACTTTACAAATATGGCGTATGGCGTACTTTGGTGGGTTCTGGAGGTGGAGGCATTTTGGAGATGCTCTTTGGGTGAGCGTGAGGCTCGTCATGGCCATCAGCACTGTGCGAATTATGCGAGTTAGAGCGCGCAGAAGGTGACATCAAATATATCATCTAAAGAACAGAGGATAAGTGTTTTGGGGAATGGGGAAGTGACACGTAGCCAATATGGGAAGACTGACCGTTGGGACGAAGACAAGTGTAGACCCAATCTACCAGCGGCAAGGCCAGACTGAATTAAACCGGTGAAGAAAAGTATGAAGTATGAGGAACATACTATCCACGGTGTGTCACCGCTGTTTGATACGCCATGCGTGCTGGAACTGAATTGCCTACGCGCGACGCCATGTGCATGTCGGTGGGCGACACGGCGCAGAGCCGGAGCAAAAGCGCTGAGACGTAGACGAGAAGCCATTACAGGTGGACAGAGGTGGGTCGAGCAAAGTGACGGGAATGACGCCGGAGTGAGCCGGAGTTGCGGGCGGACGGGGAGAGGCCGAGGACGGAGGACGGAGGAGGATTGGAAGGTTGATAGATGATGATGACGTCGACGGTGAGAGAGACAGAAAGTTGCTCGCACACGACGTAAACGATTCCTGCGCTGCGAACCGTTTCCGGAAACCAGTGCCAAAGCCGGCCACTGTCTCTCCTCCTCTCTCTTTCTTAGACTATTTACTCCCTTGCCCTACTTACTCACACCCACTTCTCACTCCTCCTTTCGTTATCCTTTCCACCTCCGACTCTTTCCATCTCCATCATGGCCGAACCTTCTCTCGGTGAACTGAATGAGGCACACCTAACTCTCAAGCGGAGAGCCTCCCCTTCCTTTGACGATCGTAGTAACAATTCGTACAAGCGACTGAAAGAGGACATTCCCCCCAACGACGCTCCTGATGCACAGGCGCCCGTTTTCGTCTCGGGTAGCCATCTTGCCGATGACCTCGAACAAGAACTCCTCTGTGGCTGCTGCTCAGCCTTGCTTTATCGCCCTGTCGTCGTATATCCGTGCCAACATTATTTCTGCGGCAGGTGACGTCGGCAATCCTTACGATGATTCTGGATCTCCTCACTGACCCGCATACTCGATTATCAGTTGCTGTCTACTCTGGGTCCGCGTAAGTTGATACTTTGTTCTTTCTTCTCAAAACCCACTGCACTTCACGTGTGCGAGCATGGTCACCCGGTGCACGTTGCCAAGACCCACTCTTTCTTCGCTGTGCTTGTTTACCGATCATCCTCACCCTCCTTTGTAGAATGGTGGCACCAACTGCCCCGCATGCCGTAGCACCTCGACCAGTGTCTCCCCTTCGCGTGTCCTTCAAATCATGATCGATGTCCTTCTTCGCACCGATCCTTCTCGCGCTCGAACAGACAGGGAGAAGCAGCAAGCAGACGAGATATACAAGCCAGGGTTGACATTCCGGGTTCGCATATAGTCCTCCATTCATTCGTCACCACCGTTTACCGAGCTGGGACGAGCAGATACCCACTCCACGCGAGGCTTCGCCTGAGCCCACCATCCCTCAAAGTGCAGAATTTGCGCGTCCTTGCCCACACTGCATACCTGGAAATCGCTATGGGTGGCAATGCCCAACTCCAGTACCCGACCCGACTTCTGATCCGGAGCACGCGTGGCCCATGGAAGAAGGTGCACCACCGGGACACCTTTGCTGTGGAAATTGGTCTGCTTTCTTTTCTCTCTGTACTGTTCTATAACTCAAACCGGGGAAATTTCAGTGAAAATTTACTTGCAATTGACGCGCCTACCACGACAAAGTGCGACATGTGCCAAGTCTACTTCTGTGGTATTGGTGTGCAGCATCGTTGCGTCGCCGTTTCGGTTTCAAACGCGCAACCTCATGGAATGTCCGACGTGGGCGACCTCATTCAGTCCACCGAAGTATACGAATGTTTCGACGGGAATGCGGTCGAGGTAGAGATTATGCTAGACTATCTTGGCAACCAACGCATCTCGCCCCGGCATATTTACGGCGAAGAAAGTCTCTTTCCCTTCATATAGATTCATAGACCTGACCGACCTGTTACAGATCGTGCAATATTTACAATCGCAGCCTCGCATGTTCGCCCCGCTAATTGAGCTAGACTTGTTTTTGGATGTACATAACGTACAGCCCGGCCCCGAACCCGGCCTCGATGCCCCTCGCCACCGGATCTGCAGGATGTGTGCGACGGAAGTGTTTCTGTACGGCTTGAAGGACTGGTGGGTCCGCGAGCGAAAGAAAGGTTTCCTCGACGCAACTGTCGCCGAAAGACCAGATTGTCCTGACGGGCCCACCTGCCGGCGGCAAAAGGAGCATGGTATGTTGTTTTGTTTCTGCATTCCACCTGATACTTATAATGTTTCTCAGTTCACGCAAGAGAATGTATGTAACCTTTCTTGCTTGTCTTGTTACGGCCTCGTACCTTCCCCCCTTTTTTTTTTTACCCTTCTCGTGCTGAACGTCGTTGGGGATCGCCCTTTCTACAGTCAACCACGTATTCGATTCTACCACGGAGGAATCACCCCCGGAACAACCGCCGGCGTCGACGCCACCCACCGACCCCTCCGCGCTGCCCGAAGGTGACGCACCTGGCCCCTCCCGAGCCTCTCGGACCACGCGTTCGCACACCAGCCTCGACTCCGAAGCAATAGTCGATGCAGCGCTCACAGGTATGATGCCTGAAGAGTTGCCCCCTCTTCCGCCGCTGTCGGACCTCGCTGCTGTTGCCGCCGCTTTCGATGGACCAACACACACGCCGCACACACATAGCATGCTCGACATCTTTGACGTTCTCTAGTTGGGTAATGGCCTCCCTCTCTCGGTATGAGACTGGTGTGGTGATTTAAAGGCTCTCCCCTTTTTTTATTTCTTTTTCTTTTGCGAGCACAAGTAGTGTCAATCAATTGCCAGCATCTCTCTTTGTACATTTCCCTTTTTTTCCCTCCACATAAGGCACCTGTCTCTAGTAATCACTTTTCTTCCTAGCTCACGTCAGTCATGAATAGATACGTTGTTTTCTTTTCGTTTGAAAAACAATTTCAAAAAAAGTCATGTACAACATCGTGTTCGTTCGTTACAGAGGAAAGGAAGAGGAATAATAATTGTTGAGATAGTTTAGTTAGTGTGCATCATAGATTTGAGCTGATAAAAGAGACAACAATTAAAAAGATGATGTTGTTAAGTTAGTCAAGATCTATCGCAGGTCGCCATCTGCGAGCGCAATCAACACGAGTAACGAACCGCTTCACATCGAGGCTAGACTCCCGAATATCGCAACATTCTCCTCCCAAGTGTATTGATTCTGCGTTCTCTCGTTGCTCCTCTCCGTGTACAAACTGGCGTTGTCCGCCTTTGCGCGCCGAGCCTCGGTGCGCCTCCTGAGCTCCACCGCAAGCTGTTCCTTGCGCGCTCGCGACTCTTCCTTCTTCCGCTTTTTCTCCTCCGCTTTCTCCGCCTTTGTCGGCGGCCGTGCGCTGAGCGTCGGCGTCTTCGACTTGTGTCCAAACGGCCAGCCGATGCCACCGCTCGAACTTG
>WNFR01004147.1_pt1 | contig 14928 bp, 11 predicted proteins | sample 5400221 | NCBI WGS metagenome assembly WNFR01 (sample SAMN13153357, study PRJNA577476) | soil metagenome | isolation source: 40 cm soil under Madrone tree | place: USA:California | collected 2016-06-14 | reverse complement strand
ACTTCTAGATTTCATGCCGATTGGCCAGCGCCTTATCCATTGTTACTTCATCAACATATTCCAGATCGCTTCCTACCGGCATTCCCATCGCAATTCGAGTGACCTTCAGACCGAGCGGTTTGAGTAAGCGACCGATGTAGTTTGCCGTGGCCTCGCCTTCGGTCGTAGGGTTAGTGGCAAGAATAACCTCGCTCACCGCAATCCCATCGTTGTTTTCCGGTTTCAAGCGCGGCAGTAGATTGGCGAGATGTAACTCGTTTGGGCCAATGTGTCGAATAGGCGAGAGGCTTCCATGAAGCACATGGTAGACACCCTTGAAGCTGCGTGTCTTTTCCACTGCCACCAGACTATGCGGCTCTTCGACAACGCAGATCACCGAATGATCTCTCGTTGGCATAGAACAAAACCGACAGGGATCAATCTCAGTTAGATTATTGCAGATGGAGCAGAGAATAATTCGTTGCTTCACCTCACGTACCGCCATTATCAGCCGCTCCAACTCGGCATCCGGCGTTCGCATGATATGAAACGCCAAACGCTGCGCAGACTTGTGGCCGATACTGGGCAAGCGCTTCAGCTCGTCAATCAGTTTTGTTACTGGTTCGGCGTATTCAAGCATTGTAAGAAATGAGGTCTTTGGTCTCCGGTCTTTGGCCTTAGAACTACCCGGTAAGAAATCAGAGGCCGAAGACCAAAGGCCAAAAGCCGAAGACCAATTCGGTTATCAGCCGAACAGACCGCCCAGCCCCGGTGGCAACATCCCACCGAGCTTGCCCTTCATCGCTTCATCAACCTTACGGTTGGCTTCGTTTGTGGCTGCGACGATCATGTCCTGGAGCATCTCAACATCGCCCTCTTTCACAGCTTCCGGATCGATCTTGAGCGCAACAATTTCATGATTGCCTTTCATCTGGATGGTGACGACACCGCCACCGGCTGAAGCATCCACACGCAGTTCTTCCATCTCTTTCTGCATCTTCTCCTGCATTACCTGCGCTTGCTTCATCATCTGTTGAATATTGAATCCACCAGGAAATTTCATTGGTCGTACCTTTCCGAAAGTTTGACTTAAATGAGCTCGTGCCCGAAAAACCATCGTAGCTTTCATTACAGGTGAATGCAATGTTCTTGTCAATTATGCAAATCATCCTATAAGTTGGTCCTCTCGAGTCAACTACTCACATGAGCAACCCCAGCAACAACCTGCAGATCGACCGCAGCCTGACGGCGGAAATCAAGCTATATTACGATTTGCACGCGCCGCAGAATTCTCCGGCTCCGCTACTCATTGCCCTGCACGGCTACGGCGCGAGCAAGAGACAAATGATGCGCGAGGCGCAGCAGATGGTCCCTGATGGTTTTGCCATTGCGGCAGTACAGGGATTTCATCAACATATTAGGGAGCCAAAGGAGCCCGGTGGTCCACTGCGATTTGGCTTCGGCTGGCTGACGAATTATCGACCCGAAGAATCGGTTGCGGTTCATCACAAGGGCTTGGAGGGTTTGATAACAACACTGACAGACGAAGGCGTGGTCGATCCGCAGCGGATTTTTTTACTTGGCTTCTCGCAATCGTGCGCGTTGAACTATCGCTTCGCGTTTGCACACGGACATAGTCTCCGCGGTGTGGTGGGGATTTGCGGCGGAATACCGGGAGACTGGGAAACGAATGACACTTACAAACGGACTGACGCCGCCGTCTTTCATCTTGCGGGAACTCGAGACGAGTTTTATCCCCCGTCGCGAGTGGCTGACTATGCCGAACAATTACAAACGCGGGCTGCGAATGTGGCATTCAAGAGCTACGATGCCGGGCATGAGATCATTCCCGAAATGCGCGAGGATGTCCGTCTTTGGTTACGCGAGCAAGCAACGGATGATTAACAATAGACTGAGACTGCTTTTCATCTGTCTCGATCGTCCATAACATCGGCGCTGGTGCACGAGTTGAGGACGTGCTGTTCGCCTGGTCCATCAAAGGCCACTATCGATATTTTTAGGTATCTGAGTTCAACGTAACAGCGAAATAAAGAACCTGGAGCGGCAGTGGCTGTGTCAAAAAATCCGAAATCCCGCCCACTGCCGAAGCCGTGAAGAAAAGTGTTAACGGTTTTCACCACGTTTGGGGCCGCATGTTTATAGCTCGAAGAACAAAACCCCTCCGGCGGCGTTCGGAGGAGCGGAACTCTACTCGCGTGCTGAAGCTCTAGTTGAATTCCGCTCCTCCGAACGCCGTTGGTTCTGGCATTTCAACTCAGGCTATAAACATCTCACCCCTGCCAGGGTGAAAACCGTTGCTTACCTGCCCTGTACTAACTGCTTGTCTTGAGCGGTCGGTCCAACTATAGTCCTTTTCGCCAGACGCAGCCGATTCTGATAGCTACGAAAGGCACTCACAGATGCGGCAAAAAATACTGTTGACGTTACTTCTGCTACTTCCGATCACCTCTATGGCCGTAAAGGCGCAAACGTCCGCAAAACAGAAGAACGCAAAAGCTATAGCCGCCATTCGCGCTGTGCTCGACGCACAACGTGATGCCTGGAATCGGGGGGACATCGAAGGCTTCATGGATGGTTACGAACGTTCTGCGCAGACGGTGTTTGTTTCCGGAGATAACGTGACCCACGGCTGGCAGACTGTTCTCGACCGATACAAGAAAAATTACAACACGCGCGAGAAGATGGGCACGTTGACCTTTTCCGACCTGGAGATAACGTTGCCAGGAAAAGAATCGGCCGTTGTTCTTGGCCGCTGGCATCTCAAACGTGCCAGCGATGAGCCACACGGGCGATTTACATTGATTTTCAGAAAAACAAAACAGGGCTGGAAGATCATTCACGATCACACGTCTTCTGCTTAGTGTCTGAATACTTGACCACCAAACCAGACCAAACCGGTGCCTCTAACAGGGCCTCGGAGCTCGAGAGGGAAGTCGAGTCGCGCAGCGCCGCGTTCAAAAAAGAACTCGGTTTGTTCGATCTTGTTCTGACGCAAGTCGTCTTTGTCGTCGGCACAGTGTGGGTGGGGTGGGCCGCCAAGCTGGGCGAACACCAGACCTTTTTCTGGCTGCTGGCGATTCTCACCTTCTATTTGCCCCTGGCGGCGGTCGTGATTTATCTGAACCGTCTGATGCCGCTCGAAGGCGGACTTTATCAGTGGGCGAAGATTGCCTTCAATGATTTCGTCGCCTTCATGGTCGCGTGGAACCTCTGGGTCTTTGGCATCCTGGTGATGTCCGGCATCGGACTGATCATTAAGAAGAACATTGCCTATGCCATCGGACCACGTGCCAACTGGATGCACGAGAACAAAGGGATGACCACGCTGGTCTGTATCCTGTTAATGATCGGAGTGGTAGCCGCGTCAAGACGCGGCCTCGCCCTTGGCAAGTGGGTCCAGAACTTCGGCGGTTTACTGCTGCTGTTGACGTTTGCTACTTTGATCCTCTTGCCGTTCATTCGCGCCGGCCAGGGCTCGCTGGCAAACTACCACCCGTTATCACTCAGCCGTCCGGAGTTCAGCACTTACAACATCAATGTGTGCAGCAAGCTCGCGGTCGGTGCGCTCTCGGGTTTTGAATACATCGCGATCCTGGCCGGCGAATGCCGGGCGCCGGCGCGAAACATCGCTCGCTCGGTTTTGATTTCCGCTCCAATCATCGCCGTAATGTTCATTCTCGGTACCGCCTCGGTGCTCGCTTTTGTCTCGCCGGACAAAGTCGATCTGATAGGTCCGATTCCGCAAGTGCTTAGCCTCGGCTTTAGTTCATTCGGCTGGGTTTCTACGCTCATCTCGATCACGATCTTTGGCGTGGCTGCGAGGCAAATTGCTTTGATGAGCATCTACTTTGCCGGTAACTCGCGTTTGCCGATGGTCGCCGGTTGGGACGATCTGCTCCCGGCATGGTTCACCCGACTGCATGAACGCTATCGTACGCCAGTGAATTCAATTCTGTTTGTTGGCGTGATAACCCTGATATTCAGTCTCGCCAGTTTGATCGGAGTACCCGAACAAGAGGCGTTTCAGCTTCAAGATAACGCCGCCGGTGTTTTCTACGCCCTGATCTATATGGTGCTGTTTGCAATCCCAATAGTGGCGATGAAGCGTTTTGGCGCGAGGGCTCCGCTTTGGCTTAAGATTGCCTCGGTGTCGGGTTTCCTGGTTTCCGTGGTCTATGCCGTCTTTACCGCGTTTCCTATCATCGATGTAGCCAGTCCCTTGCAGTTCGCGATGAAGATCCTCGGAGTCGTAATCGGCGCCAACGCGGTTGGGGCCATACTGTATGCGCTCGGAAGGAAGCGTTCACTCTGATCATTTACAAGCTGTTGTCCAAACCGCAGAAAAGTCGTGCCTGAAAGCCTCGCCATCATCAACTGCAAACAACTCGTGACGCTTGCTGGTCCGAAACGCCCGCGCGTTGGTCCCGAGTTGTCCGACCTGGGGATAATCGCTGACGGAGCTTTACTTGTTCGCGATGGTCGGATTGAATGCGCCGGAAACCGCGATGTGGTCGAGCGATTGATTTCGGCCGACTGCGAAGTAGTCGACGCCGGTGGTCGCGTTGTACTGCCAGGGTTTGTTGACGCTCATACCCACCCAGTCTTCGCTGGTACGCGCGTGGATGAGTTTGAACAACGCGCGGGTGGCATGACCTATCAGGAGATCGCAGCACGCGGCGGCGGTATTCAATCAACTGTTAGAGCCACGCGCGCAGCCGCAAGCGACGACTTGATTGCTGCGGGGAAGCGCTATGCCCAATGGTTTCTGCGTGGCGGGACAACTACTGTTGAGGCAAAATCAGGATACGGCCTATCGCTCGAAGACGAACTTAAGATTCTTCGGGCCGTCAGGAGTCTAGATAAAGAGACGCCCTTGCGCTTTGTGCCTACGTTTCTCGGAGCTCATGACATTCCTCCAGAATATCGTTCGAGACGTAACGCTTATGTATCACTCCTGATCGACGAAATGCTGCCGCGTGTGGCGCAGGAAAAGTTGGCTGAATACTGCGACGTGTTTTGTGAAAATAACGTGTTCACAACTGACGAAGCATGGAAAATTCTCTCTGCGGCGCGCTGTCAGGGACTCGGCTTACGTATCCACGCCGACCAATTGTCGCTTTCACGCGGCGCAAAACTGGCCGCCTAGTTAGGCGCTGTCACTGCAGACCATCTCGAACACACCGATACGGAAGGAATTGCCGCCCTGAAGACTGCTGGAGTGCAGCCGGTGCTGTTGCCAGGCTCCGTCTATGCGCTTGGTTCAAGTCAATATCCCCGGGCACGCGAGATGATCGACGCTGGTCTCGCGGTCGTGCTTGCTACCGACTTTAATCCCGGTTCGTCGCCGACGCCTTCAATGCTCATGGTGCTATCGCTGGCGTCGACACACTTGAGGATGACTCCAGCCGAATCGATTTCCGCAGCCACCATAAATGCTGCCTACAGTCTCGGACGGGGCGATCAGCTCGGTTCTCTCGAACTGGGCAAGGTCGCGGATTTTGTCGTTCACGATTGTGATGACTATCGCGAGCTGGCTTACTTCTTTGGCGTCGAGCACGCGCTTGCTGTTTACACGCGTGGACGCTTGGCATCTTCTCGATGGTGACCGAGTACCGACTCGGTCTTCGAGTTAAGTGTTTCGCCTGATTGGGCAAAAAGTAACCACTCGGAAAAACTGATTGACGATCAGTCCCGGCTCATTTATTATTCGCATTAACACTGGAAAGGAGGTGATTCAAAAATATATGAGTTCTAATCACAGTGAGGTGGCTGCGGCCTGACCTCTGAACCTTATTCGTAACTAGTTAGGATTACGGTTCAGTCGTCTTACTGCACAGTGCTCCTCCTTTCTGGAAGTTGCACACAGTCAGCCACAGGCCAATCCCAACAGTTTCACCGAAAAGCCGTCCCTGACTTTTGTCGTGGACGGCTTTTTCTTGTGTGCAAACATCTATTCTATTTCAAAATTGCCGGGACGCTTATTCAGCTTGACCCAAAAACAACCTAGTGAGAGATTAGAATCCTCGCAGACACTTGGAGAATCCCTTGTCAGGTCCTGAATCCCCGGTTTTTCACGATCCCGCAGGCCGCCGCTGGCGGCGAGTCCGGCGCACGTGGTTAGCGTTGGCAATTCTGCTCACCAGCGTGGCAGCTATCTTTATTGCCAGTGTGCTGGCCAATCCGGTGCTTCCGAGTTTTAATCTGCGACCTGTGGCGAACTTTCCCCATACCGCCGACCTTAAACCCAAGACTCCGAATGTTCCAGCAAACCCAAGTGAGCAGAAAGCCAAAAAGGCCCAGGCCGAACTCCAACGCGCGTTAGCAACTACCAAACATCTCGTTCCCGGTAAGCGTGCCTCGCAAATACCTATCGTTCCTGCGCCCCCGACGTTACCGGCGCCGATTGTGCCGAGCTCACGTCCGCTGTCGATCGGTTTCTACATAAACTGGGATGAATCAAGCTACACATCACTAAAACGAAATCTGGATCATATTGATTGGGTTATTGCGGAGTGGTCGCACTTGCAAGACGCCTCGCAGGGAACCAGTCCCTTGGCGACTGACGTTGACGCACCAGCGTTAAACTGGATTCGCGATACGCGCCCGCAGGTTCGCATGCTGCCAATGGTGCAGAACCTCATTAATGAGAAATGGGATTCAGGACTTCTTGCGCGCTCTATCGTTGACGAACCCGCCAGAAAGCGTTTGATTCAGGCGCTTACTGATTTCGTAGAGGGAAACAAATTCGCAGGTATCTGCGTCGACTTTGAAGAACCACCGCAATCGGCTCAGGCAAACTTATTGACGTTCATGCAGGAACTGCACGCAGCTTTCGTTGCCAAAGGACTGCTCGTTGTGCAAGCAGTGCCTTTTGATAATCCTGACTGGCATTACAAAGACTATGCGGCTGCCACCGACTACCTGATGTTGATGGCTTACGATCAGCACTGGGCTACCAGCAAAGAGCTCGGCCCCGTTGCCGCGCAGGATTGGTACGAGAACAACCTCATCACCAGGATGCGCGAGCTAAATCCCTCCAAGACGATTATCATCTTGGGAAATTACGGCTACGACTGGACCGCGGGTAAGCAGGAGGCCGACGAAGTAACCTTTCAGGAGGCGCTAATCCACGCTCGCGAATCGGAGGCGAACCCCACCTTTGATTCTGATTCTAAGAATCCGTATTACGAATACGATGAGGAGGACCAGACTCACCACACAGTTTGGTTTCTCGACGCGGTTACCGCTTATAACCAAATGAGGGCTGCCAGCGGTTTCAAACCGGCAGGTTTTGCCATCTGGCGTTTGGGTTCTGAGGATCCGTCCGTTTGGTCAGTCATGGACGCAACGAATTCCTCGCCGGATGTATTGCGCCAGATCAACTCTGGATACGACGTTGACTTTGAAGGCACAGGTGAAATACTCAAGGTAATGTCACGTCCGCAGAAGGGAGCGCGTAACCTGGAAGTGGATCAGGGAACCGGATTTATTAAGACGGAGGAGTTCACCGCAGTACCTTCGTCCTATGTCATTCAACGTAGCGGCGACCAGCCTGGCTTGCTTGCACTGACTTTTGACGATGGTCCAGACCCTAAATGGACGCCGGCAATTCTCGACATCTTGAAAAAGGAAAATGTAACGGCAACTTTTTTCATTATTGGCAAGAATGGTCAGGCATACCCGGATCTGGTGAGACGTATGGTCGACGAAGGGCACGAGATCGGTAACCATACTTTTACACATCCAAACCTTGGTGAGATTCCGCTATCCCTAACAGAGCTGGAGCTGAATGCTACACAGAGACTGATTGAATCGCTCATCGGACGATCTACCGTCCTGTTTCGTCCTCCTTATTTTGGCGATGCTGAAGCTGACAAACCGCAGGATGTGGAGCCCGCAATTCTGGCCCAGGAATTGGGCTACCTTATGGTGGGAGTGCGCATCGATCCTGACGATTGGAGACTTCCTGTAACCGCCGATCAGATCGTTAGTCGAACGGTGCAGCGAGCCTCGGACCCTAATCCTGAAACCCGTGGTCAGGTTATCTTGCTTCACGATTCTGGCGGCGATCGTTCGGCTACCCTTGAAGCGCTGCCGGGATTAATTCAGGAGTTACGCGCGCGGGGTTTTCGTTTTGTACCCGTTTCTGATCTGGCGGGGTATTCGCGAGAACAAGTAATGCCGCTTATTCCTCAGGGCGAGCGCGTTTTCACTCGCACGGATGCCATTGCGTTCTTCTTCTTGTCGACTGGTGGTTGGGCGCTGCAATGGGTCTTTTTGATCGGCATCTTGCTCGGGCTGGGAAGACTGTTGTTCGTTGGCTCACTGGCTTTTGCGCAATGGCTTCGTTCCCGGCGCAGACGGCGGCTGCATTCGGGTATCAACTATGCACCGTTCGTCTCTGTGATAGTCCCCGCTTTCAATGAAGAGCTGGTAATTGAAAGTACCATTCACAGTCTGCTCACTTCCGACTACACGAGTTATGAAATTATCGTTGTAGACGATGGCTCGCTCGACAACACCAGTAAGGTTGTGTCGGAAAAATTTGCGGGCGACAATCGCATCAGGCTTTTCACGGTGGCAAACGCCGGCAAAGCCGAGGCGCTTAACACCGGCATGCGTTATGCGACCGGCGATATTATTATCGCTTTAGATGCTGACACTTTGTTTTCGCCGCAGACAATTGGAGCGCTCGCCCACAGGTTCTACGACCCGCAGATGGGCGCCATTGCCGGCAACGCAAAAGTCGGCAATCGCATAAACCTCGTCACTCGCTGGCAGGCACTCGAATACATAACTTCGCAAAACATGGACCGTCGCGCCTTTGCCAGTCTTAACTGTATTACCGTTGTCCCGGGTGCAGTGGGTGCCTGGCGCCGGGATCTGGTCGAGAAAGCCGGGGGCTTTACTTCAGACACGCTGGCTGAAGATCAGGATTTAACCCTGCGCATACGAAGACTGGGCTACAAGATTGGTTACGAAGAAACTGCCGTTGCCTGGACGGAAGCTCCGGCCGGTTTGCGAACGCTCGCTCGGCAACGCTTCCGCTGGGCCTACGGCACACTGCAGTGCATGTGGAAACATCTTGACGCACTGTTTCGACCACGCTATGGCACACTCGGTTTCGTCGCAATACCGAACGTCTGGATCTTTCAGATCCTATTTCCTTTGATCTCGCCTGTAATGGATTTGATGCTTCTCTACACATTGGTATCGGCAGGACTGGATCGTTGGCAACAACCGACCGGTTATTCGTCGACGAACTTGCAACAGGTGCTCTTCTACTACGCGCTATTTCTGGCGATTGATTGGGTCTCAGCATGCTTCGCCTTCATCCTTGAGAGGCGGGAGCGCTGGCGACTACTTTGGTGGCTTTTCCTCCAGCGTTTCTGTTATCGCCAGGTGATGTATTACGTCATGATTAAGTCCGTGGCGATGGCTGTTCGCGGCCCGCTCGTTGGGTGGGGCAAACTCGAGCGCAAGGCCACGGCCGAAGCGCGACCATAACCCGAGAAGAAACTTCATGAGGGACCAGTGGAGGGCGTGGCTTGTTTATGCGTTATTGCTTCTTGCCGCATTCGGCTTTCGTTTCTTTATTGCCCGTCACCTTGCTAACGACACTCCAGACGATGGCCGGGTCTATTCGCAAATCGCGCGTAACCTGCTCGAGCAGCACGTCTATTCGCATGCGACCGAACCGCCTTACGATCCCTCCTTTATCCGTTTGCCCGGCTATCCTCTGTTTCTTGCAGCAATCTACGCAGTCTTCGGTCACAACAACAACACCGCGGTAAGAATCGTTCAAGCTCTAATAGATACAGCAACCTGTTTGTTGATTCCGCTGGTTGCATTTCAGTGGGCGCCGGAACAGAGAAAACGAGCAGCATCAATTGCGGCACTTGCATTGGCGGCAGTTTGTCCGTTCACGGCTATTTATGTCTCCACGATTCTTACCGAAGTCCCAACAAACTTTCTTGCTGTTTCAATGTGTCTTGCGGCTACGTTGGCGCTCAAGGCTGCGGCTAGAAAGCTTGCGTTCATATGGTGGGCCATCGCGGGTCTCACGGGCGGTATCGCCGTTCTCTTTCGACCAGACAGCGGACTATTCGCAGCGGCGATCGGAATTACGATCGTCGCATCGGAAGTCATAGGCGCCCGCAGCGAAGGCACGTCCGGGCCCTTGTCAGTCAAAGCAAAGAGTCTCCTTAACGGGCTGTGGAGATCGGTGCCTCCCGGCGCCGTTTTCTCACTAGCATTTTGTCTGGCTCTGGTCCCCTGGACCATCCGTAACAAAAAGGTCTTTCATCTTTTTCAACCTTTAGCACCAGCTCACGGGGAAATGCCCGGCGAATTTGTGCCGCGCGGCTATCTGTTGTGGTTGCGCACATGGCTTGACGACGAACGCTATATCGGTCCGCTTCTTTGGTCGCTCGACGCGTCACCTATAAACATTGATGACTTTCCCGATAGGGCCTTTGACACCGAAGAAGAACGGGAACGCGTAGAAGTGCTGCTGGAAAAATATAACCATCCTAATGACGTGCAGGAGTTGCAAGGCGAGTCACCTGCGCCGGGCATTCAGGTCCCGCAAACAGGACGGGAAAACAAACCGTCACCCCAACCTGGTCCTACTGATGAGAAACCTACTCAGGGAGACGAAGAGGACAAAAGCGACGAGCAAGATACTGAGCAGAGCGATCAGGACAACAGCCAGAATCAACAGGACGTTGAGATGACTCCCGAGATTGATGCTGGATTTGCACAGATCGCCCACGAGAGGATAGCTCGCTCGCGCATTCGTTATTTCGTCGTACTACCTCTAAGGCGGGGTGGTACCCTTTGGCTCGATACGCATTCCCAGTACTACCCCTTTGAGGGAGAACTGCTGCCACTTGAGGATATGGATTACCGGATTCATCAGCAATTCTGGCTGCCTCTGTTTGCCGGTTTGACCTTGATCTATACGTTACTGGGCGTAGCGGGTGGTTGGTTTCTCTGGCGCATGAATACCTTCACCACAAGGAGGTGGGTCATACTTGCATGCCTGATTATATTTGTCCGCCTGGGATTTTTCTCGACGATGGAGAATCCGGAGCCAAGATACGCAGTCGAGATTTTCCCCTTCCTGTCGATCCTGGGAGGTATTGCGATTGGACAGATGGTAGGTTTGATAGGAACAACGAAAAGGCGTTCAGCCCAATTGAACGTACGGCCCGCCGAGTGAGTAATTGTTTGAGACCGCCCGGAACTATCGCCCGCAGGAGAGCGTGCGCAACGCGGGTAGGAACCATTGCACCGTGTTGCAATAACACATATTCACTCTCCCACCAGCTCGGAACGAACTTACCTTTAAACTTTCTTAACCCTTCAAAATTATAGAAGACACTGAATCTGCGGGAAACTGATCGCAGCGCTGGCTCAATTACTGGATGATCGTGCGTCGAGATATCATCATCGCCTTCTTTCGCGAGGGGCGCGGTGCCAAGAGTTGCGAGCGTGGCACCATCCTCTTTGAGTCGGTGCAGGGCTTCTACCACAAGCAGATCTGCTGTGCCCGGTGGAGCGTCAAACTTCCGGAGGACATCTTCCAGATACCAGCCATTCCGCGCGGGAATCGGACTGACTGCAAGTAGCCCGACCAGATGGTTTTTCTCGTCATGCGCGGCAAATAGTTTTTTCCGCTCGGAGCGTAGAAAAGGATCCAGGGCGAGAAGCCAGCCAAAAGTTGTCGCCGCAGGACGCTCCTTGAGCCACTGCAAGCACAACTCGGCCGTCTCTTTTCTGAACTGCTCATCAAAATTCTCGATCAGCTCGACTCTTACACCCGCGCGTGTGGCTTGGTTCACCCCCGCTCTTAACTTCTTGGCGCAATTGCCGCGAGGGTTCCATGTTTGAAGGTCGAAGTAAGGCGCAGCTCCGATTTTGATTGCGCTCAATCCAAGCGGTACTACCTGGCGGGCGAAATGTTCCGTGGCCGGAACAAAAGCGGCAATGCGTTTGGCCTTTGCTGCGGCGACCATAAAACCTTTGACGAGGGTCACCACATCTTCAGGTCTGGCTAGCGGGTCGCCTGCAGCCAACCAGACCCGACCAAACTCACCATATACGATTGCACCGTCTATTCCAGGCATGGTCCATGCTGAACCTCCCGGCGCTATGCTGACCAGCGAGTGTGCGTTATAGCCATATTCCGACTGTAGTTGTAGTAAATCCTTGGATGGATCCGGCACGCGAGAACGTCGAGCCTCGCTACGCAAGGAGCCTACTTTATGTTTGACGTAGCGTGCCCCGTAACTGGCTCCGCCTGCGGCGAGCCACCAGAAGTCACGTACGGGAATGTGTGTATGCATCAGAAACCTCGGAAACCTCGGAACAAAAACCCGAAAGGTTTACCTGGCTCATTAGGGCAATTTTAGCTCACGACGACAGCCATGGAAAAATGCTACGGAGCCGGAGTCGGAGTCGGAGTCGGAGTGGGTGACGCCTTCGGCACGGGCGTCTGTTCTGACGGAAGCACGCTGGCTGGATTGGGCGCATCTGGAGAAGTATGCAGGTGAATCGCCTTCCAGGTGTTGCCCAGTCGCTTAAATACGAGGGTCATACGACCGGAGGCCGTCTCCGGAGTGCCCTTAAACGTTTGTGTTTGAGTCCACAGGCAGCTAACAACCGCGCCATCCCTTCCTAACATCGTAACTGACACGTCGCGGACATCAAGTTTAACCTCTTTTAGCTCAGGATAAGAGCTTTCCCGGTTCTTACGCACCTGCTCCCATCCCTTGGTTACTGTCCCGTTGTTATTGAAGAGTACTAATCGAGGTGAATTCCAATAGACGTCGGTAACCGCTTTTACGTTTGTGTGACGGATGCCATCGAGCAAATTATTGAACGCGGCAACAACTGCATCTGATCCGGGGACCGGTTGCGGAGTCACTGCGGGTTTCTTAGCAGTGGTAGCAGGTATTTTGGCAGCTGTCGCGGGCTTTTTGGCCGCGGTCGGCTGCTTCGGTTTTTCGGCCGCCTGGTTGGTGTTTGTAGCCCGCGGTCGAGCAGTTGTGGTGGTTGATGAGTTTGCGTTCTGTCCGAACGCCATCATTGAAGCTGTCAAGAAAAAGGCGCCAATAAAGATGAATGTTCTAATCATGATTTACTCCTGACTTGTAATATTAGAGTAGTCCAGCTGATCCTGGAGCTCTACGACAAAGCGCTATCGCTTCTCTTCATTAAACATCACCAAGTTCGTTCAGGGCATCGAACCAGGGTACACCACTGCGCAGGCGATCGACGGAACGCTTGCGGCCCAGGATCTCGAAGACTTCGAACATCGAGGGGCCAACAGCTTGTCCGGTTAGCATCGTGCGGGAGGCGTTAATCAATAGACCTGCCTTGACGCCCGTCTCTTCAGCGAATTCTCGCAACGCGGCCTCAGCGCTCGAGGCGCTAAATGGATCGACCTCCGACAACTTATTTGCCAGCCCTGGTAGGAGTTCGCGGAGACGTGGTTCCTTCTTCAAGTTCTTACTAACGGCCGAATCTTCAAAGTCGAAATCGTCCGAAAAATAGGCTCGGCCCTGTGATGAAAAATCTTTAAGGGTAAAGAACCGCTGGCGAATTAAGTCGACCGTCCTTATCAACCAATCCTGCTCCTCGTCATCATATTCCTCCCGCCAAAGCTTGTTAGCCCGCAACTCCGCTTTAACCATCGGTAACAACTCAGCAAGAGGCATAGTGCGAATGTATTCCGCATTCATCCAGAGCGCCTTATCGTCGGTCCAGTGTCGCGGATCGTTTTCCTGAAAATTAAAGATTGAATTTGCACGCCCGATCCCTTCCAGGGAGAAGATCTGAATCAGCTCATCCCGGCTCAAGATCTCTTCGCCCGCAGGTGGAGACCAGCCCAACAGAGCCAGGAAGTTGCGAAAAGCCGCAGGCACAAAACCCCGATCGCGATAGGTGGTAAGAGACACCACTTCTCCATGTTTACGTTTTGATAGCTTACCTTTGTTGGGGGCCAGTATCAGCGGCAGATGCGCAAACTGAGGTACCTTTACACCCAGAGCCTCGTAGAGGAGCACCTGCTTATGTGTGTTTGTCAGATGATCCTGGCCGCGTATCACGTGCGTGATACCCATCTCGATGTCGTCGATCACTACCGACAGGTTATAGAGTGGATGTCCGTCGGAGCGTAGTAAGACGAGGTCCTCAATCTCCGAATAGTTGCGTTCTTGCGGGCCGTAGACTATGTCGGCAAATTTTGTCTGACCCGTGACGGGTACTTTCAAGCGCACCGCGAATGGTTCACCGGCGGCGGCGCGGCGGTCTGATTCTTCCAGCGAAAGGTCACGAAAAGCGTTACTGCGTTGATCGATGCCCTCAGACGATTGAGCACGTGCCCGGTCGGCGATTCCTTTTTTAACTGTCGCGTCATCGCGCTGTTCGCGAGGCGTGAAATCACGGTAGGCTTTGCTTTCTTTTACCAGTTTGTAGGCCGCAGCCCGGTGTTTATCTGCGTTCTGTGATTGAAAGACAATTTCTTCCTCGTAGTCGAGACCGAGCCATTCCAGTCCGTCGATAATTGAACGGGTAGATTCCTCTGTTGAGCGCTGCAGGTCGGTATCTTCAATCCGCAACAGAAACTTCCCACCGGTTTTCCGCGCGTAGAGCCAATTGAAAAGGGCCGAACGGGCTGCGCCGATATGGAGGTAGCCGGTAGGTGATGGAGCGAAGCGTACGCGAACAGTCATAAGAGCGGAAAGAGTCGGGGACTACTTGTTGGGGAAAAAGCAACGAGTGACAGATGACTCACCTGACAAGGTCTTTACCTGTCACTCATCACTTGTCACTCGTCACATTTTTTCTGGCGGAGATGACAGGATTCGAACCTGTGAAGGGCTTTTGACCCTTAACGGTTTAGCAAACCGCCGCCTTCAG
>WNFR01018587.1_pt1 | contig 14931 bp, 15 predicted proteins | sample 5400221 | NCBI WGS metagenome assembly WNFR01 (sample SAMN13153357, study PRJNA577476) | soil metagenome | isolation source: 40 cm soil under Madrone tree | place: USA:California | collected 2016-06-14 | reverse complement strand
ACCTCGTGCAAGTATATCTTCGCAAGCGAGGGACCAATCAGCTCACCGTTGTCGAAGCGGTCGTGGCCACGAAAGGGATCTATTTTGTCGTAATCGTATCCCAAAGGCTCCAGAGCGGACCTGCTCCAATCGTACCCGTACATTTTGCACGCGGAAGCGTATGGCTGAAGGCCCGCCATCGCATCGACGATCTCGGATGGTAGCTCTTGAATCCACCGCCGCGCAGACCGTGTACGCAGGTGAAGCGGGTCGACGAGACCGGGCCTTGTTAACTGCTCGGGCTTGCAAAGAAATACCGCCGCCTTCAGTCTCTCCTCATCCCGCGGCACGATCTTGGACGTGACCTCTCGGAGTTGCGACAGAGGATCGGCCAACAGATCTTCGTAGCGGACTACGTGCGACCCAAGCTTGGCCCAGGCGAGCGAATTGGCATAAATCTGAGGAAAACAGTAGTTGATATACCTCAGCGCGTTCTTTCCTGGACGATCACCGTCCTGCTTCAACATTGCGGCGGAGCGCCACGACTCGTTGCCGATGAAAGGGGACTGTAAAGATAGGTCCGACCCCGTGTCGTGCCACTTCACATAATGAAAATACGACAAAAACGTGTCGGCCGGATGGCGTATCATCGTGAGGACGAAGGCTCGGCTCTCGACCAACCATCGGACAAGGCTCTCGCTCGGGGGGAAATGTTGGTGCGTGACAAAGCTCGGAGGAAGATCGTCTGCGCATCCCGGAGCCCACTCTAGAGGCAATTCGATCATAGGAATCCAATAGGCCTGATTCAGGAGCCAGCGCAGCCAGGTATTCCCCGTTCTCGGGGCCGACAGAATTACGATTTTCAGTCTGTCGGGGTCGACAGCAAAGCGATTCAATATCATCTGCGGTTTCTAGAAACGCGGCACCGGATGGAAGCTATCGACTAACTCGTTTTACCGCAAGGACAACGATGGCAAATGCAGTGGTTCAGCCTGCAGTATCGTTTTTGAGTATGTAGCGCGTAGTTGCTGTCAAAGAACCGGTGGCGATATGCATTTTACGTGCCTATCCCTTTCATCCATTGATGAAACGTCACAGCGTCCGTTCCGTACGTCGAGAAAACTCCTAATATTGCGGGCGGTCCTGTTTAACCTCTGGCCAAATCAGAGCTAATCTGGCAATGGTGAATAAAGGCTACACCGTAAGCGTTAAGCTTTACGAGAATTTGTGGAATGTACGACTCTGACACCGGAAGCTCGGCATGCACTAGAGAATCAAAAGAAAATACAAGATCCACGCTTCTATCCACCACGCAGTCATTAGTTGTTCCATCATTCGCAACAAAGCTGCCTTCTGGAAATCTAGAAATCGCCGTTGGCGCGCAGCAACACACTTTTTTGCTAGGTCCACACCCACAAATCTATCGCAAAATCGAATCAAAAACTGCGTCCACCGTCCCATTCACGGTCCAATTTCCAAAATCCGCTTGCAAGGAATGAAAACCAAAGCCGGGATACATCACGGTCTCGCGTGTTGCCCCACGCAGCCGACCACTCATCGCCACCTCCACTCCAATCATAAATTGAAGCCCATACGGATTGGTTTCAAATCACGTTCCGGCATAATACATGGATTGTTAGTAAGATTTTCTGTCTTGACCGCTCAGAGCGGTTCCAACCTTTTTTGGGCGCATCATACCGCTCGCTCCGCGCATAGACATCTCGCCCGGTCCCTTCGCAGATCACCTTTCGCATAAAATCCTCATTCACCCATGTAGATCCATATTGGTTCTTGTCCAAGGAACGGCTCTCACTATAAGGCTGAAAGAAAAAAGCCCGTAGCCGGCATGGCGACGTCCGATGGAAGGACAGCTTGGTCGTGCACGCTAAAAACCAAAATCCCTCCTGGCGCGAGCAGACTATATAGTTTTCGAAGCCACCTTTCTGAACGTTGCCTCCGGCAAATGCGAAAATAGGGAAGCGACAAAGATGAAGTCAAACGCCCCGCGCAAAGATACTTATCCGGATCGGGGCAGCGACACGATTCCGTGGACGCGGAATTGCTGCATCCATGGTTTCTCCATGTGCCATAGGCGAGTTGCTTTCCGCAGGTGGCAATGATAACACGCTACGGAGCGTTTAATACGACAGCGGATTTGCGCGCGCCATTCGGAAACGTCTATTGCGCTCGCATCGCCTTCCGCGCCAGCATTTTCGACTGTTTGTCATTGTCTGCATAGTGCTCGCCGGGATGAAGCTGTGGCTGGTTCATGGCCGTGAAATCGTCGCGCGGACTGACGCGACCGCGGATGATATCAGCTACCTCAACGCGGCAGCGCATTGGTACTGGGAAACGCCTTATGGCGTATACGCTTACGTTCGATTGCCGGCTTACCCGCTCTGGATTGCGCTCAACCATGCTGTCGGTTTGCCATTTCGAATTGGAACGGAGATTCTCCAAATCGTCGCCGCTTTTGCCTGGGCAAGCGCCCTCCGGAGAATCGGTGTTTGGTACTCGATAGCGACGATTATCTATGCGGTAACGATTTTTGAGCCTGTCGGATTTTTCGTGAATGATTTCGCGCAGCCGGACAGCTTTTATGCCGCGATGCTGTGGTTTTTAATGGCGGGGTTCGTTCGCCTGTTTGCCGAGGCGCGAAGTCGCGACGCCCTCTTCACCGGCCTGGCTATGGCCATTTTATGGCAAACCCGCGAAGAAAGTTTCCTGCTCCTCGCTGCGCTGGCAGTCTTTTGCGCGATTCAAGCTTTTCGAATTTATGTAACCCGAAACCCGCAGCAATCTTTTGGCAACGCGTTGCTGCGCCCCTTAGTCATCATCCTTACGGTCACCTTCAGCGTTTCGATCGCCTGTAGAACACTGAACTACTTTAGCTTTGGCCTGTTTGCGAAATCCGACTTTTCTGCTCCCGGATTCCGCCATGCATTGAAAGAGCTCACCGCAATTGCGCCACCACGCCCGACACCGCGATTCCTCATCATCTCGGACGAAGCGCTCGAGCTTGCTGGGCAAGTCAGCCAAACATTTCGCGAACTGCTTCCGGGTTTTCGTGGAAAACTTGGTCAAGGGTGGGCAGCATTCGGCCGTGCTCAGACACACCTCCGAGAAGGAATCTGCGCGGGTTGGTTTCCGTGGGCTCTCCGTGACATTGCAGCTGCCGCGGGTCACCATCGCACTGCCGTTGGAGCGAATGCATTTTATCAGCGCATCGCGGATGAGCTGGATGCCGCATTCAAAGCGAAGCGACTGCGTAAACGATACATTCTTTCTGCTTATATCGACCCCGATTTCGCGCGGAACCTGCCGTTCATTTCGCAAGCTCTTCAGGCAGAAATCAATCTCTTCGCGATCGACGGGCTCTTGCCCAGATTCAAGGATAGTCGCAACACGAGCACTGCACCGACACGGGCGCTGTTTGACCGAATGCTGATGCGACGAACTAATTTGATTCAGGCTCCCCCTGGTACTTTAACAGGCTGGGTTTTCTCGACCAGCGATCCGATTGGGGAAGTAGGAATCGTGAGCACGCAAGGCAACAATGGGGTCTTCACCTGGCAGTTTTTACCGCGTCCAGATGTGCCGAAGGTTTTCGGATTCATGGGCCAGGTGCCGGTTGAAACGGGCTTCGAGTTGGTCCTACCAATCGATAGCGCTGGTAAAGTTGCAGGTGATCTGGTCTTCAGAGCGGTTGACGGCATGCAATTCGTGGTGCCGGAACGAAATATTCGAGCGGGCCCGCCGCGGCCACTCAGTGTCGATGAACGCAATCATCCCGGTTATTATTGCATCGACAGCATGCAGATCCCACCCGTTGCGCGGGATAAGTCTATTCCGGTGGAGTCGATGATCGCGCGCTTCCATCCGTCTTTCCTTCGCTGGCTTACATGGCTAGCAGTTGGGGCGTTCATTTTGATCGTGCTCCGTTTTCGTGCACTCAGCATGTCCGGGATGACTTATGCCATCCTTTTCTTAACCGGCTTCGTGATTTTCGAACGGGTCTGCCTGCTTACTCTCCTCGGTACATCTCTCTGGCCAGGGACCGATCATCGCTATCTTTTTCCTGTGATGCCCCTTTATACTTCTCTTTTGCTGATCATTATCCAGCAAGGCATTAGAGCAGCGAAGCAGAGGGCTGTTTCGCTAAGTCCGCGCAGCGGCGAATTGCGTTGAGTGGGTTTTGAACACCTCAGGGTCCTTCACTCGACGGCGCGCTTCCCACTCCGAAATCGCAAAGATCGAGGAGAAATCAAGGCGCTCCAATTCCTAACCACACCGAAACCACCTAGAACCGAATCGGACATGAGCACTCAGATCCTCGAAGCCGCTGGGCCTCCAGTTCCATCGATGCCTGTCGAAGCGATCCATTTTCCTGAACACGAGGCAGTCAAGGTTTCGATTGTTATTCCCGTATTCAATCAGTTTCAAGTCACCTACGCCTGTCTTGGTTCGCTTCTGACCGTTGAAGAGAGATCGTCCTTCGAGGTGATCGTAGTGGACGACTGCTCCATGGGCGAGACGTTTGAGCTTGTTCCGCGGTTCATCTCGTCATAATTTGACTATGACTTTGACGTTTACTGTTGAGCCGAGTTCCCGCTACCTGCAACCAGTTTCTGTAATGACCATTCTTGGAATCGCACTTTGTCTGCATGCCTTCCCGAACCGCGAATTGCCCGAAGAGCTAGCATTGTCTCAATGATGAAGGTCTTCGTGACGGGAGGGGCCGGATTCATCGGCAGCCATTTGGTCAGCCGGCTGTTGAAGTCCCGGAGGACTGAAAGGGTGGTTGTGTATGACAACTTCACCTCGGGGCAGCGAAGTTACCTTCAGGTCCTGACGAACGATCGTCGCCTGTCTGTGATAGAGGCCGACCTGAAGGATGCCGGGTGTGTCCATGAAGCCATGGTTGATTGCGACACAATCTTTCATCTCGCGGCGAATCCGGACATCGCGAAGGCGATCACACAACCCGATATCGATTTCTGGGAGGGCACTTATTTGACCCAAAATGTACTCGAGGCTATGCGCGTAACCGGAGCGCGCAGCATATTCTATACTTCGGGTAGCGGCGTTTACGGAGAAGATGCCAGGGTTGCCTTTCGCGAAGATTATGGTCCCTGTACGCCGATCTCAACTTACGGCGCGAGCAAACTCGCTTGCGAAGGATTGATTTCCGCCTACTGCCACATGTTCGGCTTTTTTGGCAGGACGTTTCGCTTCGCCAACGTTGTCGGCCCACGACAGACGCACGGGGTGGGCCACGATTTCGTTCGGCGCCTCAAGGCGGACTCAACCCGGTTGCGGATTTTGGGTGACGGGACACAGAAGAAAAGCTACATCCACGTCGAGGATGTTCTTAATGCGATTTTCGTTGTCGCCGAGAAAACAAAAGCACGATACGATGTTTTTAACGTAGCGACAGACGATTACATTACTGTTTTGGAAATAGCTGACTTGGCGGTTCGAATAAGTGGCCTCGACCCGAGAGGTGTTCTTTACGAATTCGAGGGCGGCGACCGTGGTTGGAAAGGTGACGTGCCTATTGTCCGCTTTGATTGCTCGAAGATCAAAGCAATGGGATGGCGCTGCCGCCATACCTCTACTGAAGCCATGAGCAGGGCGATTGATGCGATGTTGCGGGAAATTACAACGAATGGGGTCTGATCTCCTCCAAGAAAGTGAAGGCGAGCCGTGCAAAGATACCTATGCTAATATCGAAACTGATACGCGCGCTCTTGCCGGCTGACATTCAAGCGCCACGTAGTCCATTGAACGAAATTTTGGTTCGCAGCGGATATTTTCGACTGCGAACCAGCCTTGCAGCACACGGCTTGCCAGTTCCGGACGCGCAGCTTTACCGTCCACTTTACAGTCCGTGGGAGGGCGAGCCCGCGTTTGAAGAAATCTTTCGGAGAGTGAAGGATCACACCTTGTGCAGCCGTGACCGCTGCTACGTTCTTTGGACCACTCTCAGGCAGGCACTGGCGAACGAAGGCGATGTAATTGAATGCGGAGTGTTTCGAGGTGGCACTGCCTTGTTGCAGGCGTTGACCATGCATGCCAGCTCTCCGCGTGAGCACAGAATCCTTCATCTTTTCGACAGCTTTGAAGGAATGCCGGAAACTGTTCAAGGTTTGGATCGTTTGAAGCGAGGCGATCTCAGTGCGACATCGGTCACGAAAGTCGAACGTTTGCTTAAGGCCTTTGCTTTTACTAAGGTGCACCCCGGATTCATTCCGGCAACATTTGTGGGATTAACAGTGGAGAAAGTGTGTTGGGCGCACATCGATGTCGACATTTACCAAAGCGTGCGTGATTGCATCAGTTTCATCTATCCAAGGCTTTCTCCCGGAGGATTTATGATTTTTGACGATTACGGATTTCCTAGTTGCCCGGGTGCACGAAGGGCGGTAGATGAAACTTTTGCTCAGTACGCAGAGGTTCCGATTTGCCTGCCAACCGGCCAGTGCCTCGTCGTAAAATCCCCTGCAATTTTGGGCGCACCGATCACAGGCCCCACGACCGAATGAGGTAAGATATGGTTTGTCGCCGGCCACCGCGACTGGAAGGGACTTGCATATTGTTCGTCTCGACTGCTCAAAGATCAAATCGCTTGGCTGGAGAAGTCGCCGTTCCTCGGCAGAAGCGCTCCGCGATGCCATGCAAGCCATGCGAAGAGAGATCGAAAGTGCATAAGCCGGAAACCATTAAATATGTGATTCGATCCCGCTCGCCCTTAACCCGCTTCAACTTCACTCTCGAGCGGTCCAAATGAGTATTTGCTTTGATGATGAGTGTCGAAGCTAACAAAGAGAAGGAGGCTGTGGCCGGTAATGATGACTGGGAGCTACACTGGCAACGATTTGCCGATTCCGCGGCATTGAACCCCGCACAGGCAATGCGCCATCAACTCGTGTTGGATTTGTGGGGTGAGGGTGCTGCCGACACGTCGGCTAATTTTGTGGATTTCGGTTCTGGCCAGGGAGATTTCCTTCAGAAGTTTCACCGTCGCTATCCCGATGCGAAGTTGCTTGGCTTGGAGCTCAGCGCTCGCGGCGTAGCCATCTCCCGCAAGAAAATCCCTTCAGGTACGTTTATTGTGGCAGATCTTTTTTCCCCTTCGCAGGAGATGGATTCTTATCGCGGGTGGGCCGGAGGCGCTATCTGCTCCGAGGTGCTGGAACACGTCGACGATCCGATTGCTTTTCTTCGAGCGGCCTCGCAGTATCTGGAGGCAAACGCCATAATCCTTGTCACGGTACCAGGTGGCAGAATGTCGGCCTTCGACCGGCACATCGGGCACCGCCAGCATTTTACTTGCGAATCGTTGCGCGAAATTCTAGTTCGAGGTGGGTACCGCGTCGAGAAGATCTACCGAGCCGGTTTTCCGTTTTTCAATCTTTACCGGCTGGCTGTGATCGCTCGGGGAGATAAGCTAGTGCAAGAGGCTGAAGCGAGGCCGAACGGGACGATCGGCGTGCTGGTCGGCATCGCTGCCCGCCTTTTCGGCTGGCTATTCAAAATGAACCTGCGCGATTCGCCATTCGGATGGCAAATCGTCGCCGTTGCTTTCACACCTGAAATGCGACCTGAAGCATGATTATTACATGCTGGCCATTGCCTCCCGTTTGGCAGAGAATTGATGAGTATCCCCTCGTGCTACGATAAGCGGGGCGGTTTCTGATATTGTAACCGCCATGATCGACAATCACATTCATGTCAACGTTCGGTGCGCCTCCTGCCACATTTTTGGTCTTGTGGTTCAAGACCGCATTGATGACGCGATGGAAGCTGTGCTGGAGAAATTAAATGGCGAATCATCTTGAGCTCGCGAACGCTGCCCGGCCAGACATCGTTGAGCACGTTCTACCGAAGAACGCATTAGTCGCTAACGTAGAATTAAGTATCGTCGTTCCTGCTTTAAATGAGGAACTCACGGTGGGCGAGTTTGTCGATTGGTGTAGGGAGGGGTTGGAGCGCGCCGGTGTTGTCGGTCAGGTTCTCATTATCGACAGCTCCACCGATGACACGGCAAAGATTGTTCTCGAGAGGAGTTTCGGAAAGGGGCGGAATTTGTCATGGGCAGCCGCTTCCGCGGCAGTATCGAAAAGGGGGCAATGCCGGGATTGCACCGTTACTTCGGCACGCCGCTTACGACCTGGATCCTTAATCGCATCTATCGAAGCAACTACTCCGACATTCATTGCGGGATGCGTGGACTTAGCCGTGCCGCCTTGGAGAAAATCGATCTCAAGTCCCAGTCGTGGGAGTATGCCAGTGAAATGGTCCTGAAAGCTGCGCGACTGGGTCTTGCCACTGCTGAGGTGCCCGTGAAATTTTACAAGGATCGGGAGGGACGCGTCAGCCACCACCGGCGACTGGGTTGGCTGTCGCCGTGGATTGCAGGTTGGCTGAACTTGAAAGTGATGCTTGTTTACACGCCGGATTCCTTTCTACTAAAGCCGGGCATGGTTCTTACAGCTCTAGGACTGTTGTTATCTCTCGCGCTGGCGAGAGGACCTATAATGATCGGCCACATCGGCTTCAGCCTTCATTGGATGCTCCTGGGTGTAACCTGCACCACACTGGGTTACAGCTGCATCCAAATTGGCTTACTCGCTCGCGTCATGCATGGCCTCAGGCCGGGGCTTGTCGATCGTGTGCTAAATCTGCTCACCTATGATCGTGGGATACTCATCTCCGGCGGTCTGCTGCTGCTTGGAACCATGCTTCTGGGAACACTCGTTTACCGTTATGTAAACCATGGACTCCGATTGGAAGCTATCTCGCACCCGGCCATCCTCGGTCTGCTGCTCATTATCCTTGGATTCCAAACGTTCTGTTTCACGCTTCTCATGGAAATGGCGCAACGCGTTGCGTCAAAGGTCCGCGGATGAGCATTCGGGCGGATGAGAGCTATGGGCAGCGGGGGCTGACGGTGGTCGACCGGCTGGGGGTGTGGCTGTCACAGCGGGCGATTCGCCGATACCTCCCAAGGCGGAACGACCTTGAAGTATTGGAGCTCGGCTGCGGCTACCGCGCCGCCCAGTTAATCGCCTTAAAACCGAAATTGCAACGCGGCATCGGAGTGGACTTCCACATCGCGCCGGAGTTGCAAACGCTGGAACAGTTTACTTTCCATGAAGGCACAATCGAGGAGTCACTGCCAAAGCTGGAAAGTGAAATGGTGGACGTCGTGATGATTATCTCGGTCTTGGAGCACCTTCCTGAGCCACAGGTTGTCCTCCAATCCGCATGGCGGTTGCTCAGACCATCGGGCCTCCTGCTTGTGAATGTCCCGACATGGCTAGGAAAGCGATTTTTGGAGTTCTCTGCTTTCCGGCTTGGCCTCAGTCCGACCGTCGAGATGGACGATCACAAAATGTATTACGGCAAACGCGATCTCTGGCCGATCTTGGTCCGATCTGGTTTTAAACCGAGTCAAATTCGACTAAGGTATCACAAATTCGGTCTGAATCTGTTTGCGGTAGCCAGGAAGAGGGATCTCGGCCAGCAGGACAGGCAAGCACCTCTATCTGAAAGAGGCTAAGATGCGGAGTTCGCTCGTTTTCCATGCATTTTGCCTCGCTCAGCATTCGCAACTGTCATATCCTCTGGACAAGCTTGCTTAACTTTTCCACGCTCGGAATTTCTGGATGATCATCACGCGCTCTCCATTGCGAATCTCGCTCGGCGGCGGCGGAACTGATCTTCCTTCCTATTATCGCGAGCACGGCGGCTTTCTCCTCGCCGCCGCCATCGACAAGTACGTTTATATCAACGTTCATCGCCGCTTCGTGGATGGTTTTCTCCTGAAGTATTCCCATCTCGAGGAAGCAGCCACCATCGAAGAAATCAAGCACCCTATCATTAGGGAAGCGCTAAGGTTGGCAGGCGTGCAGGAACGCAATTTGGAGATCACGAGCATGGCCGATATCCCGGCCGGAACCGGGCTCGGCTCGTCGGGTAGTTTTACAACGGCTTTGCTCAAGGCCTTGCACGCGTTGCGCAAGAATCTTGTTCATCCGGCTGAACTTGCCGAGCAGGCCTGTCACATTGAGCTGGAAAAACTGCGCGAACCAATTGGGAAACAGGATCAATACATTGCGGCCTACGGCGGCATCACCTGCTTCAAATTCATGCCCGACGGTCAGGTCGAGGCGTGGCCCCTGAAAATCTCGGAAGAGACTTTGTATAACCTCGAGGATAACCTGTTGCTCTTCTTCACCGGCTATGCGCGTTCGGCATCGAAGATCCTTAAGGAACAGGACGACAAGAGCAGACGGTCCGACAAGGCGATGGTGGACAATCTCCATTTTGTGAAGGAGCTCGGGCAGCAGAGTCAAGCCGCCCTCCAGAGCGATAATCTGCATGAGTTTGCTCGGTTGATGGACGTCCACTGGCAGCGCAAAAAAGAACGCTCACGGAGCATGAGCACCCAGGACATCAATGCCTGGTACGATTGCGCGATGGCGAATGGCGCGCTGGGCGGAAAAATAATCGGAGCAGGCGGCGGCGGCTTTCTCATGTTCTACGCCAAAGATAAGGCTCGCCTGCGCCATGCCATGCGCGAGAGCGGATTGACGGAAGTCCGTTTCCGATTCGACTTCGAAGGCACGAAGATTCTCAATCAATGACGGCGCAAGCGAAAGAGATTGACTTGGCAGATTGGCCGGTGGCCATCCTGGCTGGCGGACTCGCAGAACGACTGCGGCCCGCGACCAACAAAACCCCCAAAGCGTTGCTAAGCGTCGCGGGCGAACCGTTCCTAATCCATCAATTGCGGCTTCTGCACTCTCAAGGCCTTCACAGGATAGTGCTTTGTGTCGGCTATCTTGGCGAGATGATTAAAACAGAGCTAGGCAACGGGAGCAGTCTAGGTATGCAAATCAGCTATTCGTTTGATGGCCCAACTCTCCTTGGAACCGGTGGCGCGCTGAAGCGCGCGCTTCCGAAGCTCGGCGAACAATTTCTAGTGATTTACGGAGACTCATACATGCCAGTTGACTATAAAGCGATCGTGGAAGCTTTCGTTTCGAACATGAAACCCGCTCTGATGACGATTTTCGAAAACGAAGGCCGCTGGGATGCAAGTAACGTCTGGTTTGAGGCCGGGGAAATTCATCGCTATGACAAGAAACTGCGCACACCAGAAATGCGCCACATTGATTACGGCATCGCTGTTCTGAGCGCGCAAGTCTTCGCGCGATATCCTGATGACCTAGCCTTTGACTTGGCGGATGTTTACGCCTGTCTGGTCTCAGACAAACAGATGGCCGCGTATGAAGTGAAGCAACGTTTCTACGAAATCGGATCGCCCGAAGGTCTTGCGGAACTCGATTCTCTGCTAGGCCACAAACCAGCTACCATCTCGCCATGAGTTACTCGGAAGAACACCTGCGAGAGACCGCGGAAGTAGTCTCCAAACTCGACGCGGCACTTTGCGAAAAAGCCGTGGAACTACTGGCAACCGTGCGCGCGCGCGGAGGACGGCTTTTTATCTTGGGTGTCGGAGGTAGCGCGGCGAACGCTTCTCACGCGGTCAACGATTTCCGAAAGATCGCAGGCATGGAATGCTACGCACCCACCGATAATGTCTCCGAGCTAACCGCCCGCGCCAACGATGAGGGATGGACTTCCGTTTTCGCCGAATGGCTTAAAGGAAGTCGCCTCAGTGAAAAAGACGCGCTCCTTATTCTGTCGGTGGGTGGAGGCAGCTTGGAAAAAAATGTGAGTCCGAATTTGGTGACGGCGTTGCAACTGGCGAAGGAACGCGGCAGCGCCCTTCTCGGAATTGTCGGTCGAGATGGAGGTTACACCGCGCAGGTCGCGGATGTGGCGATTGTGATTCCGACCGTCAACCCCGCAAATGTCACGCCGCACTCGGAGGCGTTTCAAGCAGTCGTGTGGCATCTGTGGGTCTCCCATCCCGCTCTGAAGGTGGCGGAGACAAAATGGGAAAGCACGAAGTAGCGCGACGCGCCGTCTTCCTGGATCGCGATGGCGTGCTCAATTGGCCCATCGTCCGCAACGGTCAGCCCCATCCTCCGGCTCACGTCGACGATTTCGAACTCTACGACGACGTTGCGGACGGCTGCGCACGACTTAAGGCAGCGGAATTTCTCCTAATCGTGATCACTAACCAGCCCGACGTAGGCCGCGGCACGCAGAGTCGCGAAGCTGTCGAGGCGATGCATGCAAAAATGCAATTGGCGCTTCCATCGCTTGATCGCATCGAAATTTGTTATCATGCGGGCGAGCGTTACGGCGAGTCGTGCGATTGCCGCAAGCCGCGACCGGGGATGATCCTGCGAGCAGCAGCCGGGCTGAAAATTGACCTTTGCGCGAGTTATGTCATCGGCGATCGGTGGCGCGATATCAATTGTGCGCACGCCGCAGGTTGTCGAGCGATCTTTATTGAACGCGGCTATCAGGAGAGCTTGCGCGAGTCGCCCGATTTCACGGTTGCGAGCTTCCGCGATGCGGTGAATGCTCTTCTCCGCGACGCGCGCGCCTGATACTGTTTGCTTACGCCCCCCGAGCCTCGATTAGCTTCCGAAGAATGAGTCAACACGTCTTGGATTTACCTGTGAAAATTTTCGCAGACGGCGCAGATCTGCAGGGCATCGCGGACCTTTATCGCAAGCCCTATATCCGGGGTCTGACCACCAATCCGACTTTGATGCGAAAAGTCGGCCTGACCGATTACGAAACCTTCGCCCGAGCGGTTCTGAAAGACGTCAAATCGAAACCGATCTCGTTTGAAGTTTTCTCTGATGATTTTCCCGAGATGCGGCGGCAAGCCCTCAAGATCCGCGATTGGCAGGACAATGTTTACGTCAAAATCCCGATCACAAACACGAGCGGCGAATCCGCTATTCCGTTAATCCGGGAGCTAGCTGGTGAGGGCGTAAAGCTGAATGTTACCGCGCTGTTAACCCCGCGTCAGGTAAAGGCCGTCGCTGCCGCATTAAGTCCGACCGTCCCGGCCGTCGTTTCGGTTTTCGCCGGCCGCATCGCCGACACCGGGGTCGATCCATTGCCGATCATGAAGGACTCGCTGGAGATCCTGTCCGGTTTGCCGAAGGCCGAACTTCTCTGGGCGAGCGTTCGCGAAGTGCTCAACGTCTTTCAAGCCGCCGTCTGCCGTTGCCATATCGTTACCGTTCCTCACGATATTCTCAAAAAACTCGTCGAACTCGGAGGGAAAGACCTCGACGAACTCTCGCTCGATACGGTTCGTATGTTTCACCAGGACGCCGTCGCGGCCGGTTTCAAACTCTGAGGCGATAACTCAATCGCCTCAACGACAAAATCCGTCTCTCCCATTTTCAAAAGTTTCTTGATCAGAGCGATCTCATGCGCGCAATCGCCTGCGGCCAGGCTTACGATCCGTTCGTCGCGCGCCAGGCTGGCGTAAGGCCCTCTGCCGCATACTGTGCGGAGAAAGGAGAGCGTCTTTCGTCGTTTAAAATCAGACGTGTCGCGCGACGACTTCTTTTGTGAGGTCGAGATGTTTGCGCAGTTGACCGCGGTTGGTAAAACACCGACTTACCTTTGCATGCGCTCTGTCGCCTAATTGTTTTCGATTCTGAGGGTCCTGGACAAGCCGTAGAATCCGCTGCGCCAAGCTGCAGGCATCGCCCGCAGGCACTAATAACGCCTCACCGCCGTCTGAAACCATTTCGGGAATGCCAAAAACATTCGTGCTGACGATTCCCAGTTTAAATGCCATTGCTTCCAGAATTACTCGTGGAAACGATTCCTCAAAACTCGCACAGACAAAGATATCGCTCAGGCGGTAAAAGTCATAGACATCCTCGCGTTCCTCCACCAAGCGTAAATTCGTTGCCCCGCTCGATTCAATCTGGTCGCGCAAAAAGTCTAGATAGAGTGATACCCGCGCGCCAACCATCAAAAAGCAAACTTCCGCAAAAGCACTGGGATGCTCCGATTGAAGTTTTTTAATGGCTTGAAGAAAAACATGCTGTCCTTTCCTTGGGCAAGTGGTGCCTATGAGAGAAACCACAGTTTGGTCAATATCGATCCCGTGTTTTCGTCGAAGTAAGTCTCGCTCGTGGCGCTCACAGAATTCATCGATGGCGTCAACATCGACGGACCCAGCGATGGTAATAAAGTTTTCGCGCGAATCGTACTGGTTAAATACTTCTCGGGTTGCGTTGGCCTCGAAGACGACTCGGTCGGCCGAAGCAAAACAGCCTTCAGTCACCCCAGCCAGCGCGGGAACAGACGGAAGGAAGTGTTCGAGTGTGTTGCTCTCGTGAATATTCCAAATAACCGGCAGATCGAATAATTTCGCCAGCGTCACTCCCCAAAAGGAGAGCAAGGTGTTGCAGATGACGAGATCAAACGAACTGGAGTGCAGTCCCTTACCGATTGCGCGCAACCGCTCTGTATAGTCGGCCGCGTTCTCCCCAACCTGCGGCATTGGTGTCTTAACGATGTTGACGGAGATTCCGGCATCTTCAAAATGCTTCCGTAAAGGTCCATCCACGGGGGACATTGCCGTGACCTTGTATTCGCCGGAGGAAGCGAAGTGGGAGGCGCGATCGAACAAAATCCTCGGAGCGCCCTCAAAATTCAGGTTATGGGAGATAACTAGCACTTTGAGCTTACCCACACGCCCTGTGTGCACAAAGTGGCGGGGCTTCGCCGCTACCGGCAACCGGTCGAGATCAAGACTTTCGTTGTAGAACGGATCTCTGATACCGCGATACCGCCGCAGAAAATTGACATGCTCCTGCGGTCTAAACCCTAAATAGCCTCTCGACTTGCCGCAGTGGTGCAAAAGGACGGCCTGCGGCGTAAACACGATTCGTTTCCCTGCTTGTCCGAGCCGGAGACAGTAATCGACATCGTTCCACTCCATCGCGAAATTCGCTTGATCAAAACCGTTTACTTCATCGAAAACGGCCT
>WNFR01006256.1_pt1 | contig 14934 bp, 6 predicted proteins | sample 5400221 | NCBI WGS metagenome assembly WNFR01 (sample SAMN13153357, study PRJNA577476) | soil metagenome | isolation source: 40 cm soil under Madrone tree | place: USA:California | collected 2016-06-14 | reverse complement strand
TTCAAGTTCGAGGGCCACTCTTTCCACGGTCAGCTTCGCGGTCGTAAGGGCGATCCCATCGCCATTGACGGCCTTTGGGGATTGAGCTTCGGCAATGGTTTTGTGGCGGGAGACACCAACCAGCTCTTCTTCACCGCAGGCATTCAGGGTGAGAGTCACGGTCTCTTCGGCAAAATCACTGCACCTGGCAAAGGGAACCAATAAGAAATTGCCGTGACTGCAGGTGTTGTTATGGGGCGCTCTTGCCGGCGCCCTTTTTCTTTGCCCTGCCTTTTGCGGGCGGGCGAACATGTTGGACAGCGACGGGACGAGAAGAAACGTTGCAAACCGCAACCCGCCCACGAGACTCCGCCGGACAGGTCATCGGTCCTTCTTGTGCAGGAGCAGAAGGCTGGAACTGGCTTCGGCAATCTGAAGATCGAAGACCACGCCAGTTCGCCAGGTGCGGCAATGCCACCACGGTGACAGCGGCATCCAGTTGCAATTGGGAATATTTCACCAGATGGTCTAGCGCCTCGACTAGCGCGCTAACCTTTCCCGCATGAATTGCGCCTGCTCCTGGGAGAATAATAGAGCTCCCATGCTCGCGAGACGCAGCTCGCCCCCATGCCAGCTGGGGCACATTATGCCTTGGCGTGAGTGCGCATTCGAACCCAACAGTAGGTGTCCGAGTTCATGCGCCATTACATGGCCTAATACTCGCGCCAAGCCGACATGCCAGTCCCGGTCCAGTTCCTCCGCCGAGTTGTAGGATACGTCGCTGTAAGCCCCTGTACCTTCTGCAGAGAGGAAGGCAACACCAAAAATGCCATCGCCCGATTTCGATGCGTGCGGGATGATTCGCAAGTTGAGATGCATTGCCGAAGGTGGATCCTGGCATCTCAAATCGGGTGCGGAATCTGTTTTCGACGACTTGCACTCAATCCAAGCGATCGTGATTCCCGCTTTTTGATAGACCCTTGCCGTCTCATCCTCGGCTTCGGCCAACACTCGCGGAGAAAGCTGCACATCGTCGTAAATGGAGACCGAGATCGCAGGGGCAACCACTGGCAGGTCCCAAAAGAACCGGCGGTGTTCGAAGTCAAACGCAATCTTCGAGAACTGCGGCCCCCTCATGCCCAAGACGCCGTCGAAATTGTCGCCGGCATCTTTCTGGTCATCCACCACAGATGCGATCTGTGTGCCGATTGTTTCTTTGCCCAGAAATACTTCAGGAATCCGCACCTTCCTGCGCCGGAACGATCCACTTACGTCGGCTGTCTTTTCGGTTCCAAGCTCCTGAAAGCTGGCGGAGCTTGGCATCCGACTTTGAAACAGCATCAGGTCTGGACCGCCCGTGTCGACCACCAGGCGTAGTTGCTGGTTTTGGAATTTCGTTCGAATCGTCACAATCGGTACATCGGTATCGAACGGAGCTGAGAACGTCAGGCGTTCGACAGGGCCAAGGAGCATTTCCTTCGTTCTATAGTTGATGGTAAAACTGCTTTTCCCGAGGACATCCAGACCGATAATTGCATCCACCTTGCAGCCCAGAGCCTTGCGCAGAAACGAGAGGTCTTCCGTCAGAACGGGAAGGGATTCGGCGCCAACCGAGCCCAGGAGTAAGGAAGGAAGAATGACGAGTCCCGTCTGGACACTCTTGTTCGACAGGTTCACTCTACTGGGTTGTTCGGCGAGCCCAAGATCGTGTGCGATGGTCTGGTCCACGACGCTTGGATAGGCTCCCGTGTCCACCAGGAAATTTAGCTTATGGACATTGCCAATTGATCCTTCAACGATAATCAGGTAGCCCCAGTACAGGCGAATTGGGATTTTGACCGGGATGTGAGTAGGTAGTTTCGTTTCCGGCGCTGGAAGATCAGCAACAATGGCCGTTTGAGACCAACCGAGCTCGACATTTGACAGTGCAAAGATTACCAGCAAGCAACTGGAGAGAAGCAGGCGGTTCATGGCGTTCACCTCTTTGGCTTTCGCGGTGACGCCAACGGTCAATTACAACGACAAGTACCTCAATGAACCCTGAATGGATTGTTTAGCTATTTCTCCGCCACAGCTAAGTCATTGTCTGCAGGCGGCTTGGGTAAATCCCCTCCACAGCTCCGAGTTCTATCAAGGGGGCCAACGGTGCTAGAGTTCCAGTTCACAGGCGGGTGTTGCATATGGCCGAGGTCAACAGTTCCGCAAAAATTGTGCGTTTCGGCGTTTTCGAAGCGAACTTGCAGACCGGGGAACTGCGCAAGAATGGGGTAAAGGTGCCCCTGCAAGGCCAGCCCTTTCAAGTCTGTGCCATCCTGCTGGAACACTCAGGCAAGTTAGTCTCTCGGGAAGAGCTGCGCCGGCAGGTCTGGCCGGAAGACACCTTTGTTGACTTTGACCACGCCCTCAATACGGCCATTACCAAGATCCGGATCGCATTGGGAGACGAGGCCGACAATCCCAGGTTTGTGGAGACCCTGCCTCGCCGGGGCTATCGCTTCATCGCACCGGTGGACAAGCCGATTGTTGAAACGCATACCGCGGGACCAGACGGAGCCGCCATCGTGGCCGCCCCGGAGCAAGGCCAATCATCTTTTTGGCGTCCAGGGCTCGCCATCGCCTTCTCCTCAGCGCTCGTGATTTCGGCTCTAGTGTGGGCACCGTGGCGGCATCCATCGCGGCGCACGGAGGTCATTGAACGTAAGCTGACCACAAATTCATTGGAGAATAGCGTGAACAGCGCGGTAATCTCCCCGGATGGCAAGTTCCTCGCCTACGCGGACAATACTGGTCTCTACCTGAAGCAGATTCGCACGGGTGAAACCCATCCCGTGTCCCTGCCGCCAAATTTCTCTGCTGATGTGGCGGACTGGTTTCCGGACGGATCTCATTTACTGGTCTGCCGCCGGGAACAGCCCGGCAAAAGCTTGTCGACCGACAAACTAAGCTTGTGGAGTGTTTCGGTCTTCGGAGGCTCGCCCCGTCACCTGGCAAATGACGCTGCGGGAGGGTCAGTGTCTCCGGATGGGGCGCACATCGCGTTCCAACGCTCTGACTATGGTCGAGAAGAGTGGGTCATGCGTTCCGACGGAACCGATCCAGTTAAGGTTGCGAGCGACAAGTCTTCCTGGGTGGGAGGTCCGACGTGGTCTCCCGATGGCAATCGAATCGCCTACATCAGAGCCGCTGAGACGTACAACGCGCGCGTGAGTGCCGTGGAGGTTAACGAATGGCGGAACGCAGGGGCCCAAACCTTCTTCTCTGACAATCGCTTAGGTCCTGCGCTGTTTTGGCTATCGGATGGCCGCCTTATCTATACCTTCGGAGATGAAAACAACCGGCATGGCGCAAGCCTCTGGACGGTGTCGTTCCAACCATCTGGAAAGCCTGGCGAGTCCCCGAAACGCATCACGCGAGGAATTGGTTGGATTTCGCAGGTTACTGGAAGCGATGACGGAAAGGTTGTGACTTTCCTGAGAGAGAATTCGGTGTCGAGTGTTTACATCGGAACGCTGGCGCCGGACGGCATTCATTTGCTCGCGAACAGGAGGCTAACGCTCGATGAGAATGAAAACAACCCGTTTGCCTGGACACCAGACAGCAAGGCAGTCCTGTTTAATTCCGATCGAAACGGTACTTCAGAGATATTCAGACAGGTTACCGATCAGCCCTTGGCTGAAAGTCTGACGACTAGCGCTGAGCAGCTCTTACAACCTAGGGTAACCTCCGACGGTTCGGAGATCTTATATATTTCGACGCCTAAAACCGCCAGCCTCGAGACTCAATCCTCTCTTTTCGCCATCCCTATAGGCGGCGGAAGTCCTCGCCTGGTCCTCAAGGACGTCGGCATCTGGAACGTGCAGTGTGCACGCTTGCCCTTGACCTTTTGCTTGTACAGCGTTGGCAAAGGTGATGCCATGGAAACGTTCCGGTTTGATGTGAGGAACGGCAAAAGTTCAGTCCCACCGCAAGTCGATCCCGTGTGCAATTGGAGCTTGTCTCCCGATGGGTCGCAACGTGCCATGGTTTGTCCCAGTCTTAAGGGAAATATCCGCTTCCGCTCCACTCTCACGGGCAAAACGCGTGATGTGCCCGTAACCGGACGGAACGAATTAGGCAGCGTCGACTGGGCCCCGGATGGACGGAGCCTCTTGATTGCGGGAAGGACTCCCGAAGGAGAGAGTGCACTGCTGAGGGTCACTCTCGAGGGCAGAGTTTCAGTGCTGCTTCACTCCAGCAATAGCGAAATATTGGCCGCGATCCCATCACCGGATGGGCGATCGCTGGCCATAGCCGAATCCATGGTCTACAACAACGTGTGGCAGATAGAGAATTTCTGATGGTTACTTGTACGACCTAGTGACGGCTACCGGACAACGACAGCGTCGAGCGAAGTTGTCGCAAAATGGTGAGCTGGAGTGGTAAAGTCAGGTTGCGCTTGGGGGGTGGCTCCGATGTCGTTACCGTCGGCTCCTGACGGCCCCTCCATCTTCCGAAATTCTGACGAAAAATCTGCCAATCTGCGGGACCTAAGCGCTGATTACAAAGAGCCCTGTCAATTATTATCATCGAGAGCCAGAAGTCCACTAATTCTGGAATTCACGATCCTGGTCATCCTAAGTGTGCACGCCCTCTTGCCTACTCCGGCGCACGCTCAAGCCGTCTACGGAAGCATCTTCGGCACGATTACAGACCAATCCGGCGCTGCGGTGGTGGGTGCCAAGCTGACCGTGAGTTCTGTTCAGAAAAACACCAAATTTGAGACGACTAGCAACGGGGCCGGCAACTACAGCATGACTCACCTGATTCCCGACCAGTATGACGTTCGCTCGGAAGCCCCTGGGTTCAAAGTTATCGAATCTAAGGGCATTCCCGTGTACGCCGACCAGGCAGCCCGGGTCGATGTGCAACTGCAGGTCGGGGGCACGGAAGAAAAGCTTACGGTATCGGCAGAAGATATACCGCTGATGAAAACCGACCGCTCCGATGTCGCCACCACATTTGACGAACAAGAGGTCGAAAGTCTCCCGCTATTTAATCGAAACTTCACCAGCCTGGAACTGCTCACTCCAGGCACGTCGCAGTTCGGCTGGCAGCACACCTCGGCCGAAAACCCGCAGGGCGGGATTCAGATCATGGTCAACGGCCAACATTTCAGTGGCACGTCTTACCAGCTGGATGGTACGGACAATCGCGATCCCGTCCTGGGAATTATCGTGATTAACCCCACCCTGGAGTCGGTTACCCAAGCGAAAGTCACGACGCAGAACTTCGATGCGGAATTTGGGCAGGCGCTGGCGGGGGTGGTCACAGTCCAGACCAAATCAGGCACGAACGATTGGCATGGCAGCGCCTTTGAGTTCCGACGCACCGGCTGGGGCCAGGCTCGCAACCCTTTTACCCAGCCACCAGACCGGCCGTTGCCCGCCACCAAGTGGAACCAGTTTGGCGGCTCGCTGGGCGGGCCGTTAGCCAAGAACCGCCTGTTCTTCTTCGGCGACTATCAGGGAACAAGGCGCTCCAATGGAGCGTCGGCGCGTCTGAACGTGCCAACCGCCCTGGTTCGCTCCACCTGCCTTGATCCGGCCGTTCCGTTTTGCGATCTGAGTGAGTATCCGCAGTCGCTCTTTGATCCGGCAACCGGCAATCAGTTCACCAATAACCAGATTCCGCGGAACCGCATCTCGTCCCAGGCTGTCAACCTCTTGACCTTGTTGCCGGGACCGAACGTCTCCGGAGCAGGACTTAGGCAGAACTTCATTGCCTCTGGAACCGAGCTATTCAACGACGATGATTTCAATATTCGCATCGACCACAACGTCTCGGAAAGGTTGAACCTTTTTGGCCGCTATAGCTTCGCCGACTTCCGGCACCATGCTTTGGGCGCATTTGGGGCTGTCGCGGGAGGCCCGGGATTATCTCCCGATACCTTCGCAGGTCAGTCGCTGGCTCGGAACCAGAGCCTTGCGGTGGGCGCTGACTATGTGCTTAAACCCAACCTGCTGACCGACTTCCGATTTGGTTTCTTCCGCTACCATGTGAACGTCTTAGCGAACGACGCAGGAACAACACCTGCAAAGGATGCGGGAATCCCAGGCGTGAACCTGGGCAATCCACTTACCTCCGGCATGCCGTTCGTTTTTGTTGACGGACAACAAGGCGACCAATTCTTTTTTGGCCATCTCTGCGGTTGCCCGCTGCTGGAAACCGAGCAGCAGTTTCAATGGGTAACCAACTGGACGAAAACTGCCGGCAACCATATCTTCAAGTGGGGCGCGGATTTTCGCTACGCGCAGAACCTTCGCGTGGCCAGCACCGACTCACGCACGGGCAGTTTTGGCTTCTTCAATTCGGGCACCCAGGGACCGACCGGCGGCGGCTCGGGTTTGGCCACGTTCCTGCTCGGCGACGTGGGCGCGTTCAGCCGCTTTGTGAGCAGCATTGACGATGCAGGAGAACGTCAGAAGCGATGGTTCTTCTACGGCCAGGACACCTTTCGCGTCACTCGCAAACTGGTCCTCAACTATGGACTGCGCTGGGAAATTTATTTTCCGCAATCGGTTACCGGGAAGGGCGCCGGCGGATGGGTGGACCTTGGCACTGGCTTGGTCAATGTGGCGGGCTTCGGGAACGTCAACCTTCAGGGAAATGTGAAGAATAATTTCACCAACTTTGCTCCGCGCCTGGGCATTGCTTACGAGGTGACGCCGAAGACGGTGGTCCGATTGGGTTATGGCCGCAGTTTTGACATTGGGGTGTTTGGTTCGAACTTCGGGCACACCGCCACACAGAACCTGCCAGTGTTGATAGCGCAGCAAATTAATCCGTCTTCGAACACTGCGAGCGTATTTGATCTCTCGAAAGGGCCGCCCGCACCCGATCTCATCACGGTCCCATCCTCCGGCCAGTTCCGGCTTCCCGACCAGGTTGCCGCCTTCATTCTTCCGCGCAAGCTAAGACTGCCTACGCTGGAGGCGTGGAACTTGACCGTACAACAGCAGCTCACCCCGACATTGTCACTAGCAATCGGCTACGTAGGCAACAAAGGCACCCACGTTTTCCCCAGCAGTTCACCCCACTACGACCCCAATCAGGCGACCATCGTGGGATTCGGCAGCCTCGACACGAATGAGCGAAAACCCTTCTTCAAGAAATTCGGATGGACGCAGCCAATTAGCTATTTCGGCAGCGATGCTTCCGACAATTACAACTCCCTGCAGGTGGTGGCGGAAAAGCGCTTCACCAGGGGATACCAGTTTCTCGCTCACTACACCTGGTCGAAAGCCATGGGCTACGACAGCGACTACTACGCGATCGATCGAAAGCTCAACTACGGTGTCGACTACACGGACCGCAAACATGTTCTTGTTTTGACCAATCTGGTTGAACTGCCTTTCGGGAAGGGCCGGGCGCTTCTCGGAGGCGTCAGCCCGATCATAAACCGCATCGTCGGGGGCTGGTCTCTCAGTGGGACCATGACCTGGGAGAGTGGCGTGCCTTTTTCTCCGTCGTATTCAAGCTGCGCTAGCGACCGAGACACAGGTCCCTGCCGACCGAATCTTGTCGGATCCGTTCACGTCACGGGGAGTCGAAACGGCTACTTCACGACCACAGGTGGCGTGCCACTCCAACCAAACGGCACGCCCGGGGACACTATTGGACCGTGGCAGCGACCCGCCTTCGGCACGTTTGGAAGCGCGGTGAGGAATTTGCTACGCGGGCCTGGCTTTTTCCAGAGCGACCTCTCCGTCGCAAAGAGCATCCCCCTGGCGGAGAGTGTTTCTTTGCAATTCCGCACCGACATCTTCAACCTTTTCAATAAGGTCAATCTCGACAATCCGATCCCCTGCGTCGATTGTCAAGCCGGCGGGATCATTATCAACACCGCATTTAACGGCGCCGCATTGCAGCGGCAGATTATGTTTTCCCTGAGGCTTGATTTCTGACCCGCAGACCTCGTGCGCTGTTTGTTACCGGACATTAACCCCCACAACGCTCATCTCGAAATCTCACGCACTTTTATCTAACGCGACAGTAGTATCCCCCATTGTCGATACTCTCCGATCCGGGAAAAACACGGCAAAACACGTGCCGCTTCGCCCGGGCTGCGTGCTGCTGCGTACTCGAATCCAGCCTCCATGCTTATCCACAATGCCACTTGTGACCCACAGACCAAGACCAGTACCCCTCTCACCTTTCGTGGTGAAGAATGGTTCAAACATTCTTCGCCGATTCTTATGAGGAACACCCGGTCCGTTGTCTGCAATGAAGACACGGACTCCGCGCCGTGTCGGGTTTCTCCAGTCCCGAGAGGCTAAAACGTGCAACTTGAGCGTTCCTTCCGGGCTTAAGGCTTCCAACGCATTCACCACAAGATTGGAGAATACCTGAGTTATCTCGCTCGGAAAGCCATGAATCACGTCTTCCGAGTCGTATCGCTTCTCGATGATTACCCTGCTAGACCGAATGGCTGGGGTGTAAAACTTCAGGACGTTATCGAGTACCTCGCCGATCTTGAGGTCCGCCGGCGAAGGTGAATCGCGGTAGAAGCCCAACAGACTTGTGGTTAGGTGTGCCACGTGTTCCAGCTCGGCATGTGCCGTCGCCAAGTGTCGGCGCTCCGCTTCTCCCAGGCTGGTGCTTTGACCGAGCAGGTATAACGCACCACCCAGCACCTGCAGCGGATTATTGATCTCGTGGCCAAAAGAAGCCGCCAGACGTCCAGAAGAGGCCAACTTTTCTGTGGAGCGCAGTACCTCTTCGGTTCCTTTGCGATGCGTGAGGTCGAAAAGCGTAACCACCGCCGCGATGATGCAACCCCCCTGGTCGAGAATTGGGGCAGAGCTGATACTCAAGAAAACCGAGGTGCCGTCCCCGCGCACGTACTCAATTTCTTCATCTGTGACCACCTCGCCTCTGGCAAGAGAACGTGCGAGTGGCCACTCTTCGGGTTTGAAGGGCTGCTTATTGAGATGGAAGGCTTTATATTGGGTGTATTCCTCAATGTTAGCGGCATGCGGGAATGGCTGACCCAGGATCTCTTCTACCTGTTTGTTGGCGAGGATTAGCGTTCCCGACGGGGCTTCGGCGATCATGACCCCACAGGGCATCTGCCGAAGCACTTCCTCTAATTTCGCCCGCTCCGCCGCCAGTTGATCGTGGGATTGCTTAATCTCCTCCAGGTTGTTTTTGAGATCATTTATGTCGACCAACGTTAGGACGGCGCCGTCGATCGTGTCCTCCAGAGTCTTATAAGGCAGGATGCGAAGCGAATACCAATGGCCCTGCCGATCCTGAACCTCGCGCTCTTTTACGCTGACCGTGTTGATCACCTCTAAAATCATTTGTTCCAGGTCGGGTACGTCAATATTTGACCTGATGTTGGTGATCGGTCGTCCCAGGTCCGTCGGGATCAAACCGAACGGCTGTCCCCCCTTGGGGGTAACGCGCCGAATTCGCAGATCTCGTCCCAACATAACCATCGCAATATTGACGCTGCTGAGGAGATTAACCAAGTCAGCGTTGGCTTCCGTCAATTCAAAATTTCGATTGTGCAGTTCCTCGTTGACCGTGTGTAGTTCTTCATTGGTTGACTCGAGCTCTTCTTTGGCAGTTTGCAGCTCCTCGTTTGCGCTCTGCAACTCTTCGTTGCTCGACAGAATTTCCTCATTCGCGGCTTGGAGTTCTTCGTTGCTGGCTTCTTTGTCCTCGACAATGGAGTGCAGATATCGCTTAGTGGCAGCAAGTTCCTGCCTTAACCGGCTGCTTTGATGATTACTGTGTTTTTCCTTCCCGCCTTTGCTAAGTTTCGCCTCTCGGGGTGTGTTTTCCGCTGCATCAGCCTTATCCGCGGGTCTCGAATCTTCGAACATGATCAAGAAATGCCGTCTTCTGTCGGAGGCAACCTTGACAGAGCTTATTTCGAGATTTACTTCTTTGAGTTCACCGTTGCGTTCGATCTGTACGTTTTCCTTTCGGACCGGAGCTCCCTTCTTCTCCTTTTTTGCTTCGTTGATCGCAGCTTGCAGATCGAACAGCAACCCTTCTCGAGCCATCTTCAATACGTTGAAGCTGGCTCTGCCGGGCGCGAGCTCAAGATAGAGGCCCACGTGTCCACGGGATTCAAGGACTTCCATGTCGTCATTAATCACCACGGCGACGGGAGCGTATTTCGTTAAGAGGATGCGATCGGCCTCTTTGTGTAAATCCAAGAGGCGGACGCTACCCTCACGCTTCTGTACTTCCTTGCCGCCTGAAGTGTTTCCTGCTTCGCTCGAGTATCGACTAGCGGCAAAATCGAGGTGCAGGCCAGAGGCGATAGATTTTCGGCAATAGATCTTGTGCTTCCTATCCATCAACTCAAATAGGTCTGAGGCCGTGCCAATGATGCCCTCCGCCCCACCCAGCATCACAAATCCTCTTGGCTTCAGAGCATAGTGAAAGATGGGCATGATCCTTTTCTGCAATACCGGCCCGAGGTAGATCAGCACGTTACGGCAACTGATGACATCGATCCGAGAAAAGGGCGGATCTTGAAGCAGGTTTTGTCTAGCGAAAACACACATATCACGGATGGTTTTGTTAATTCGATAGCCACCTTCCACCTTGAGGAAAAAGCGTCGCAGCCGTTCCGGCGAGACATCGGCCGCAATACTGTCCGGGTAGATCCCGGCGCGGGCTTTCTCAATGCCTCCCTGGCCGAGGTCGGTGCCAAAGAGCTGGATGGGAATATCGGCGCTTCTATTTCCCAAGAACTCGAGCAGCGCAATTGCCTGCGAGTAGGTCTCTTCGCCGGTTGAACACCCAGGCACCCAAACTCTGATGGGTTCCTCAGGTGACCTGTGCTTCAGAATGCTAGGAAACACCTCCGCCTTTAGCGCTTCAAAGGCATCGGGGTCGCGGAAGAAGCTGGTGACCTTGATGAGCATGTCTTCGTATAGGGCCTCCGCTTCAGCGGGATGGTGCCGAAGAAACTGGACGTACTGTTTCAACTCCCCTACCTTGTGCAAAGCCATGCGGCGGAGAATGCGCCGCTTGACCGTGGCAGGCTTGTAATCGGAAAAATCAACTCCGTTTGCCGTCTGCAGCAAATGAAGAATGTTCTTTAGTTGGGGATCGCCATCGGGCACCAGTTCAGCCGTTCTTGAGGACGAAGAAGAGGCCAGATACGGGTGGGCGCGAACCCTCGCTAGCTCCCTGCCAATCGCGTCCGGGGGGAGGACGAAATCCACGCAGCCGGCAGCAATGGCGTTCCGTGGCATGTCATCGAATTTGGCCGATTTTTCATCCTGGGTGAAGGTAATGCCCCCCTCCGCTTTGATCGCTGCTAACCCCAGGGTGCCGTCAGAAGCAGTTCCTGAAAGAATTATCCCAATCGCATTGCTCCCCTGGTCCTCTGCGAGCGAGCGCAAGAAACGATCGATAGGCATGTGACGGCCAAGCGTCTCGGTACGGGGTGTCAGTCGCAATATTCCTTGTGCGATGCTCATGTCCACGTTGGGCGGAATCACATATACATGGTTAGGTTCGACTAGCGTGGCATCAGTTACTTGGCTAACAGGCATCTCGGTCGCCTTCGCAAGCAGCTCAGTCAGCGCACTTTTATGGCTCGGGTCCAGATGCTGGACCAGTACATACGCCATCTCTGTCCCCGAACCTAAGGCCTTGAGCAATTGTGTGAATGCCTCCAAGCCACCGGCCGAGGCACCGACACCGACAATCGGGAACGAGGCCCGTCTGGACGGCTGACGTTGTGGACGCTGATGGACGGGGCGGGATTTCGCCTTGGCCAATTCTCGAGGACTCATTTTGGGGCTCCTGGAGAAGATCTGCTATCGAAGAAAATGCGCATTATGTCCTACGAGGCGCGAAAACGCACTAGCGTATTCAATGAGAGCATAGGGGCGGTGCCGGCTGTCAAACTATTCTGGCTTCTGAGTAGTGGTAGGCTCCCCGAGGCCGAGTAACGACTCTCACAGGCTTTCGCTTTTCGCCACGACTTAACACTTGTTGAACCGCTAGGAGCATGAATTCGACCGGATCTCCCTTAGCGACAAATTCGTCCACTAGTTGAAGCGCGCTCAGCAACCAGTTCGCCGTTCATCTCCGGCATTTGATAGTCGAGAATCACGGCATCGATCGCACTCGACGCAAAGATCTCAAGTCCTTCGCGGCCGCTGCTGGCGGTCAAGACCTTGTAGCCGAAGTCTTCCAGGATCATTTTGCAAATCTTGAGGCTGCTCTGATTGTCGTCGACACACAGGAGAGTTTTCTGCCGCGTGGCCATGTCAAACTCCTTGCGCCGACCGAAACTCGGGCGCGTAGCCTGGCAACGTGTACCGCTCTCCGCAAGCCTGCGGAGAACTTCACGAGGAAGCTTGTTTTCTACGTCCGCTTGCTTTCGAAGTCCACCGAAAAATTCGCAACTTCATTGGCCTTGTTCTTCCACGACATGCACACCCCCTCCACAGGGTGATGACCAGAAACTGTGCAATCGTTTCGCTGGCTGTGTTATGAAACCGGCGCGGGTCTGATTTTTCGTGTCGTTCCCCCTCCTGAAACCCATTCGCGACCGAGCCCGGGCGCGGTCTGGAAGTGTGCAAATCGAGGCGAAAATGGCGTTATAAGCGGCCTTTCCTAGTAGAGCCAGACCTGATCACAGGGCAGTCACGCGGGTTGAGCTCATCCCAACAGGCATTATTTATGGAGAACCCAGCGCTGCCGTTCCCTGGTGACACAGAGGATCCTGGAGATTATCGAGTGGTGTTGGTTGTGCAACAAACGTCACAGTATCCGGGCGCGGCCCTAATCATTTATTAATCCGCATAACCGCGATTCTCCGCCGCACATTAATATTTTTAATTTCGTAAATTCGAGATAGTGATACATTTGTCGCGATTGCTCACGCCAGACGATCTCCGTCTTTCGGTGATTTGTCGGCCAGAAAGCCATTCCGACCGGCCGCAATCCACAGCGTTCAGGAGTTGCCGTGAGAAAACGCGCAGTGCCTACATTTAACGCCGCCAATTTGAGCTTTACGGAACGCATCAGCAAGCTCCATATCAAGCGGCAGGAGCTCATTCGTCCCGTTCAAGAAAATCCGAAGGAGTATGTCTTATTGAGCATCCGCGGCCTGGCGGAGCGCCTCAAGACCGACCCTGCGACGGTTTTGCGGATCGCGCGAGGCTTGGGGTTCGAAAGCTACCGCGAGTTTAAGGCCTACCTTCACGAACTCTCGATTGCCAGCGCCACCTCACTGGAAGGCATGCAGAGCGTCGTGCCTAATGATTCGAGCCTCGCCTCTCACGGCCGCAGGACGCTGGAGCAAGATATCCGCAACCTGCATACTCTGCGAAATACTCTCGATATGTCGCGCCTGGTCTCCGTAACCGAGCGAATCTATGGCGCCCAGAAGATTCTGTTGCTGGGGGGCGACATGGCCATTGCGTTGATCTATTTGCTCGACTACAAGCTGACGCTCCTCGGCCTGCCCGTCACCCAAGCGACCACCCCCGGCAAGACGTTGCATGCGGTGCGCGGAATAGGCAAGAAAGACCTGGTGATCGCCATCAGCTTCAGGCGAGGCCTGCGGCAGACCGTGGAGGGTTTACAACAGGCTCGCTCCAATGGCGCTTACTGCGTGGGAATTACCGACACTTTCGTGTCTCCGATCGCGCGCTTCTCTAACGAATGCTTCTTAACCTCGGTGGAAGCTCCCTTTAGCAACTCCTATGCTGCGCCGACCAGTTTCATCAACATTCTTTTCGCAACTTGCGCGCACTACCGCCGGGCGCGAACCCTGGACGTGCTGAAGCAGGTCGATCATGAGCAGCGGCACGGCTTCCGTTGGTATCCTGGGTGAGGCTTGAGGCCCGATCGCCAGGCCCGCGGGAAGACATATTCGTGGGATGATACGTTTGTTGCGATTTGTGATGTTATGTTTCATGTGTCACCAGGATTATTTGCCACGACCAGTGGATCGTCCTTCTAGCATAGCCTGTTTTACTAGCTTACTCTCCACAAAGCGTAAATACGCGAAAAAGCAACAAATGTAGCGATGTCTCATAAATTAGCTTGACAGGCGTCCTGAGGGGTTGTTATAGAGGTGTCCAGATTTTGTGAGGTAAAGCGCCCCGAAGCAAGCGCTGATCCGGAACCCTGTTGACCAGGAGTGGACAACCATGAGCAACTGCCTTTTCGCGCGTCGTCTTGTTTGTCTTTTTGTCTTGCTCGCTGGCACGTCGGCGATGGCGCAAACCACGTCGCGGGTGACGGGGCTGGTTCGCGATACCTCTGGAGCGCTGGTGAGTGGAGCGGAAGTCAGGTTGATGAATGAGGCCACCGGGGTCTCCTTTAATTCCACTACAACCTCGGCCGGGACCTACTTGTTCGACGCCGTGCAGCCCGGCACTTACAGTGTGAGGATCGCAATGAAGGGCTTTAAGACCTATGAGGCCAGCGGCACCGTGGTCACCATCGGGCAGCCTGCCGCCGTCAACGCTACCCTGGTCGTGGGTGCGGCCACTGAAATGGTGGAGGTGCAAGGGGCGGCCGACCTGGTGCAAACCGCGACCTCTGGCAACATTGGGAACCTGCTCGACCATGAAGCCTTGAACACGCTGCCCATTGTCACCGCGCGCGGAAGGAATACTCTCTCGCTAGTGGAACTCGAGCCCGGAGTGGTCGATTCTGGGGGGTTTAATCAGGGAGGACCGAACGTTGCCGGCGGCGGCGTGCACGCAAACGGCGCTCGCGACCGAGCCTGGAACTACACCTTGGATGGAATCGATATAAACGAGACTAGCGCGGGCGGCTCCAACTTCTCTCCCCTCCGCACCAACCCTGACATGCTGTCGGAATTCCGAGTAGTGACCAGCAACCCGACTTCAGAGTACGGCCGCAACAGCGGCGCCCAGGTGGAAATGGTTACCCGCTCTGGCTCCAACGCGTTTCATGGAT
>WNFR01004524.1_pt1 | contig 14935 bp, 14 predicted proteins | sample 5400221 | NCBI WGS metagenome assembly WNFR01 (sample SAMN13153357, study PRJNA577476) | soil metagenome | isolation source: 40 cm soil under Madrone tree | place: USA:California | collected 2016-06-14 | reverse complement strand
CGTTCGAGAAATTCGTAGCCTACGCCGACACGCCACTGCGGCGCGAGCGGCGCGATATCAGACATCGTAGCGAGATGCCGATTGCGTGCGTCCGCGCCGCGCACCACCATCGCAAACGAGTTTGCGAATCCCAGAGGCTCGGTTACTTCAAACGCAAAACGTCGCGCATATTCTTCCTGCACTCGCTGATAGACCGCGTTCGAATCTCCTTGCGGATTTTCCCCGAGAACAGCGGTCAGCGCCGTGCCGGTATATTCGACGTACAGATCCACGTCACCGCTGAGCATGGCTTTCTGCACCAGCAATGTTCCACCTAGGTTTGCTTTGCGCTGAACGTGAATGCCGGTGCGCGCTTCGATATGCTGCGCAAGTAATTCCGCAAGGATGACCTGTTCCGTAAAGAATTTGGAACTGACGATGAGTTGCGACCGCGAGGCGTTATGACAGGCACCGCAAATAAACGCTACGAGCAGCAGAAAGGAGCAAACGGAGCGCTTCATCATCACGCAATCCGTCATGCAACTCATCATGCGACCCGCAAACGACGTTCCAATAAACCGAGCAGAAAATCGGCCAGCAACGCCAGAAGCGCCGCAGGTATCGCGCCGGCGAGAATGACCGCGTCGCTGACCATTGCGACTCCGCGAAAAATAAATGTCCCGAGACCTCCGGCTCCAATGGCGGCGGCAATGGTAGCTACACCGATGGTAATGATGGTGGCGGTGCGAATGCCTGCAAGAATAAAACTTGTAGCCAGGGGCAGGCGTACGCGAAACAGAATCTGACGCTCTGTCATGCCCATGGCTTCGGCGGCTTCGATGATTGCGGGATCGATCCCGGTTAGGCCAACGTAAGTGTTGCGGAGGATGGGAAGCAAAGCGTACAGCACCAGAGCAATAATCGCAGTTCGTGCGCCGATGCCGCCAAGAAACGGCAGCGGGATCAGAAAGCCGAAGAGCGCGAGGCTCGGAATGGTTTGAAAGACGCTGGCAACAGCCAACACCGCGGCACGCCAGCGAGGATGCGTGACCAGCGCGAGTCCCAGAGGGACGCCGAATGCCACCGCAATGGCCATCGAAATCAAAACCAGCGTGAGGTGTTCGCGTGTGGCCGCAAGAATTTCGGCGCGATGGGTTGCCAAAAATTGCCAGACATTCATTGCGCGGCACCCGCTACCAGCTCTGAAGCAGCGATGAAATCACGCGCAACTTTTTGATCGAGTTTCAGAAAGTCGCCAGGGCTGGCCTCGGCAACAATTCGCCCGGCATCCAACAGAATCACGCGGGTGGCGAGAAGTAACGCTTCGCGAAGATCATGCGTCACAAGTACTGTAGTTTTGGAAACTTTGCGGGAAAGGGCGAGGAATTCGCGCTGCAGTTCCGCTCGAGTAATTGGATCGAGCGCGCCAAACGGTTCGTCCATCAGCAGAATGGCGGGGTCCGCGGCCAGGGCGCGCGCCACCCCGATTCGTTGTCTCTGGCCACCAGAAAGTTCGCGCGGATACTTGCCGGCATATTCGGCGGGGTTCAGTCCAACCAGTCGCATTACTTCGTCAAAACGGGCCTTGATTCGTTCAGCGGGCCAATTCTCCAGGCCGGGTATCAGGCAAACGTTTTGGTCGATGGTAAAATGTGGAAATAATCCGACTTCCTGAATGACGTAGCCGATTCGCCGGCGAAGACGAATCACATTCCAATCGCGGACAGGCTGATTTTCGACGCGTAGATCGCCAGAGGAGCAAGTGCGAAGCCGGTTGATCAGCTTCAGCATGGTAGTTTTTCCGCTGCCGCTGCGGCCAAGCAATGCGATAGTTTCGCCCTGATGAATTTTGAGTGAAATGCCAGAGAGGACGGGCAGAGAGACTCTGCCAGAAATACGGTATTCCACGTTCGTAAACTCGATGGTAGTTTCGCTCAAAGTTTGGGCTTCCGCGTTTGGGTTGACATCTTCAGAGACCCGAGTCAACATCCTAACGTAGCCAGCCTCCCAGCGCCGAGGAATCGGTGCATCCGTCGAGTGGCCGCCGCATCAAACGGAAGGGGAAAAATCATGGGAGCTCTCGCCACCTTAATTCAAACCCGCCACGAACACCATGTGCGGCTCATTCATGCCAGGGCTACAACAGATAAATTATTTGAGATCCTGCGGGACGATGCATTTTACGAGCGGCCAATTGCCGAACGTCACCGGGTTATTTTTTACCTGGGCCACGTAGAAACGTTTGACTGGAACCTTCTTGGGGAGCGCGCGTTTGGTCTGCGCCGCTTTAACCGTTCCTTCGATCAGCTATTTGCGTTTGGAATTGATCCAGTTGGCGGCGGGCTGCCTACGGACAAGCCGCATGATTGGCCCTCACGCGATCAAATCACCGCGTACAACGAGCGGCTGCGCGCGGAACTCGATTCTGCAATCGAGCAGGCGCTGGGCCATCCCGACGAAGGGCATCCGCAGCTGCTGACCATGCTGGACACCGCCATCGAACACCGCCTGATGCACGCGGAAACTCTGGCCTACATGTTTCATCGGCTGCCGCTGGCAATGAAAAAACGAGTGGCCCCTAAGCACCACTGGAGCGCGCCACGCATCCGGCATCACCTGGTGGAAATTCCAGAAGGACCGGCAACACTCGGATTGCCTACCGATGCCAAGACTTTTGGATGGGATAACGAGCGCGGAGTTTTGACGGTTCGCGTACCCGCATTCAGTATCGAAAATCAAAACGTCACCAATCGTCAGTTCATGCACTTCGTGCAGAACGGCGGTTACCGCGACCGTTCGTTGTGGACCAGCGCAGGCTGGGCATGGCGCGAAGAGAATGGAGTCGAGCATCCAGTCTTTTGGGAACGCCGCGGCAACATCTGGAACTACCGCGGAATGTTCAGCGACGTTCCGCTTCCGATGGACTTGCCGGTTTACGTGAGCCATGCCGAAGCATCAGCCTACGCGAAATGGCTCGATCGCAAGCTGCCTACCGAAGAGCAGTTCCATCGCGCCGCGTATGGAGTCCCAGACTCCGATGAGCAGCGCAGCTATCCGTGGGGCGAAGAAGCTCCTGGACCGCAATTCGGCAATTTCGATTTTGCGCATTTTGATCCTGCGCCGTGCGGCGCGCATCCCGACGGTGCCAGCGCATTTGAAATTCACGACCTGGTGGGCAACGGCTGGGAATGGACGCGCACAGTATTTGCGCCACTGCCCGGATTCGCGCCGATGCCATTCTATCCAGGTTACTCGGCAAATTTCTTCGACGGAAAGCACTATGTGATGAAAGGGGGTTCGCCGCGCACCGCCGCCTGCATGCTCCGGCGTTCCTTCCGCAATTGGTTCCAGCCACATTATCCTTATGCCTACGCAACTTTTCGTTGCGTGGAAGAGTAGATCGCAACTCCCGGTTCAGGAGCAAAAATGTCGAGCCAAACCACTCAGCAACTGGTGTTGTCGGATTTTGCGGTGGATGTTCGCGACGGGCTGACGAAAGCTGGTCAGCGCGAACTTCCCAGCAAATATTTGTATGACGAAGTGGGTTCCGAGCTGTTCGAAGCGATCTGCCTGCTTCCGGAATATGGACTGACGCGCGCCGATACGCGGTTGCTGCAGAAACATGCGCGCGAAATCATCGCGCGGATGCCGCTGCCCGCGCACGTGGCGGAGTTGGGAAGCGGCAGCGGCAAAAAAACGCGTTACCTGCTCGAAGCGTTGGCTTGCCACCGGCAGACGTTTTATTACCCGATCGAAATTTCGCCAGCGGCTCTTGCGGCGTGCGAAAAGGAGCTCGGCCAGTTGGATTGTGTGAGCCTGGTGGGCTACGAAAAACCTTACCTGGAAGGTTTGCGGGCGGTGGCGGCGCGGAGAGAAGCTCAGGAACATTTATGCGTGCTTTTTCTGGGCAGCACCATCGGAAATTTCGACCGGCCAGCCGCGGATAATTTTCTGCGCCAGGTTCGGGAAGTGCTGGAGCCGGGCGATTCGCTGCTGCTTGGGACCGACTTCGAAAAAGATGTGAACGTGCAGCTTCTGGCGTACGACGATCCCGTGGGCGTGACCGCCGCGTTCAATTTAAATCTGCTGGCGCGCATCAATCGTGAACTTGGCGCGGATTTCCGGCTGCGAGATTTCCGTCACCTGGCACTGTGGAATTCTTCAGAGCGTAGAATTGAGATGCACCTGCAATCTCTGCGTCGCCAGCGCGTCAACATTCCAGGCGCGGCGTTGCTGGTTCGAATGGAAGAGGGTGAAACCATCTGGACGGAAAGTTCCCACAAATACCGTCCGCATGAGCCGGTGGAAATGGCAGCGCGCGCAGGATTCCGCCAGATTGCGCAATGGGTTGATGAAGAGTGGCCCTTTGCGCAGAACCTTTGGATTGTGGAGTGAACGTTTTCAGCGACGAGGAGAGATTCCTCGCTTCACTCGGAATGACGGATAAGACAGGTTCTCTGAAGGAAAAAAGACGTAAAAAAAGGCAGCGTTCGGCGAATCAGATGGCTTCAATGCGCCAAACAATTCGCGCGGACAAGACCTTCTGCGTGCTCAACTGCCAACGCGCCAGTATTTGCGAGCCCTGATACACGCGCTCGAATCCTTCTTCGGATTCTGAAACTGTTTCGATCGGCGCGATCCAGAAATTTTCCGCTCCCGGCGCGTGCAAAGTAATTCGCAGTTTTTGCCAGCCGTCCTGCATGTGAAGAATCGGCCCGGGTAATTCCCCGCTGAAGCGCAGTCCTTGTGGGCCGTGAGCTGTTTCAATAAAGCGGTCGCTCTCCCCGGGCGCAAGTAAATTTACGATGGTTTCGATGCCGACCATTGCCGCGCGATCCACGGGCTGTTTGAGCTTGAGCCCCACTTCACAGGAAATTTCGCATCCATTGGGCGCCGGTCCAAGCGAAAAACGCTTGGTGATGTCCACCAACACCCCTTCGTTCGTCCCTTGATGGGCGCCAATTACTGTTTGACGATACAGTTCGGCCTGATGCGGCCCGGAAGAGCGCACGGAAAAATCTCCGCCTGCGAAACTAGCATCCTCCATCAATCGCAAAGCTTCGTAGTCAGCGTGAGTCTTCTTGGGATCGAAAACTAAAATCCGGAAAGCGTGACGCGCCCAACGGTCATATTTTAGAAAGCGTTCGAGATTCGGCTCTTTGACGCGCGTCTGCTCATGAATTGAGGTAACCACTCCTGTCGCCGCTTGTGACGCTTCGCGCAAACGCGCATGATACGCCTCCGGCCTGCGCTGCATGGAATTTATAAGCGTCGCCGCGTTGGAACGAAAATCCAGGGCGGCGAGAGTTCCGCCATCCGAGGGCTTGAGAAGCGCCTGATATTCCGGCCCGGTGAACAACAATTCATTTTTGCCATCGGTGTCATAGTCGAGCATTTCGACGCGTCCGATTTGTCCACCGGGAATGAGTTTATCCGCCGCGGCCTCAGCCCTGATTAAGTTTCGCCAGATTTCAGTGCGAAGATGCGGCGCGTACAGCCCGCCAAAAACGCCGTGCCAATACGCGTCGTTGCATTGCGCGCGGAGAAGTTGATCGCGGGCGGTCGCAATTTCCTGTGCGGGCTTGGCCTCCGTACGGCGCTGTGGCACCGCCGCCAACCGCGTTCCGGCGCGCAGCATTTTCTTGTGCAGAAGGTTCGACTCAGGATATTTGCGAAAAAATCCGCGCCACGAACCGCCGCGCAAAAATGCCGCCACTTCCGGGCGCTTGCCAAACTCCTGCTGCACGGCGTGAAATCTTTGCCGCACGCCGGTGGGCAAGGCCCACTCTGTCATTTCTGGGTAGGACGCGGTAGGCAGGTCCGCGCGGCCGAGCGGCGCATGAAATTCGGCGAACTCGCCTGGCGGCGTGATGCTCAGCCAATCGGAATTCTTCTCAAGCGCCGTCAGAAATTCCTCGAGCCACTGATCGTCGTAGCAATGCTCATACGTACCGGGCCACACTCCGAATTTTTCCATGTCGTCGCCAAACACCGCGACTCCGCCCGGATGCATCATCGCCTCTTCGCGAAGATACTGAATGACCTCTGCGACCGTACCGAAGGGTACCAGGTAGCGCAATGCTTTTTGCCCGGCGAATAATCGCACCACTTTGCCGCGATCCTCCGCCTGGTACGCGCCGAACAATTCAGACGGTTCGAATCCGGCCGCAAGAAAATGGAAATCATCCACCAGCGTGTAATTTATCTGCGCCGCAGCCAGTACCGATGGCAGTTGTGGCTCCCACACACGCTCGGCGAGCCACGCGCCCGACGGTCTTTCGCCAAAATGCTCTTCAAGGTACGCGGTGAGCCGTTCGATCTGTTCGCGTTGATCCTCCGGAGGAATCACGGCCAGAATCGGCTCGTAAAATCCGCCGCCAACCATTTCCACCTGCTTGCGTTTGACAAGAGATCGCAGCAGTTCGAAGTACTCAGGGTGATTTTTATCGATCCAGGAAAGCAGCGGACCGGAATAATGCAGCGCCACGCGAATCCGCTGGTGCTTTTCGAGGTGTTGGACGAAAGGAAGATATGCGCGCTGGTAGCAGCGCTCAAAAACATCTTCAAAATTTCCGGCGGGCTGGTGCGCGTGAATCAGCAGGGACAGATGAAATTTTGGCGGCACGGGGACGATCCTGGGCTCCATCCTTCATCATACCGCGAGCATCGCAATAGCAAGTCGCGGTCGCGGCTTGGTGCTACCACTTGCCAACGATTCATTGGGAGGTGTGTCTCGCGACCCAGCTGGCCACGGCAGTTAACACTTGTGGCGCCATCGTTTCCTCAATCGCGCCGTAAAGCGCCGGCGAACCGGACTGCGCCGTTTGAAACAAGTGGTTGACGCCTGCGACTTCGACCACGGTGAAATCTTTGTTCTCGCTGGCCTCGGAGGCCTTGCGCAATAAGGGCACGTTTTCGGTTGAATCCACCTGCAGATCGCGGTCGCCGCTCAACGCCAACACCGGGCATCGCAATTTTTCCAGCACTGGGCCCGGATCGTAGTCCAGGAACTGCCGAAACCAGGGTGAAGTCATGAACCGAATCTGCGCCTGCAGCGCCGTCGGAGACATCGCTCCGCCCAATCCACTTTGCTGCACCAGCGTGTCCAACTTTTTCTCAAGTGCCGCCGGGGTTTTTTCTTCGCGAACCGCGGCATAAGCTTGGCGGTCAAACTCAAGGCTGTGCGCGATTTGTTCTTCGGGGAGTCCGCCGGCGCGCGCGATCAGCTCCGACTGCCGCAGCAACGTGTTTTCTCCGGTCGTAGCCGGCGTCGCCAGCAGCACCAGCCAGCGCATGTCCTGCGAGCGGGTTGCCACCAGAGAAGCAAGAATTCCGCCTTCGCTGTGGCCAATGATCCCTAATCGTTTTGCGTCCACTTCCCTGCGCGATTTCATATACGCCAGAGCTGCCTGCGCATCTTGCGCAAAATCCTGCATCGTCGCTTCCGCATAATCGCCCTTGGATTGCGCGATGCCACGTTTGTCGTAGCGCAGGATTGCGATTCCTGTTCTCGTCAACGAATCCGCGAGCACCAGGAATGGCTTGTGTCCGGCGACGGTTTCATCTCGATCGAACGGCCCGGCACCTCCGAGCAAAATAGCACCGGGGAATGGTCCCGCACCCGGTGGAAGAGTCAGCGTTCCCGCAAGGGTCGCTTTTCCATCGCTGGTTGCAAACGATATTTCTTCTTCCTTGTATGGGTACGGCTTCAGTGGATTTTGCGGCCGCCGCAATTCCAAAATCTGATCGGAACGTTTGAAATCCAGCTTTTCCTCATTTCCATTCTGGCTCCAGTGTCCGGCGATCTCGTTTTTTGTTGCGCTCAGAGTTCCAAGATATTCCGCTCCGAACGCCGATAGTTCGAATCGCACTTCGCCAGCCCGCTCGGTCACTTTCGACGCGGGAATACCCTGGATTCCCTGGTCCAAACTGTCCACGGACGCAATCAGCGCGCCCTTGTCATCGTGATTGAGGTGCAGTTGCAGCCGCATGCGCATGTTGCCGGTCTCAATGGCTCCCTGCCACGTGCCTTCCACTTTTGAAATCGGTTTGGCGGTCGACCCTTCCGCGCCCGCGGCACGCCTTTCGAATCGCAGCGGCAGACCCGTCCCGCCCTGTTCCCATATCCCGCGAATGGCTTTGGTGTCCGGTGAAATTTTGCCCTGGAAATGCGCGCCGACGGACGCCAGCTCAAATGCCAGGGTATCTTCGGTACCCTTTACGTTCGAAGCTTCCATTCCATATACGGCCTGGTCCAAACTATCGAGGGTCGCCTGCCACTCGCCTTGCGCGTTCTTTTTTAAGTGCAACACAAGATGTATTTGCGCGTCTCCGGCTTGCAGGGCACCGCTCCAATCTCCTTCAAGCGAAGCGTGGTGCACGGCGGCAGCAGGTTTGCCGCCCGTCACTGGCTGCTGCGCTCCGGCACTTGCGTTCCCAGCGCACGCCAGCAAGGTCATGCACGCAATTATCGAGTTGATTCCCCTCACACGCTTATCCCTCTCGAACGTTCCCAAAAAGATTCCCCATTTCACTCGGCAATCGCATAGATGTCGAAATTCGAAAGAGGGTTGGCGTGGCGCAACTGGATATCGCCGCAACACATCTAAAACAAAACGGCACGCCGTCGCGTGCCGCTTCTGATTCTTCCATTCGATCCGTGAGCTTACTTCTTGGCGTACCAATCCGAGTTCAATGCCGTGAACGATTGCCATTTCTCAGGCAGATCTTCCAGCGCAAAAATCGCCGTCACCGGGCATACCGGCACGCACGCGCCGCAATCGATGCACTCCACCGGATTGATGTACAGTTGCGTCACGCCTTCGTGTTCCGCTTCATCTTTACGTGGGTGGATGCAGTCCACCGGGCACACATCCACGCAGGCGGTGTCCTTGGTGCCGATACACGGCTCGGCTATCACATAAGCCATTCAGCTTCTCCTTTGCTCAAGTCCAGTCGCCGCTGGCTCGCGGTACGCCGCGGCGAAATCTCTGCGCTTTCAGGTGGTGCGAAAGCTTTAAGTATTAAGTGTACTCGTCAGCCTTTTGTTTCTCAACTCTCGGCGAAAATGAGAGCCGTGCTCCCTTAATCGCTTATAGGTATTGTTCGGAGGGCGTATTCGTCTTAGCCTTTTGGTGTAGCTCTAATTTCGAAAGGTATTTATGTTCGATTTGAAAGGCAACCGCATCACGTATTTCGGCCACAGCACTTTTTCCGTGACGACCCCTTCGGGCCAGGTAGCGCTCATCGACCCTTGGATAAAGACCAATCCTCGTTGTCCGGAAGCCCTCAAGAAACTAGCTCGTGTCGACGCAATTTTTCTGACCCATGCGCACTCCGACCACCTCGGCGATCTGGTGGGGATCGCAAAAGAGTTTCGCCCCAAGCTGATCGCAAATTTCGAGACTTGCTTGTGGCTCGGTGGCAACGGCTTTGAAAAACTCATCTCTCCCATGAACAAAGGCGGCTCACAGCAAGTGGGCGACTTCAACGTCACCATGACCCACGCGATGCATTCCAATTCCATTGAAGATGATGGCGAAGTTGTGTACGCGGGAGAACCGGCCGGATACATCGTCCGCCTTCCGGGAGACGTTACGCTCTATCACGCGGGAGACACGGCCGTTTTCGGCGACATGAAACTCATCGCGGAACTCTATCGACCTCAGATCGCGTTGCTGCCCATCGGCGATCTCTTCACCATGGGACCGCGCGAAGCCGCCATGGCCATTCGTTTTCTCGGCGTGAAAGACGTCATTCCCATGCACTATGCAACGTTCCCCGCGCTCACCGGCACTCCAGAAGCCTTGCAGAAGGAAACGAAGGATGTTCCGGGGCTAACCATTTTCGCGTTGAAGCCCGGCGAATCGCTCTGATCTGGGACCTCGTCACTGAGAGCTGGAAATTTCTATCGGAAGAAGTTTCGCGCGAAGAAGGCTAAGTTTGCCGGACGCTCCGCCAGCCGGCGCATAAAATAGGGAAACCAGTCCTGGCCGTAGGGGATGTAAATCCGCAGCCGAAATCCGTCGCGTACCAGTTGGCGCTGCAAGTCCGTGCGCACTCCATACAGCATCTGAAACTCAAAATCGCTTTTGCAGATTTTCTTTTCCGCCGCGCAGCGGATTGTGGCGGCGATCATGCGCGGATCGTGGGTGGCGATGCCATGATAAATTCCGCTAGGCAACAACATCTGCATCAACTTCACGTAATTCGCATCCACATCCTGTTTTTTCGGAAACGCCACTTCTGGCGGCTCTTTGTACGCGCCCTTGCATAAGCGAATCCGGCATCCGTAGGCGAGCAAATCGTGCACGTCCTGCTCGCTGCGGTAGAGATAGGCCTGGATCACTGTGCCGACGGCCGCGTTCTGCGAACGCACCCGTTTGACTACGTCAATCGTCCGGGCCGTGTATAACGACCCTTCCATATCCACGCGCAAAAAATTGCCGTAGGAGGCTGCCTGTTCCACAATCGAGAGCAATTGCCCTTCGCAGAACTCTGTGCTGATATCCAGGCCCAGCTGCGTGAGTTTGCAGGACACGTTGGCGTTCAAGCTTTCCGCGGCAATCTTATCGAATACATCCAGGTAAGCATCGCGCGCGCGGTGCGCATCCGCGGCCGTGGCCACATTCTCGCCAAGATAATCCAGGCTCACCAACATTCCCAGGTCGTTGCAGACACGCGCTGCGGCTAGCGCTTCTTCCAGCGCTTCCCCCGCCACAAAGCGGTGCGACATTTTCCGCGTGGTCTGGTTGGAAGTTACCCAGCGCGCAAACGATTTATTTTCGGATAATCTGAGAAGCGTCGAGCGGACCATGGACTTACTTATTATGCCCGCCCTGCCGCGTGCTTGACGAGCGCTCAGGCGTGATGGTGCGCCTCGAGGAACTTCTCCGCATCAATAGCCGCCATGCAGCCTGATCCTGCCGCAGTCACCGCCTGCCGGTAGCGGTGGTCCTGCACATCGCCGGCGATAAACACCCCCGGGATATTCGATAAGCTGCCGTGCTTTGCGATCAGATAGCCATTCGGATCCATCTCCAACTTGCCTTTGAACACCGTGCTGTTCGGATCATGGCCAATGGCCACGAACACGCCGTCCACCGCAATCTCGCGCCTGTCGCTGAATTCCGTGTTGCGAAGCTTCACTCCGCAAACCAATCCCTGCGGCGAAACAATTTCTTCCACCACATACGGAGTGACAAACTCCACTTTTTCGTTGGCCCGCGCGCGGTCAATCATGATTTTCGACGCGCGAAAGTCATTGCGGCGGTGAATTAAAAACACTTTGCTGGCGTAGCGTGAAAGAAAATTCGCTTCTTCCATCGCCGAATCGCCTCCTCCCACTACGGCAATCGGCTTACCACGAAAAAAGTAACCATCGCATGTCGCGCACGTGGAAACGCCGCGTCCAATCAATTCTTTTTCGCCCTTCAATCCCAGCAGCCGCGCCGACGCTCCCGCCGCCACAATCAGTGTTTTTGTCTCGTACACGTGCCCGCCCGCGGTAATCCGGAATGGCCGCTCGCTTAGGTCCACTTCCGTAACCGCGCCGGCTTTGAACTCCGTCCCAAACCGCGCCGCCTGCCTTTTCATGTTTTCGATCAACTCTGGCCCGAGAATTCCGTCGGGAAAGCCAGGGAAATTTTCCACGTGTGTGGTCAGCGACAATTGCCCGCCCGGCTCATGCCCTTCCAGCACCACCGGCTTCAGGTTCGCACGCGCCGCATAAATGGCCGCTGTCAGCCCCGCGCATCCGCTTCCGATAATTACCACATTCTCCATTCGCTAATTTCTCCCTACATTGGATTCGCAGAGTGGCGCAAGGTTACAAACGCGAAACGGCATTGTACCATTCGCGGTTAATCTTGCCCGGAGATCACGGCCGACCCCAAATGGTCCACTTTGGCTTGCGGTTTTCCTTTTTGTTCACAGTTTGCCGAGTGAATGTCACCAATCGTCATTTCGCACGTCAAATAAGGTGAAGCTTCGTTTGTCATTCGACTAAAATTCCTCAGGAGACCTCTATCCCCATGGATCCGCGTTACCCGATTGGAAAGTTTCAGCCGCCGCTCGACGTTAACCCGGCGCTGCGCCAGCAGGCGATTGACGTGGTTGCCGAAACTCCCGCTAACCTTCGCGCTGCTGCAAGTGAGCTTTCCCCGACGCAACTCGATACACCCTATCGCGAAGGCGGCTGGACTGTTCGCCAGGTAGTGCACCACGTCGCAGACAGCCATCTGAACGCGTACATCCGCCACCGGCTTGCTCTAACGGAGGAGCAGCCAACCATTAAACCGTACGAGGAAAATCTGTGGGCGCAATTGCCCGATGCAAAAACGTCTCCCGTAGAAATTTCACTCACACTTCTCGATTCACTACATGACCGTTGGGTTCGACTCTGGCGATCCCACACTGCGGATCAATTCGGCCGCGTTCTTGTCCATCCCGAACACGGGCCGCGTACCGTGGACTGGCTGCTATTCCTCTACGCCTGGCACGGCCGGCACCACATAGCGCACATCACCGAGCTTCGCAAACAAAAATCCTGGTAATGATTTCACCGCAGTTTGGAATCAAGATCATGGCTCTTCGTTGAGTTGAGGCCGGTCCTCACTCTCGCGTTGGAAGGCGGTTTCGTCGTTGCTTCTTTACTTCATTATTTTTTAACTTCAAGTTCTTTCTTGAGCGTCTTGCCTTTGCGAAACCACGGCCGCTCCACTCGCTGCATATATCCCGGCAGCGTTCTTTTCTTGGCCATCAATCTGTTCATCCATTCGCGCGCTTCGTCCGTGCGTCCCTGCGATTTCAGAAACCATGCATAGTTGTAGAGAGTTTCCGGCGTCGTCGAATATTGCGTAGCCGGCGCAAACCAGCGTGCCGCCTTTTCCATTTCACCGGTTCTCGCGTACGCGTCGCCCAACAATCCCGCCGCGCGGTAGTAATCGAACTTCACATCCGCACAGGCTACCCGCTCCAGGTCCGGGATCGCGCTTGCATAGTTGCCTAATCCCAGCGCGCTCTTGGCACGTCCGTAATACGTGTGCAGCGTGTCGGTCGCGGACGCATTTCCCTTGCGCGCACCATAGGCTTCAATCGCTTTGGCGAACGCTTCCCGCGCCTGCGCGTATCTCTTTTCTTCCAGGTTCAGTTCGCCTAACTCTTCGTAATTCCCCGCCGACGGATTGTCCAGAATCTCCATCTCCAGCTTCTGAATTCTGGAACGCCGCCCAAATCCCTGAAAAATTCCGCCCAGCAGCCGCGCATCCGGCGCTACTTCCACCAACAAATACGCTCCCGCCCCAATCGGCCCGCCGATCAGGATAATCCACAGCCAATACGTCTCCGGCCGCCGCTTGACAAAGTGCACCAACGCCAACAGTTGCAACAGAATTCCCCACGGATAGAACAAATGGCTCAATCCGAACATCCGTTTCCTTTTCCTTCTGCAGTTGCGGCCGCGGCCCCGCTGAATTGCCCTTCACTATAAGTCACCTGTCAATAGAAGCCACGCCTTTTTGGGCCCTTGCGCTCTAACTTTGCTAGTCTTCTGCGGCGGGGCGGCTTGGCGCAGCAGTCCAGCCGCCGCTTTTTCCATTGTTCGCAATGTCGCCAGATTAAGGTAGTGGGCTACTTTGACCCAGCGTTTGTGGGATGCCAGCGATTTGGTTGGCTTGCTGGAAGCTGAAGAGATGGCGGAAAGAACGGCAGCATGACAGAGTAGGTAAGCCATGACTGAATTTTCTCCTTTTTCTTGCCCCATTTTCTTGGGGCACCCAGAAGCGAGTGGCTTCTGCTTCCAAAGTGAGCGGCTGCTTTATCGGAGGGAACCCAATGGTGTAAGGGCGGAACCGGGAAAGCATAAGACGCGAAACTGCCGGACGCAGGAATTAACCTGAAGCAGTGCCCAGGGAAACGAGTGGCAGAAAAAGGGGCTCCCTACTCGACTCAGTAGGAATCGCGCGAGGACGTGAGCAAGGGAGCTAAGTCAGAGCGGAAAAAGGTTGGGAGCCGCGTACTCTTGGAAGGGCTATACGGAGCGAGTGTAGGAGGTAGATGAATGCATGATATCGTTTCGAGTGGTAAGCGGTTTTCGGATCACTTCGACGGTAAGCCGGCTACAGACCAAGTGATCGCCGGCCTCGGCATGGTTGCGTCCCCGCAGTGCCCGCTGCTTCCGTTTCGCCCGGCAAAATCATTGTAACTCCGCAACGAGCTGCCGTTTCTCAACATCCGGTTTGCCCGTGACTCCGCCGGAACCCAGACCGGCCAGACCCGAATCGTGAGTTGTGATCGCCTGGTTTCGACAACTTTCTATCTTATTGGGGTCTGCCAATCAACGAGTTGTACACGTCAGGCCCTTGCCGTCCATTGATCCGATATCCGTCAGAGGCAAATCTTAGTGTGATTTTTCGGTCAAAAGTTGAGTAATCCGCCGGGGTTTAATCGTATACAGGATATATGTCGGCTCTGCCTATGACATTGAATACGACAGCCGAAACCGAAACGGCAAAGATTGCGCGAGGCTTACGTGAAAGGGATATGGAGCTTCTCGCAGACCTGGTGGAGCGCTGTCAGCATCGACTGGTGCGCTACCTGCTATACCTCACCGGGAGGCGAGAGTATGCGGAGGACCTTGCGCAGGAGACCTGGATTCGCGTGCTGCAACGGGGCAGCCAGTACAACGGGCGGCAGCGGTTTGACCCATGGCTATTCGCGATCGCCCGCAATTTGGCAATAGATTACCTCCGGAAAAAACGAAAAGCGGTGGCAAAAGTATCCTTGCCAAATGATCGCGATGCAATGCTGCTGTTACCTTCTTCCGATCCTTCCCCATTCGAAGCCGCGGCCCGAAGCGAAGACGCAATGCGTCTGGCCGGCCGGCTGCAGATTCTGCCACCGCTGTATCGCGAGGCTTTGCTGCTGAGGTTTCAAGAAGACCTGTCTCTTGCGGAGA
>WNFR01004145.1_pt1 | contig 14936 bp, 13 predicted proteins | sample 5400221 | NCBI WGS metagenome assembly WNFR01 (sample SAMN13153357, study PRJNA577476) | soil metagenome | isolation source: 40 cm soil under Madrone tree | place: USA:California | collected 2016-06-14 | reverse complement strand
TACTTGAAAAGCTTGGTGGGCGCACCAGGGCTCGAACCTGGGACCCGATGATTAAGAGTCATCTGCTCTACCAACTGAGCTATGCGCCCGGAACCGGCCCGGAAAGCCTTCGCAAGAGGGCGTCGTTTAGCAAAGCGACTCCCCGATGTCCAGCAAGCCGGCGGGGTATTCCCCGGCCACGTCAGCATAACACAAAGGCGAAAAAACCGCCGGAAACCGGCGGCTTTTCTCGTGTTTTCATCTATTTGAGGTTCGCGTGGCTAGAGCCGCTCAGAACCGCCCCGGCCATCCCGATCGCCGTCCATGCGGCGCTCGAAGCCATGGTGCCGCCAGCCTCCGCCGCCGGACCGGCCTCCCACATGCGTCAGGATGGCCAGGCGACGTTTCTGGCCGTCGTCCAGCGTCTTGTAGAGCGGGTCAGCCGCGTCAGCGATTCGCTTCATCGCCGCAGCCGTGGTTGCCATGGTTTCGGCGCGTTCGCGCAGGCGCGCCACCGGATCGTCCGGCTTCGGCGAATTCTGTGAATCCCGCTCCGCGTTCATCCGCGCATTGGCGCGATCGATCCGCAATTTTGCAAGATCCCGCACCGCGGCCTCGACCGGCGGCCACAGCTTTTCCTGTTCGGGCGTGAGCTTCAGTCCGGTCTTGACGGCTGCGATCCGCGCGTCGGTAAGGGCCGCCCTGTCCTCGGGGTTTATCCGCACGTGGTCGTGAAACCACGGACGGTGCTGGGCATAGACCGCGGTCGAGCCGGCGATAGCGAGCGCCGCAACGCCGGCGAGAAGGACTTTCTTCATGTGAACCTCCTTTGAAAGGTTGCACAAGGATGAGCGCGCCCGCAGGCGCAATCAACTTACAGTTTGGAAAGAGTGCCCTGTCTTACCAAGATGTAATTCGCCGCGCGTTAAGCGAATCTAATCCTTCAGAGCATGCCGAGCGCGCGCGGCAGCCACAGCGAGATTTCCGGCACATAGGTGACAATGCCGAGAAAGATCAACATGGTCAGAAGCCACGGCCACACCGCAATCGTCAGTTCGGTGATTCCCATCTTGGCGATGCCGGACGCCACGTAAAGATTGAGGCCCACCGGCGGATGGCACATGCCGACTTCCATATTGACGACCATCAGGATGCCCAGATGCACCGGGTGAATCCCCAGCTTGACCGCCACCGGAAAAAGGATCGGCGCCATGATCAGGACGATCGAGGACGCCTCCATCACATTGCCCGCGAGCAGCAGCAGCAGGTTCACGATCAGGAGAAATATCACCCAGTCGACGCCGACCGATGTAATCCACGCGGCAATCTGCTGCGGAATATTTTCGTTGGCCATCAGGAACGAGAACAGCACCGCATTGGTGATGATGTAGAGAATCATCGCGCTCATATTGGCGGAGCCAAGCAGGACCTTCGGCACATCCTTAAGCGACATATCGCGATAGACGAACACAGCGATAACGAAGGCGTACACCGCGCTGACCGCCGCCGCTTCCGTGGGCGTGAACAGGCCGGCGTAGATGCCGCCGAGCACGATCAGGATCAGCAGCAACCCCCACACGCACTTTTGGAAGGCGACAACCCTCTCAGTCCAGCTCGCACGGGGAAGTCTCGGATAGTCGTTTTTCCACGCGCGGTAAAAGGTTGTGAGCCCGAGCAGCGTCGCCAGCATGAGGCCGGGAACGACCCCGGCCATGAACATCTGCCCAACCGAGGCTGACGAGACGCGATGGCCGGCCGGATCGAGCGCGATGCTGCCGCCCGTCGCCACGCAATAGATCACCATCACGATCGACGGCGGGATCAGAATGCCGAGGGCGCCGGATGTGGTAATCACGCCTGCGCCGAAGCGCTTGGGGAACCCCTGGCGCACCATCGCCGGCAGCATGATCGACCCGATCGCAATCACAGTTGCCGGCGATGACCCGGACACCGCGGCAAACAGCGCGCAGGCCATCACGCCCGCGAGCCCCAAGCCGCCGTACCAGTGCCCAACCATCGAGGTTGCGAAGTTGATCATGCGGCGGGCGACGCCGCCGTGGGTCAGAAAATTGCCGGCCAGAATAAAAAACGGAATCGCCATGATTTCGAAATTGTCGATCCCGGTGAAGAGCTTCAGCGCCACCGATTCAGTCGGAACGTTCGTCATCGTGTAGATGAACGTCAGAACCGTCATGCCGAGCGCGATCGAGATCGGCATGCCCGTCAGCATCAAGGCGATCAGAAGCCCGAAGATGAATAAACTGCTCATCGCGTGACCTCCGCGACGCCGACGCCGGGCGCGTCCACGTCGATCCCCTCGACATGAGCATGGTCATGGTGCGGCAGTTCGCCGGTGCGCCAATAGACAAACGCAACCTGAAGAAAACGGAAACACATCAGATAAGAGCCAAGCGGAATGCAGAGATAAACGAACCAGCTTGGAATCTCGAGATCGGGCGAGACCTGATCGGTGTACATTAGCCCGATCACGAATTTCGCGCCCATCGTTCCGATCACGGCGGTGAAGAAAGCGCCGCAGAAGAGTCCGAACAGAACGACGGCATTGCGCCACGGCGGCTTGAGCTGGTTGACCACGACATCGACGCCGACATGGATGCCGGTTCGCACACCATAGGCCGCGCCGAACTTCGCAACCCACACGAACATATAGATGCAAAGTTCCTGCGCCCACGACAGATTGATCGGAAACAGCAACGGATAAAGCAGGGGAATGCCGATGAGATATCGATGCATCACCGCAAGAAAGATGATGAAGGTCGCGGCCGCCATCAGCGACGCGATCAGTATTTCCTCAAGCCGATCGAGGATGCGAAGAAACATAAACTCCCCCAGTGCGGATCAGCCCTGAACCAGTGCGGATGATCTGGCGCGATCCCTTTCTGCGGCCAGCGGGCCGCAGACCCCAGACACAAAAGAGGCTTCCGTGCCGAAAGCACGGAAGCCCCTGATGTCGTTTTAGTTGGTCGCGCCCCTCGTCTCCTTGAGGAACTCGTCGATCAGAGATTGGCCGACGCGCGATGCCACATCCTTGTAAACCGGATCTAGCGCCTTGCGCATGGCTTCATCCTGCTCCGGCGTGAGCGTGACGATTTCGCTCTTGCCGGTTTTCTTGATCTCCGCCAACGCCTCGTCGTTTTCCTTTGCCGATTGCCCGTTGCCGTAGGCGGTGGCTTCCTTCATGGCCTTTTCGCAACTTGCGCGAATATCCGCCGGGAGGCCATCCCAGAATTTCTTGTTCACCACCACCACGTAGCCGATGTAGCCGTGATTGGTTATCGTGATGTACTTCTGCACCTCATGCATCTTCTGGGTATACATGTTCGACCAGGTGTTCTCCTGACCATCCACCACGCCGGTCTGCAGCGCCTGATAGACCTCCGAGAAGGCCATCACCTGCGGGATTGAGCCGAGCGAGCGGAACTGCGCTTCCAGCACCTTGGAGGACTGAATGCGGAATTTCAGGCCCTTGTAGTCCGCCGGGCTGACGAGCTTCTTGTTGGCGCTCATTTGCTTGAAACCGTTGTCCCAGTAGGCGAGACCGGTCATGCCCTTGGCATCGAGCAGCTTCAAAAGCTTCGCGCCGAGCGGACCGTCGGTGACTTTGCGCAGTGTCTTCAAGTCCGGCAGGATATACGGCAGATCGAACACCTCGAATTCCCTGACGCCGATTGGTCCGAATTTGGAGTTCGATGGCGCCAGCATCTGCACCGCGCCGAGCTGCAGCGCCTCCAGTTCTTCCTTGTCCTTGTAGAGCTGTGAGTTCGGATAGACCTCAACCTTCACCTTGCCGTTGGTGTATTTTTCGGCCAGTTCCTTGAATTTTTCGGCCGCCAACCCTTTCGGCGTGTTCGTCGCGACGACATGGCTGAATTTGATAACGATCGGATCATCCGCCAACGCCGGTCCCGCCAGGGACAATGCCGCGACCGACGCAGCAGCCAAAATCAATTTACGCATGTTTCCTCCCGCGTGATTTTGTGCAGGCGCGCGCGTAGCGCGGCGCCCCACCTTGTATGCCAGCGGGACGGCCGAAATGCCATTGCCCCTTTAGCAGGGGGCCGGAAAGCATTGCTGCAACGCAAAAAACGCGGCGCTGAGGGCGCCGCGTTTTCGCTATTGATGCTGGACCTGCGTCTTTTGAGGCAATCAACTCGCCGCCGCGGCCGGCATGTCGCGCTGTCGCTTCATGACGATTTTGTTCAGTGCGCCGAGATAGGCTTTGGCGGAAGCCACCAGCGTGTCCGGATCGGAACCGCGCGCGGTCATCGAGCGTCCCTCATGGGCGAGCCGCACCGACACTTCGGCTTGCGCGTCGGTGCCTTCCGTGACGGCATGGACCTGATACAGCTCCAGCTTGGCCTCGTGCGGCACCAGCGCCTTGATGCAGTTGAAGACAGCATCGACCGGGCCGTTGCCCTCGGCCTCCTCGATCTTGGTCTGGCCATCGATACTGAGCTTCATGGTGGCGCGCTGCGGACCATGGGTGCCCGCGATCACCGTCAGCGACGTCAGCTTGATGCGGTCATGTGCGTTGGCGATTTCCTGATCGACCAGGGCCTCGATGTCCTCGTCGTAGATGTCCTTCTTGCGGTCGGCCAGCGCCTTCATCTGCACGAAGGCGTCTTCCAGCTGATTGGCGCCGAGCTTGTAGCCCATCTCCTCCAGCTTGTGCACGAAGGCATGGCGTCCAGAATGCTTGCCGAGCACCAGCGACGATTTCTTCAGGCCGACCATTTCCGGCTTCATGATCTCGTAGGTCGAGGCATCCTTCAGCACGCCGTCCTGGTGAATGCCGCTCTCATGCGCGAACGCATTCCGGCCCACGATCGCCTTGTTGTACTGCACCGGGAACGAGGTCGCCGCCGACACCATTTTCGAGGCCCTGGTCAGCATGGTGGTGTCGATCTTGTTCCACCAGGGAAAGCGGTCATTGCGGATATTGATCGCCATCACGACTTCCTCGAGCGCGGCATTGCCGGCCCGCTCGCCGATGCCGTTGACGGTGCATTCGATCTGCCGCGCGCCGCCGGCTATGCCAGCCAGCGAATTCGCCACGGCCATGCCGAGGTCGTTATGACAATGGACGGAGAACACCGCCTTGTCGGAGTTCGGCACCCGCTCGATCAGGGTGCGCATGAAGGCGGTGTATTCCTCCGGGACGGTATAGCCGACGGTGTCGGGGATGTTCACGGTGGTGGCGCCGGCCTTGATCACCGCCTCGACGATCCGGCACAAATATTCCATCTCGCTGCGGGTGCCGTCCTCGGCCGACCATTCGACGTCATCGATCTGGTTGCGGGCGCGGGTGACGTTGGCGATCGAGAGCTCCATCACCTGCTCCGGCGTCATGTTGAGCTTGACGCGCATATGCAGCGGCGAGGTCGCGATCACGGTGTGGACGCGGCCGCGCTTGGCGAATTTCACCGCTTCCGCACAGCGGTCGATGTCCTTCGGATTGGCGCGGGACAGGCCGGCGATGACCGAGTTCTTGGAGCGGCGGGCGATCTCGCTGACGGCCTGGAAATCGCCTTCGGAGGTGATCGGAAAACCGGCCTCGATGACGTCAACGCCCATATCGTCGAGCATCTCGGCGATCTCGAGCTTCTCCTCGAAGCTCATGGTAGCGCCGGGGCACTGCTCGCCGTCGCGCAGGGTGGTGTCGAATATAACAACGCGATCCTTGCCGGACTTGTTTACGGTGGTCATTGGAAGATTCCTTTGGGTGGTGCGCTGGCTCTTTAAGCGCTGAAGGGGTCTGGTGATCTCGCGCAACCCCTGAGTGCCCAGGCGCAAACGCCCAGACGGCCCTCAGGGGCCGATAAGAAGCAGAAGCCCGCCAAGCAGCAGGGTGGGCAGGGACGCAGCCGGAATCGCTTCGGGACGGGCGGCCTCGGCCGCTCCACCCTGAACTCCGTACTTTTCGCTGCGAATCAGCATTGCCAGACCCTTGAGAAGCCCAATCCTCGGCCAAAACCATTGACGGTTGGTTGCCGGGGCGCGCTTCCAAGCTGTTCTAAACGAGAAATAACTGAAACCGCAATGCCAAAAGATGGTCAGCTGGACTGACCTAATTCACCTTGGCGTCATCGCCCGCGAAGGGCGGGCGATTCAGTATTCCAGAGTGGCCGTGGTGGAATCGTGAGGCTGCGGCGTACTGGCTTTCGAAGGTCACTTAGTCTGCTTCGCTGACTTTCCGGCCGCAGCCTTCTTCGCTCCGCCCTTGGCTTCCTCCAGCAGCGCCTCCCGCACCCGCTTGAATTCCTGCAGCGATGCCTTGTCGGCTCTCGGAAACCGCAAATTCAGGGTATCGAGCGTGCTGACGATGGCGGAGCCGATCACCACCCGCGCAAACCATTTGTGATCGGCCGGCACCACATGCCATGGCGCTACCGCCGTCGAGGTGTGCCTGACGATGTCCTGATACACGGCCTGGTATCTATTCCACAGCGCGCGCTCGGCGACGTCAGCCATCGAAAACTTCCAGTTCTTCGAAGGCTCGTCCAGCCGGTCGAGAAACCGTTTGCGCTGCTCCTCCTTCGAGATGTTGAGGAAGAATTTAAGGATGACCGTGCCATTGCGCGCGAGGTAGCGCTCGAAGGCGGAAATGTCCTCGAACCGCTCGCGCCAGATGTTTTTGGTTATCAGCCTCGACGGAATCTTCTCCTTCGCAAGGAGCTCCCGATGCACCCGCGTCACCAGGCATTCTTCGTAATAAGAGCGATTGAAGATGCCGATGCGGCCGCGCGACGGCAGCGCGATCATGCAACGCCACATGAAATCGTGGGCGAGTTCGTTGGTCGACGGCTGCTTGAACGAAGTGACCTCGCAGCCCTGCGGATTGACGCCGGAGAATATGTGTTTGACGGCGCTGTCCTTGCCCGACGCGTCCATACCCTGCAAGACCAGTAGCACCGACCAGCGGTCCTGCGCGTAAAGCTTTTCCTGAAAATCGCTCAAGCGTTTTCGGTTGGCTTCGAGAATTTTTTGGGCCTTGTCCTTGTCGAGGTCATCCTTTTCGTCGGTCTTGTGCGCCTTGAGATGGAACTCACCCGATCCATCGAAACGGAATGGCGCCACAAAAGGCTTCAGCGAGTCCGCGAGGGATTGCGAAGGCTTCTTGCTCATGATGCCAGCAGCTCCGGTTCAATGTTCAAACGGTACAGGGCGTCAGCGATCTGCGCCAGACCGGTTTGCCGTTGCGAGCCAACGGGTCGGCGCAAGGGCCGCCCGATGATAGGCTCAGCGAAGCAATTCAGCCATCACCGTAGCAAGCGGGATTGCTTCGTCGCGTACGCTCCTCGCAATGACGGCAACCACGGATCATGACGTTGCCAGCTGCTCTTCGAGAAACGCGGTGACAAAGCGCGGCATCATCGCTGTGAGATCGGAAGCCGCGCGCACCAGATGGATCGCTGACAGTTCGGGCTGATATTGCCGGGCGAGATTGGCTTCGATGGTGGTGCGCAGCGCTTCGCCGGTCAGATCGACGTTTAATATCCTGATCATCGCAATCGCCGCGCCGGAAACCACGCAGTCCCAATGAGCGCCGGCCCGATAATCGACTGATGTCAGGCCGGTTTCCTCCTCGACTTCGCGGGCGACGCTGCCCGATATATCGACCGCGCCATCGCTGAGATCGTCGAGATCGGGCGTTCCCGACGGGAAGTAAATGCGGCCGGCATTCGCCGTGTGGCGGCCCATTTCGCCCAGCAGGAACGCGCCGTCGGAGCAGCGCAGCGCGCCCATCCCGAAGCCGTTGAACACGCACCCGTCCGGAAAACCCCAATCGCGCCACGCCAGGAAGCTCGCGAAATCGCTCTCGAAATAGTCGGCGCTGAAGCGATCCCCGGTAAAAGCCGGATTGCGCGCCAACAAAATGCGCCCATTCCAGAGTCCCGGTTTCTCACGCTGCTTGATCGCAAAATGCGCGTCAATGTCGGCGCGCCGCTCGTCGGCGAAAGGCCACGGCCTGGGGTGGAAACTCAGATCGAGCGTCGTGACGCGATGAATGACCGGAAGCGCCTCCGCCGTCATTGATGGACTTTATTTCGCATTCATCCCCGTCGTCTTCCTGGCCTGTTCGACAAATTTGTTGGTGTAGGTCTTGCTGACGTCGACATTCGCCTTGGCAACTTCCGGCGAGCCCTCGCTGAATACCGCGAGCACCGCGTCCGCACCCTTGGGATCCATCTTGCCGGTTTCCGAATACATCGGGATCGTGTTCTTGAGCGCCGCGAGATAAAGCTCCTTGTTCTTGCCGACCGTTTCCGGCGGCATTTTCGCCATGATATCCTCCGGCGAATGCGAATGAATCCATGCGAGTGTGTTCACGATTGCGTTGGTCAGGGCCTGCACGTCCTTCTCATGCGAATTAACCCAGGCCGTTGTGCTGTAGAGCGCGCCACCCGGATATTCGCCGCCGAACACATCAAGCGTATCTTTCCGCGTGCGTGTATCGCTGAGGATGCGCAGCTCCGGATGGCTGCCTTGCAGAACGGTGACCGATGGATCCAGCATCACCGCAGCGTCGATCTGGCCTTGCTCCATCGCCGCAACCGCGGTCGCGCCCAGGCCGACACCGATGACGGAAGCGCTCGTCGGATCGAGGCCGTTTTTCTTCAGCAGATATTTGAGGAAGAAATCGGTCGAGGAGCCCGGCGCGCTGACGCCGACCTTCTTGCCGGCCAGATCCTTGATCGATCTGATCTCGCCGTTATGCGAGGGCGATACCACCAAAACCAGCCCCGGATAGCGGTCGTAAACAACGAAAGCCTGCAGCTCCTGCTTCTTGGCGGCGAGGTTGACGCAATGGTCGAAATAGCCGGAAACCACGTCGGCGCTGCCGCCGAGCACGGCCTTGAGCGCGTCCGAGCCGCCCTTCAGATCAACCAGTTCGACGGCAAGCCCTGCCTTGTCGAATTCGCCAAGCTGCTTTGCCAGCACGGTCGGCAGATAGCACAGGCAGGCGCCGCCCCCGACCGCGATGGTGATCTTGCTTTGCGCTGCCGCGAGATCGGCCATCAGCACCAACGCCAAAAGCGTCGCGCCAAGCCTGCCAAAAATCGTCCTCATGGTATCCTCCGTGCCACTCATTTGTTCGCAACGATAGAGCAGCGCGCGCCTCTTGAGAAGGTGGCTCACGATCAAACTCTAGTTGTGGCCTTCAACCGCGTCCGGTCTCCAGACCAGAAGCCGCCGCTCGACTGATGTCACCGCCAGATCGATGAGGATGACGAAGGCTGACAACACGAACATGCCGGCGAAAACGCCGGCGACGTCGAACACGCCCTCGGCCTGCTGGATCAGATAGCCGAGCCCTGCCGCCGAGCCGAGATATTCGCCGACCACGGCGCCGACCACGGCGAAGCCGACCGCCGTATGCAACGAGGAGAACATCCACGACAGCGCCGATGGCCAGTAGACGTGCCGCATCAGCTGGCGTTCGCTCATGCCGAGCATGCGGCCATTGGCAAGCACTGTCGTGCTGACCTCCTTGACGCCCTGATAGACGTTGAAGAACACGATGAAGAACACCAGCGTGACGCCGAGCGCGACCTTCGACCAGATGCCGAGGCCAAGCCATAGCGTAAAGATTGGCGCAAGAACGACGCGCGGCAGCGCGTTGGCCATCTTCACGTAGGGATCGAATATTGCTGCGACCCGGGGCTGGCGCGCAAACCAGAAGCCGACCATGACGCCGCCAAGCGAGCCGATCGCGAAAGCCAGAATCGACTCCCATAGAGTGATCAGCAGATGTTTCCAGATCACGCCGGTTCGGAACCAGTCGAAGATCTGGCTGCCCACATCAACCGGATTGGAAAAGAAAAAAGGCGGCAGCAGGGTGCGTCCGAAGATCGGCACTGTGGCGAGCAACTGCCACAGACCCAACGCGACGACCGCGACCAGAAGCTGGGAGACGAGAAGCATCACGCGCGACATGGCGGCAATCCATCTCTGGGTCGTCCCGGCGAACGCCCGGACCCACACGGCGCGGAGTCGCGTTTCGGCATTGCGGCAGACACCTTCTGCAAAAGGCAACGCCAGGGGTGGGTCCCGGCGTTCGCCGGGACGACGTGTGAGGTATTCCCCTCCCCCCAAAGGGTTGAGGGAGCAACCCGCGTTCGTAGCGCAGCCTCATTCAAAAATGCCGAAAGCGACATCAACCAGCCTCGACCGCTTCCGACGATTGCGCGTAGCCCTTCATTACCTCGTCCTTCAGCACGCTCCAGATTTCCCGATGCAGCACGTGAAAATCCTTCTCCATCCGGACTTCCGAAATGTCGCGCGGCCGCGCCAGCGGCACCCGCCAGTCGCCGATGATGCGCGCACTCGGCCCCGCCGACATGATCACGACGCGATCCGCCAGTGCGATCGCTTCTTCGAGATCGTGGGTGACGAACAGCACCGCCTTGCGGTCGGCATTCCACAACTCCAGCAGGAGGTTGCCCATGATTTGTCTGGTTTGGGCATCGAGCGGCCCGAACGGCTCGTCCATCAGCAGGATCTTGGGATCGCGGATCAACACCTGCGCGAGGCCAACGCGCTTGCGCTGACCGCCCGAGAGCATATGCGGATAGCGGTTGCCGAACGCCCCGAGACCGACTGCAGTGAGCCAGCCCTGCGCGCGTTCAAGCGCTAATGTGCGCGGCGCGCCCTGGATTTCCAGGCCGATGGCGACGTTGTCGATCGCGGTCTTCCAGGGAAACAGCGCATCCGCCTGAAACAGATAGCCGGCCTCCCGGTTCAGCCCCGTCAACGGCTGATCGAAGATTCTTACCGTTCCCGATACCGGCCTGAGCAGGCCGGCGGCGACGTTGAGCAGCGTCGATTTTCCGCATCCGGTGGGCCCGACGATGGCGACAAACTCGCCATGCCCTATGGAAAGCCGGGCCTGCTCGACCGCGGTGTAGACACGCGTATCGGCCAAACGAAACGCCACCGTCGCGTCGTCAAGCGCGACCGCCGTCGATCCTGCGGTCTCACCTGCCTGCACGCGTGCTTCCCCGATGTGTTGTGGCGTATTGATTAACGCGCCCGCTGCGACAATTCAACTGATAGCGGTAACATGCAAGTGCCGCGCTGGCTTGGTGGGTTGAACGCGGTGTGATAGTCCCAAGAAATGACCGCCGCCGCCCCGCCACTGATCGCATTTGCGCACGTCGGCAAAAGCTTCGACGGCGGCCGCGTGAAGGCCGTGAACGACGTCTCACTCGAAGTCGCCGAGGGTGAGTTCCTCGCCATCGTCGGCGGCTCTGGCTCCGGCAAGACCACGCTGCTGCGGCTTGCGAACCGGTTGATCGACGCCGACAGCGGCAGCATCACGATCGAAGGCGAGGACGTGCGCGCGGTCGATCCTATTCGATTGCGCCGCCGCATCGGCTATGTGTTCCAGAGCGGCGGACTGTTTCCGCATATGAGCGTCGCCGACAATATCGGGATCACGCCAAAACTGCTTGGCACGGCCGCGGCGGAGATTTCCGCGCGGGTGGATGAGCTGCTCGATCTGGTGCGGCTCGACCGCGCACAACATCGCGATCGCTTTCCCCATGAGCTGTCGGGCGGCCAGCGACAGCGTGTCGGCGTTGCTCGCGCGCTGGCAGCGAAGCCGCGGATCGTGCTGATGGACGAGCCGTTCGGCGCCCTCGATCCCCTCACCCGCGATGCGCTCGGCGACGACTACCGCGCCTTGCACCGCAAGCTCGGGCTGACCACGGTCATGATCACCCACGACATGACCGAGGCCATTCTGCTCGCCGACCGCGTGGCTGTCATGCGCGCCGGACGGCTGCTGGCACAGGGCACGCCATCAGAGCTGGCGAACAGCGACGATACTTACGTCGGCGAACTGCTGCGCACGCCGCGTCGGCAGGCCGAGCGACTCAAGGTGCTGCTCCCACGGGATGGCGCGGCATGAGCTTTTTCTCCGACCCACGCTGGAGCGAGGCGCTGGCGAACCTGCCGGATTATCTCGGCAATCACGTGCGTGTCAGCGTAACCGCGCTGGCGCTCGGACTAATGGTCAGCCTGCCGCTGGCGATTGCTGCGCGCAACCACCCGGTAATGCGCGGCGCACTGCTTGGTCTCGCCAGCATCGTGCAGACGGTGCCGGGCCTGGCGCTACTGGCGCTGTTCTATCCGCTGCTGCTGGCCCTCGCCGCATTGTCGTTTGCCTGGTTCGGATTTGGCTTTTCCGCGTTCGGATTCCTCCCCGCAGTGCTGGCGCTGGCGCTCTATTCCATGCTGCCGGTATTGCGCAATACCATCACCGGCCTAGGAGGCGTCGATGCCGCGATCCTCGAGGCCGCGCGAGGCGTCGGCATGACGGAGCGGCAGTCGCTATTCATGGTGGAGTTGCCGCTGGCGGTGCCTGTCATGATGGCGGGCATCCGCACCGCGGCGGTCTGGGTGATCGGCACTGCGACACTGTCCACTCCGATCGGCCAGACCAGCCTCGGCAATTACATCTTCGCGGGGCTGCAGACCCAGAACTGGGTGTTCGTGCTGTTCGGCTGCCTCGCCGCCGCGGTGCTGGCGCTTGCGGTCGATCAATTGCTGGCCTTGATCGAGACGGGCATTCGCGAACGCAGCCGCGTGCGAGCGACACTCGGCGGCATCGGCATTGCCGCGCTGGTCGCAGCGACCCTGGTGCCATCGATGGCGCGCTCACAATCGACATATATCGTCGGCGCCAAAACCTTTGCCGAACAATATGTGTTGTCGGCGCTGATCGCGCAGCGGCTGCGGGCAGCGGGCCTGTCGGCCAGTACGCGCGAGGGCCTCGGCTCCAACGTGCTTTTCGATGCGCTTGCGTCAAACGATATCGACGTCTATGTCGATTACTCCGGCACGCTGTGGACCAACCAGTTTCACCACACCGATATCAAGCCGCGCGAGGAATTGCTCGGTGAATTGAAAGCGACACTGGCTCAGCAGAAAGTCACACTGCTCGGCGAACTCGGTTTTGAGAATGCCTACGCGCTGGTGATGCCCCGAAAACGCGCCGAGGCGCTCGGCATTCATTCCATAGCCGATCTCGCGCGGCATGCGCCGACGATGTCGATGGCAGCCGATTACGAGTTCTTTTCGCGGCCGGAATGGGCCAAGCTGCGACAGGCTTATGGGCTGTCGTTTCGCGCACAGCGGCAGATGCAGCCGGACTTCATGTATGCAGCCGTCGCCTCCGGCGAGGTCGATGTGATCGCGGGCTATACCAGCGACGGACTGATTGCGAAATACGATCTGGTGGTGCTGGACGATCCCAAACACGCGATCCCACCCTACGACGCGATTGTCTTGCTTGCGCCGAAACGAGCCGGCGATCAAGAGCTGCGGGCGGCGCTGCAGCCGCTGCTCGGAAAGATCGATATATCAGCGATACGCGAGGCAAATGTGCGCGCCGCTGGCGGCGATGGCACGTCATCGCCCGATGCGGTGGCGAGCTGGTTGTGGGAGAAGATCGGGAAGCGTTAGCCTGGCAACCGGGCGCGGCGCTTGCCGGCTCAACTACGCAGACCGGGAGCCTCGTGGCCCGTGCGCGCCACATACTCCGTGTAGCCGCCACCATACTGCTGAATGCCCTCGGACGTCAGTTCCAACACGCGATTGGACAGCGCGGCCAGGAAGCGCCGGTCGTGCGAGACGAACAGCATGGTGCCCTCGTACTGCGACAGCGCTGTGATGAGCATCTCCTTCGTCGCCATGTCCAGGTGGTTCGTGGGCTCGTCCAGCACCAGGAAGTTTGGCGGGTCGTAGAGCATCTTCGCCATCACCAGCCGTGCCTTCTCACCGCCCGACAGCACCCGGCATTTCTTCTCCACGTCGTCGCCGGAGAACCCGAAGCAGCCGGCCAGCGCGCGCAGCGAGCCCTGCCCGGCTTGCGGGAACGAATCCTCCAGCGACTGGAACACCGTGCGCTCGCCGTCCAGGAGATCCATGGCGTGCTGCGCGAAATAGCCCATCTTCACGCTGCCACCGAGCGCCACCGTGCCATCGTCCGGCTGCGTCGAGCCCGCCACCAGTTTCAGCAGTGTGGACTTGCCTGCGCCGTTGATACCCATGACACACCAGCGCTCCCTACGGCGCACCTGGAAGTCGAGACCCTCGTAGATACTTCGATTGCCATAGCCTTTGTGCACCTTCTTCAGGCTCACCACGTCCTCGCCGGAGCGCGGCGCCGGCATAAAATCGAACTCCACAGTCTGGCGACGCTTTGGCGGCTCCACTCGGTCGATCTTCTCCAGCTTCTTCACGCGGCTCTGCACCTGCGCGGCGTGCGAGGCGCGCGCCTTGAAGCGCTCGATGAAGTTGATTTCCTTGGCAAGCATCGCCTGCTGACGTTCGAACTGGGCCTGCTGCTGCTTCTCGCTCAGCGCGCGTTGCTGCTCGTAGAAATCGTAATTGCCCGAATACGCCGTCAGCGCGCCGGCATCGATCTCCACCACCTTGGTGATGATGCGGTTCATGAACTCCCGGTCGTGCGAGGTCATCAGCAGCGCGCCCTCATAGCCTTTGAGGAACTCCTCCAGCCAGATCAGGCTCTCCAGATCGAGGTGGTTGCTCGGCTCATCCAGCAGCATGGCGTCGGGGCGCATCAGCAGGATCCGGGCCAGCGCCACGCGCATCTTCCAGCCGCCCGACAGCGCGCCCACGTCACCGTCCATCATCTCCTGGCTGAAGCTCAGGCCCGCGAGGACCTCGCGCGCCCGGCCCTCCAGGGCGTAACCGTCCAGCTCTTCGAAGCGCCCTTGCACCTCACCGTAGCGCTCGATGATGGTCTCGATGTCGTCCGCGCGGCCCGGATCTCCCATCGCAGCCTCCAGCTCCCTCAGCTCGGTAGCCACGGCGCTGACAGGGCCGGCGCCGTCCATCACCTCGGACACAGCGCTGCGGCCAGACATCTCGCCCACGTCCTGGCTGAAGTAGCCGATGGTGACACC
>WNFR01006014.1_pt1 | contig 14939 bp, 15 predicted proteins | sample 5400221 | NCBI WGS metagenome assembly WNFR01 (sample SAMN13153357, study PRJNA577476) | soil metagenome | isolation source: 40 cm soil under Madrone tree | place: USA:California | collected 2016-06-14 | reverse complement strand
AGGTTTCCGCTTGCACTACCACACCGAGGATGCCCCATTCTTCGCGCGCTTGTTGCGCGAAGAGTGGGAGGCAGTCAGATCGCATCACAGGCTTCGCTTTTCACACCGCGACAGGTGGCCCACTCCAGCCTGCTTTTGCCTCGAGTGGGGATGTTCAGATCTTCCAATTCTGTCATCCCGACCGGAACAGATCATCGCGGAGGCGATGATCTGGGGAGTGGAGAGCCTGCCCTGAGCGAAGTCGAAGGGGACCTTGTGTTTAATGTTTGCATCGGATGGGTGGAGATCGAGTCGGAGTGGACGGCACGAAAACGCGAACGAGCGGCGGGAAGACTTTGTCCAGCCGTCGAACTGCCCCACTCAAGCCAAAGCCGGGCTTGAATGGGCCATTGGCCGAAGCCTTTCTGCCCTATTGTGTGTAACTACAAAAAGAACTACAATTGGAACCGTGAGACTTAATGAAATACGACTGGGACGAGGCGAAGAACCGGAAGAACCTCGCCAAGCATGGCCTCAGCTTTGAGGATGCCGAGCAGGTATTTGCCGGGCCCTGCGTCACCTTCGAAGACGATCGATTCACCTATGGCGAAGAACGGCTCATCACTTTGGGCCTGCTGGCCGGGCGTCTGGTTGTCATAGCCCACGCGCCGCGCGATGACGGGACGCGCATCATCTCCATGAGAAAGGGAAACCGACGTGAACAGAAAATTTACCAAGAGCGACTTGGCACGGATTGACCGTATGAAGGATCGAGATATTGACTATTCGGACATTCCGCGGCTCGACAAGACCTTTTTCAAAAAGGCGACAATGTCTTGGCCGCCGGCGAAAAAGCAACTGACCATTCGTCTGGATGAGGACGTGCTCGATTGGCTCAAGCGTCATGGCAAGGGCTACCAAACGCGCATCAACCGCATTCTGCGCGTGGTGATGGAGAGTCAGCCGCCGCGGACAGCCCATCGATAGAACCTACGGTGCCTCGAAAGGGAAGCAATGCGGAGTCGGATGGTGTCGGCGGCTCGGCAGCCTGCTTCCCGAGAAGCACGAGAAGTGGCGTACCCCTTTTATCTTTCTGCTGGCAGTTAATAACCGGGGCGTTATGCTTGCGCGACAAGTATCTTTTTATTGGTCGCGATTGTTGTGCCGCAGACACAACACCAGATCAATCTCGGGACTCTGCCAACCGGCATCCAGATAGATACTCCAAAGGGAATCCAGGTCCCCAGTACCGCCTTCAGGGGCTTTGGCCTCAATCCGGGTACGACTCCAAATGTCAGCTATGACGCTTGGCTGAAACAGAGGGCCGACGAACTTTTGAGTCTACTCGGTTGTTATCTCGACAAAAACTCGTTGGCAAACGAAGTCGCCGTCGAACAGAAAGCGAGCCTCGGAAACATGGGGGCGATTGAACTGAGAATTAAGTTGCTCAAGACGTTGGCCCAGAAGAATGTAAGGAGCGGGTGCAAATGAGAACAAACCTCTGCCTTATCTTCTCAATTCCGATCTTGCTGGTCCACTTAGCAGCGGCGCAAGCCAATATCACTATGCCGAAATCTCCATCACCAGGTGCTGACAAAGATTGCCATTCAACTTCGAAGATACTTCCCAATGGGGACGCGCAGTTCACTGATTGTTCAGGAGTCGGCTCTCACGTTAAGAGGGACACCATTACAGGTGCGTCGAACCATGACTTGCCGACCACGCAAAGCGTGTCGCCCGAGTATTCCAACCCACAAACGGATGAGAAATACCAGGAATTTCTCCGCGCGGGACTAGACTATCGGGTTTACTCGTACTCTCATGCCAAGCGCACATTTGAATGGCAATATTGGAGCGGGCAAATCATTTTTTGGATCGCGATGTTGCTGGTCTTTGCGGGCGTCGCATTCTCGGCCGTGCAGTTTTATGTTGGATTGCCGAAAGGCGCGAGCGAATTTGAGGCGAGTGTCCGCGGTATAAAGCTAAAGTCCTCTGTCTTGGGTCTGTTAATCTTGGCCATGTCAATGATCTTTTTCTACCTATACTTGAAGTACGTGTATCCGATTAGCAACGTATCGGGGTAGGTAGGGGAGGATGAACCACACGAACCGCGCTTAGCTAGGCCGATGCGCGGCAAGAACATGTGTAGATTACTTCCCCCAAAGCTTCCGCGCCAACGCCCGCGCAATCGTAATCGGATGCGTCAGCAGAATGCTGATCTGACCTAATACGCTTGGCGGTTCGTGGAAGACGCCGAGTTGCCGCAACACCGTCCCGCGGTCGTAGTAGATTTTTTCTCCGGCCAGACGGTTATCGGCGTCGAAGGTGTAGATACCGCAAAGTGGGAGATCCACCCGTCTGCCAGTCGCCGGGAGACCGCGCCAGGCGCCGAGTTGCGTTCCGCGAATCATGACTTCGAGGATGATTGCGTCGTCGGTGACGTGGCGGCGCTGGATCTCGATTTGTAAGTCAGGCAGGGCCTTCATCAGTTGCTCGTAGAATTGGCGGACTCCGTCGCGTCCGTTGAAGTGTTCGCCCCAGGGCTCGTCGTCGTAAGTGTTCGCCCCAGGGCTCGTCGTCGTAGCGCGCGGTGTCGCCGAAGGTGCCGAGAACGCCTTCGAGATCATGCGCGTTCTCCAGCCGGACGTGTTGTTCGACAATTGCGATGCGGGCCGCAAGGTTGTCGTGCGGGTCATGTTCGTGCACATCAGTATGGCGCAGATCTTTATCGCGCGAGTTCTGCAGGTCGTTTCGAATGGATGAGGTCGCCACATGCACCTCCTTTTGCGATGTCGATATATCTATAGATCACATCCAGTCGGTAGCGCAACAACCGCGCGGGTGCCCCATTCATCGCGCCCTTTGCGAGAGCATGCCCTGAGCGCCAGCCGAAGGGTGGGCTTGCCAGCTGCCCGGCGGCGAATTCCCTATCACCCACCGACTTTTTTCATCACATCTTTCATCACATTGAGCAGTGACTGCCGTCATAGACATCCCAATCGCCATACCCGAAAATGAGGACGGGATAGGCCCGGGCGCGCTCGATGCGCCCGATTGAGCCTGAGGACCGCTTCGACGCTAAGTCCATTGTTTTCTAGAGTCTGGAGGTAAGTCCTTACGCTTCAATGGTTTAGCGCAAATCGGGGGGGGGGTACAAAACCAATAATTATCCCCTTCAATAAAAATGCCAAAATAAAAAAATGTAAAAGATGAAGCAGTAGCGCGGACTTCGTCCTTGTACGAAACACGGTGCGAAACACGCGCCGTATCACGCGCCGTATAATGATCGGTTCCGAGATCAACACCGACGTCGCCGCCAACGCATAGGAGATTCGATCATTGTCAACTCATACCGATCCCGCCGCCGAGGCCCGAGAAAAGTCGCATACAAAGTCGCACACCGAGTCGCATATAAAGACCCGCACCGAATCCGACAGCATGGGGAAGATCGAAGTTCCGGCGAATGTTTACTGGGGAGCGCAGACCGAGCGCTCGCTGCTGCATTTCAATATTGGGCGCGATACTATGCCTCCGGAGCTGATTCACGCCTTTGGCATCCTCAAGAAGGCTTGCGCGCTGGTGAATCAGGACCTGGGCAAACTTCCTCCCGACATCTCAAAACTCATCGTGCAAGCTGCCGACGAAGTTATTGCCGGCAAGCTGGATGACCAGTTCCCGCTGCGCATTTGGCAGACCGGCAGCGGCACGCAGACCAACATGAACGTGAACGAGGTCATCTCCAATCGTGCGATTGAAATTGCCGGCGGCCAAATGGGATCGAAGAAGCCGGTGCATCCGAACGATCACGTCAACATGTCGCAGTCGTCGAACGACACGTTTCCGGCGGCGATGCACATCGCGGCGGCGGAGCGTGTGAAGAACGCGCTGATTCCGGCGATCAAGACGGTGCGCGATGCCATCGCGGCCAAGGCCAAGGAATTTGAAGGCGTGGTGAAGATTGGCCGCACGCATTTACAGGATGCTGTGCCGTTAACTTTTGGGCAGGAATTTGGTGGATGGGCAAGTTTGCTGGACCGCGACATCAAGCGGCTGGAGCAGGCGCTCGATGGGCTTTACGATCTGGCGATCGGCGGGACCGCGGTGGGAACGGGGCTGAACGCGCATCCGGAATTTGCCGATCGCGCCGCGAAAAAGATTGCTGAACTGACGGGACTTCCCTTCCGCTCGCATCCCAACAAGTTCGCCGCGCTTTCGGCGCACGATGAGATCGTGTTTGCGCAAGGCGCTTTGGAAACTTTGGCTGCCTCTTTGATGAAAATCTCTAATGACATTCGCTGGCTGGCTTCTGGTCCGCGCTGCGGACTCGGCGAGCTCTCCATTCCGGAAAACGAACCGGGATCGTCGATCATGCCAGGCAAGGTGAATCCCACGCAATGCGAAGCGATGACGATGGTCTGCGTGCAGGTTCACGGAGCGACAGCCGCAGTCGGATTCGCCGGATCGCAAGGCAACTTTGAGCTCAACGTATTCAAGCCGGTGATCATCTACAACTTTCTGCACTCGGTCACGCTCATCACCGACGCCTGTCACGGCTACGTCGAGTACATGCTCAAGGGCATCGAAGTCGATCGCGCGAAAGTCGACTGGTACGTGAAGAATTCGCTGATGCTGGTCACGGCGCTCGCTCCGAAAGTGGGATACGACAAAGCGGCGCACATCGCGCACACCGCACACGTAGAAAAAAGCAGCCTGCTCGATGCGGCGCTGAAGCTGGGATATCTCACGCGCGAAGAATTTGAGCTGCTGATGAAGCCGGAGAAGATGACGCGGCCGTAGAGACCTTTAGAAATTGTCATCCCGAACGAAGCGAGGGATCTGCATTTTGCAGCCGGTTGCAGATCCCTCGCTTCGCTCGGGATGACAAAATTCAATAAGGTCTAGGAAAAGCAATCCCTCACAGCTCAGTTCTTCTTCAGAAATCGCCGCCGATTGAGGTGGGTTGAGGCGGTCGGCTCGATGTCGTCATACTTCAGCACGCTGATGGAGCCATCCACTTCCAGCACCGCGAGCGCCGCTTCTTTGTAAGTGCCGAGGCCGTGCTCGCGGAGTGCGCGCTGCAGTTCGTCCATACTGACGTGCTCTTTGGCCATGTGCGCTTCGATGACTTGACCGTCATGCACCAGCAGACTCGGTTGTCCCTGAATGTATTTTCGGAAGCGGCGATTCACGCCGGAAACCTCAGCCACGAGATAATTCAGGATGAGCAGCGTTGCGGCGGCGACCGCGCCTCCGGCCAGCGACGTGTCGGGACCGGTCATCGCGTTTTGCACGGAATTCGACAGTAAAAGGAGAAGCGTGAGATCGAACGGAGTCATCTGCCCGACTTCCCGCTTGCCGCTGATGCGAATTCCGATCAGCACGAGGCAGTAGATGACTCCAGTGCGGAGTGCGATCTCGAGGAGCGCGTGCGCGTTCGGTGGAAGCATTGTTGGTCGTTTACTGTCGTTGCTGCTATTGCGGCGTAGCGCTAATCGGTACTGGAGCATTCTTCGGAGTGCTCAGGTAGCCGGTAATCTTGTTTTTGTCCACCGTCCAGGCCACGAGTTCATACAGCATATGATCGCGTCCGGTGTAGAACTGCACCGGCTCGCTCTGGTTCCTGTCTTTTTTCTCGATGGTCTTGTCGTCGGCGGTGACATTCAGTGTGTACTTGCCCCGTTTGGGATCGGTCTTCTTGAGCTGCAAGGCCACAGTCGAGAATGCCTGCGGCTGGGCGCCCTTCAATAGGGTGAACTCGTAGTATTGCCGGTCGCCCTTGTGTTTGAGGGCTTCGAGATCGCCGCGCGTGTTGGCGATCAGTCCGCTCTGCACGCCGAGATCGCCGATGGTGTGCTGCAGTTGCGCGATAGTCGACTCGAGCGACGCCTTGGTGGCGGCCACATCAGTCTTCACGCCGCCGACGTCGGTCTTCACGGATCCAACTTCTCCGGCAACGGCGTTGACGTCTTTTTTCTCTTCTGCCGCCTGTGCCGCAATGCGTGCCGATGCGGCTTGCTGTTGCCGCTGCAACTCGCTGGCTCGTGATGCCAATTCTTTCTTGGTCAGGCCGACCTGTTGGGCCAGAGTCTCAGAATCGGCTTCGGAGGACTGCATGCGCTTGGCCAGATCGGCAATTTGCTTCTGGCTGGCGGTTTGATCCTGGGTGACTTTTCCGAGCTTGCTGTGCGCCTCGTAAATGAAAAATGCCGACGCGCCGACATAGGCAACGGCCAGCCCTATAAGGATCCATTTGCCGACATTGCTCTGCGGCTCGGGGTGGTAAATGTTCGGTTGCTCGCCTTCAGACATAAGTGGTTGATCTCCGGTTGAATGTGGATTGTAACCTATTGTTTGTGAGATGCGAATTGCTCAATTGCGTTTCAAGTTATTGCGGGGACGCAATACCCGCGTCTTGAAAAAACTCGAGATGTGGAGCACCCGCTAGAATAAAGGCGTGAAGAGCTGGGACGCGATTGTGGTTGGGGCGGGCATCATCGGGCTTGCGCTGGCGATTGAACTCGACAAGCAAGGGCTGCGGGTGCTGGTGGTGGAGAAAGGCGAACCGGGGCGCGAGGCGTCCTGGGCCGCGGGTGGGATGCTTTGCGATTTCCCGGCCGAAACGCCGCCGGGGCTGCTGGAACTGGCGATGGCGAGCGCCCGGATGTATCCCGAGTTTGTGCATGAGCTTGAGGATGAGTCGGGTCTGAAGATTGATCTGCGGTCGGTGGGGACGCTCGTGCTTTCTCGAGTGGAGACGGGGCTCCGCCCCGTCTCTGCGGGGCAGAGCCCCGCCGCCACACAAGCTTATTATCTGACCCAGCCGCTCGCGGAACTGGAGCCGGCACTTCAAATTCTGAATAACCCTGAGCCGCGCTTCACTGCTCTGTATATAAAGGAGCGCTCCGTTGATCCTCGGCATCTGACTGCGGCCGCTCTCGCCGCCGCGCGACATCGCGGGATTGATTTGTCCTCAGGCGACCACGTGCTGACCGTGGAAGTAGCGGACGGTAAAGCGTCCGGCATCCGCACCAACAAGACGCGATTTGCCGCGGGCATGGTCGTGAATTGCGCCGGAGCCTGGGCCGGGCAGATCGGACCGCACCCGTTCCCGACGCGTCCCGTCAAAGGACAGATGCTGTGCGTCGCCATGCCGCAAAAAGAAATGGTGCGTCATGTGGTGCGGACCCCGGAGGTTTACCTGATCCCGCGCAGCAACGGGCGGATGCTGATCGGGGCGACGGTGGAAGAAGCGGGATTCGATAAGCAGACGATGCCGGAGACTATCCTGAAGTTGCGGCAGGCGGCGCTCGATCTGGTTCCGAAATTGGCCGATGCGCGCATTCTGGAAGCGTGGGCTGGTCTGCGTCCGGGAACACCCGACGGGTTGCCGATTCTGGGCGCAACACCGACGCCGGGATATTTTGTAGCGACCGGACATTTTCGGGATGGAATTCTGCTGGCGCCGGTGACGGCAAGAGTCATGGCAGAAGTAATTTTAGGACGGGTTCCCGAGTATGACTTAGGCGCGTTTTCCGCTCTGCGGTTTTAGTAACGAGGATAACGGACCGCGGTTTAAATCGTTCACCCCGCGATATGCGCCTGGTATTGCTTACGGCGATGCCTTTCCGCTCTGAATTTGTGCCGCGCGCCTACGCATAGCGGCTGCTTCCCGAGTGCGCCCGAGTTTCTCCAGGTTGAGAGCGAATTCGTTCAATATGCCGGCTACGTTGCGGTCGTTCTCTCCATAGTACTTCTCGTTGATCTCGAGAGCACGTTGACAGAGCGGAAGAGCCGCGTCGAACTTGCCCTCCTCGCGATAAACCGACGCCAGCATATGTAGGGTAAAGCCGAGCGAATAATCGTCGGGACCCAGATATTGTTCCTGGGTAGCGAGCGCCCGTAGATAGACCGGCTCGATCTCGCTGAGGCGCCCTTGGTCCCTCAGAAAATTTTGCAAAGGATTTACGAAACTCAAGACGCGAGCATTCCTGGCAGTTTGAGGAGTAAGACTCTTCTCCTGAATATCGAACGCACGCCGGTAAAGTTCCTCGGCTTCCGCGTCCCGTTTTTCAGAGTGGCAAATGTCAGCCAAAGCCACCATACTCTGTGCACGGGAAGACCCGGCAGTTGGGACCATTTCCAAATCGGAGATGGCATGGCGGTAAAACACCTCAGCCTCCCGCAGGTTTCCTTGCTCTTTGTACTGCCGGGCGCGAAGCGAATCGTTTAACGCTCCCGTCAAGTCGGGACCGGCCTGAGCTGCGGTTGGTGGCGGAGGCGCAGGCTCGGCCAAGAGTCGATCAGCTTCGTCTTCTTTACCCTCTTGGCGCAATAGTTCGACCAACCTAGTCCGGGACTGGAACAGCGCGGACCGCTGTGGCGGCGACAGTCCAGCGGCCAATTCCACCGCGCGCCTCAGCAACGGCTCGGCTTCTTGATATCTCTTCTGGTGCGCATAAAAGTCCCCTGCCTCGGCGAGTACCATGACCCGGTGAAAGCCCTTCATCTGTTCCGCGCCTTCGGCAATTTTCGCCGCCCGGCTGTACAATTTCTCGGCTTCGGCCACGTTGCCCGTCAAATTGGATTGCAGCGCGAGGGTTTGGAGATCACTCGCCAGTTGGGGATGGTCGGCGCCCAAGTTCTTCTCGTCGAGCACCAGTACTCTTCGGACCAAAGCGATCGCTTGCCCAGTGTCAGGGAAGTATGCCGCGGAGGCTTCGAAAAGAGCTCGCGCCTTCTGAGGATTTGAATCGGGAAGTTTGTCAGCCTCAGCGATCAGGTCGGCGGCTGCTTTCTTTCTCTCCACCGCAGTCCCGTGTTGCCAGAGTCCCTGCAACCGGTTGGAGGCGCGATTGAGAGCAGCGTCTTCCTGCGCAGTGCCCGGTACCTCGCCTTGCGGGAGTGCATATCCCCGACGCCCAGGAAGCGCTAAAGCAAGGACCAGAACAAGGGCGGTAAGAGATTCCCGATGCGACAATCGCCTCAGACGCAATTGATTTCTGTAGTCCACGATAGAAACCCCATCTGACCGGAATTTCACAGCTAAACTAGAAGAAGGCTCAGCGTCGTGTACACGTAGTATACCCAAACCGCATGTTCGCAATATTGCCGACGTCGAGGGGACTGATCTGAGCAAATTTAGATCAGCACCACGGCGAGGCACTCGCGGTCTGGCAAGGCCAATTCGAGTATACTGAATCGTTTTAGCGATTTGAAATGTGCGCGCCCAGTGCGCCAGAAAGGCATCAGACGATGGCATCCCCCGCAGTCGATTTTGCCCGTAATAATCAGCCACGTTTTCTTGACGAGCTAAAGACCCTTCTCCGCATCCCCAGCATCAGCACGCTTGAGGAACATAAGAGCGACGTGCAGAAGGCGGCGGAATTTGTCGCCGTCGAGCTGCGCCGCATCGGGATGGAAAATGTCGAGATTATCCCGACCGAGGGACATCCTCTGCTCTACGCCGACTGGCTGCACGCCGAGGGCAAGCCGACCGTTTTGATGTATGCACATTATGATGTGCAGCCGCCCGATCCCCTGGACGAATGGAAGACGCCGCCGTTTGAACCGACCGAGCGCAACAATAATATTTACGCGCGCGGCGCGGTCGACGACAAAGGACAGCTCTGGATGGAAGTGAAGGCGCTCGAATCTCTCATGCAGGCCCACGGGGGCAAGCTGCCGATCAACGTCAAGGTTATTTTTGAAGGCGAAGAAGAAGTGGGCGGCGAATCGATTGCCGAGTACGTCCGGAAACAGAAGGCAAAGCTGAAAGCCGATTTCGCGCTGGTCTGCGATACGGAGCTGTTCGCGCCGAACCTTCCTACGCTGTGCGTCGGGCTGCGGGGCCTGGTGTACACGGAGATTGAAGCGTTCGGGGCAAAAACCGATCTGCACTCCGGCATGTACGGTGGCGCGGCGCCGAATCCGCTATTTGCGCTGATTGAGATTATCGGCAAGTTGAAAGATTCGAAGGGGAAGGTATTGATCCCAGGCTTTTACAAGGACGTTAAAGCACCCAGCAAAGATGAGCTGAGGGCCTGGAAGCGTCTGCCGTTCAACGAGGAGCATTATCGCAAAACCGAAGTCGGCTCCAAGGTGCTGACCGGCGAGCCGGGATATTCGGTGCTCTACCGGACATGGGCGCGTCCGACGCTCGAGGTGCACGGCATGCCGGGTGGGTTTGTGGCTCCGGGGGCGAAGACGGTAATTCCGGCGAAGGCCTCAGCAAAAGTTTCCATGCGGTTGGTGCCGAAGCAGGATCCGGACGACATCCTTAAACGTTATACGGCATTCGTCAAGAAACACACGCCCAAGGGAATCGACATCAAGATCAAGACTTGGAGCAAGGGCCCGGCATGCGTGGTTGGCACCGACAACCGCTTCGTCAAAGCGGCGACTGAGGCTCTGCATGACACGTTCAAGAACGAGACCGTGTTTATTCGCTCCGGCGGATCGATTCCGATTGTGACCGATTTTCAGGACGTTCTGAAGATTCCCTCGGTCATGATGGGCTTTGGGCTTCCCGACGACAACCTGCATGCTCCGAATGAGAAGTTTCACATTCCGAATTTCCATCGCGGGATTGAGACGATCTGTTTGTTCTTTGAGAAGCTGGGATAGAGCAGGCTGAAGCAGGCGTAGGGACAGCCGCTCCCGGCTGTCCAAGCTATCGCAACTGGTCTCGTTTCGTACGTCAGTCGTACTCCGGAGTAGGGCGGGGCTTCGCCCCGCTGGACACCCGAGGGCGGCTGTCCCTACGGATTGGCACGGAATCCGGCCGGTAATCCCCAATTCAACGCCTTCAGGTAAAATAAGAGTTTGAGGTCAAGTGGCATGCGTACACGAGTTTTCGCGTCGGCAGTGCTGTTTTTGATGGTCACGATGGTGTCGGCGCCCTGGCTTCAATCCGAAGCCGATCAGGGAGTTCCGCATTTCAACGCGGCTCCTCCAGCCGCGGGCAGCAAGCTTCAGCCGATCCTGACCAAGGATGAGCTTTGGGGCGGGAACGCGCAGTTTCCGTACCAGACGCATGCCTACGAACTGGCGGCGAAGATTCCGAAAGTGATCTACCAGCAACCATGCTACTGCTACTGTGATCGCGGCATGGGACACAACAGTCTGCACAGCTGCTTTTCGGGAACGCATGGCGCGCAGTGCGGAACCTGCCTTAAAGAGCTTTATTACACTTACACTATGCAGAAAAAGGGCAAGACGGCGCGGCAGATTCGCGCGGGAATTATCAAGGGTGACTGGAAGCTGGTCGATCTGGAAACAGCCGCCAGTATCAATTAAGAGCGCGCTCGAAATTTCGACGTTTCAATTGCAAGCGTTTCGATTTCAATTCTGAACTAAATTCTGAACTAGATTTTGAACTAAATTTTGAACTAGAGGCGGGTTGATGGCATTGAAGATAACTCCCAAGAAACAGGTGACCGAAGATCCACGACACACACAGGCGGTGCAGAGCTACGAGTCAGGGCTTCGCGCATTGCAGGAGCATAAATTCGAGAAGGCCAAAGGACACCTGCAGAAGGTGCTGATCGGGCCGAACAAGTCTCTGGTCGACCGGGCGCAGGTGCATATCCTCACTTGCGACAAGCACATGGAAAAGCTAACCTTGCAGTTTAAGACTACGGAAGAACATTACGACTACGCCGTGTCGCTGATCAACGTGGGTGACTACGTGTCGGCGCGCGAGCACCTCGACAAGCTCTTGAAGCAGAATCCTAAGGCAGAGTACGTTCTCTATGGGCTGGCCGCGTTGCATTGCCTGACCGGTCATGTCGAGGAATCGCTCAAGACGCTCAATGAGGCGGTTCAGGCGAAACCCTCGCTACGCTTCCAGGCGCGGAATGATGGCGACTTCCAAAACCTGGCGGAGGATCCACGCTTTACCGAACTGCTGTATCCGGATCCGGGCGCGGGAGAATCTGAAGCACAGGAAGAAGAAGCGAGCGCGTACTAAGGCCGATTGAGACATTGAATCATTGAAAACCTAAGTTCCCAGCGTGTTAATCCAATGACTCAATGGTTCAATGACTCAATGATTCAATAATTAGGCGGAATGCTTCCCCAGTTGCGCACTAACTCATCCGACACCGGCAAGCCGGGCCCCGAATTGCGCGTGGTCGCAATCGGCGGCGGCACGGGCCTCTCCACACTGCTGAAGGGGCTGAAGGGCTACGTCATGACTCCGGCGCTGGCCACTCCCGGTCAGCCAACCATTCGCGAATTGTCTGGTGTGGTAACGGTGAGCGACGATGGCGGATCGAGCGGTCGTCTGCGCAAAGAGTTCAATATGCTTCCCCCGGGCGATGTGCGCAATTGCATCGTCGCCCTTTCCGAAGACGAAGCCCTGCTCTCGAGACTGTTCCAGCATCGCTTTCAAAAAGGTTCGGGACTCGAAGGCCACAGCTTCGGCAATCTGTTTCTGGCGGCTCTGACCTCGATCACGGGAGACTTTGCGGAAGCGGTGCGCCTTTCTTCGGAAATTCTGCTCACGCGCGGGCACATCTATCCGGCCACCATGTCGAGCGTGGAACTGGAAGCATTATTCGAAGACGGAACGCGGGTGCGCGGCGAGACGCAGATCACAGCGAGCAAGGGCAAGATTCGAGAGCTGGTCCTCGTGCCTCCGGACGTTGGGCCGCTTCCCCAGACGCTCGAAGCGATCGCGGGCGCCGACCTGATCACGATTGGCCCTGGTTCGCTCTTCACCAGCCTGATTCCGAACTTGCTGGTGCGTGGAATCCCTGAGGCGATTCTGGAGTCTCCTGCCATCAAAGTATTTGTTTGCAATTTGATGACACAGGCAAATGAAAGTCTTAGTTTAACTGCGGCGGATCACATCCGCGCGCTTAACGATCACGCTGGCGTCCGATTGTTCGACTACGCCCTGATCAATCGCAAGATGGCAACGCCCGAGATAAAGGCGAAGTATGCTCTGGAGGGAGCTTCGCAGATCGTGGTGGATCTGGAAGCGATCGAGGCGCTTGGGGTTTGCCCGGTCCTCGGAGACTATCTGGAGGAGGGCGAGACCGCGCGGCACGCTACCGATCGGGTGGCGCACGACCTGATGGCGCTGATGGCGCAGGCGCCGGATCGACAGACGATACGTAGCTGATTTTGGAACGGCGGGCGTCTCGCCCGTCCGCCCGTGCGCCTGCAGCAGCATCGCCGCCGGGCGGGGACGCCCGGCTCTCCATTCACGAGATGTGAGACGCGGCAAGCCGCGTCTCTACGGTGGGTTTATATTGGCTGAGCATGGTAAAAAAGCCAGAGACCAAGTCGAAATCTTCTCCATCAAATCCGCAGGCCCCTCGTATCGCCATCGCGATCATGGCGGCGGGCAAGGGCACGCGACTCAAATCCAAACATCCTAAAGTTCTGCATGAAATCGGCGGCAAGCCGATCCTGGCGCATGTGATTGCCACCGCGCAAAAAGTCGTGCCCGCGCGGGATATCTTCGTGATCATCGGCCACGAAGCGGAGCGCGTGCGGGAAGCGGTCGCCGGCACCGGTGTGAACTTCGTGCTGCAAGCCACTCAGCGCGGTACAGGGCACGCACTCATGGTGGCGCGCGAAACGCTCTTGGGAAACGGTAATATGTATGACCAGGTCATCGTGCTCTCCGGCGACGCTCCGCTGATTACCGCCGAGACTATTCGGAAGCTCAGCGACTTTCACAGCGCCCAGAAGGCGACGATGACTTTACTCACCGCCGACCTTGACGATCCTTATGGATACGGGCGAGTAATTCGCAAAGGAGGGCGAGTCGACGTGCAGGCCATTGTGGAAGAAAAGTCCGCGACTCCGGTGCAGAAGAAAATCCGCGAGATCAATTCCGGATTCTATGCGTTCGATGGGGCTGCCCTGTATGAGCACATCGACCGTCTTTCAACAGAGAACGCGCACAGCGAATACTACCTCACCGATATGGCGGCAGTGTTTCATCGCGCGCGCAAGAAGGTGGCCGCGATCAAGACTGTTGACGCGAGCGAAGTGCTGGGCAGCAACACGCGAACTGAGATGATGGTTCTGGACGCGCGTTTGCGGCTGGCGAAGTGTCGCGAGCTTCTTGAGAACGGCGTTACGATTTTTTATCCGCACACCTGCGTGATTGACAGCGAAGTGGAAGTTGGCGTCGACACGGTCATCGAACCCTTCGTGCAGTTGCTGGGCTCTACAAAGATTGGCGCTGATTGCCGCATCCGTTCTTATAGCGTGATCGGGAATTCAATTATTGGCGACCGCGTCACGGTGAAGCCGGGGACGATCATGGAAGACTCGCGCGTGGGTGCGGGAGCGGTCCTCGGACCGTACTCTCATCTCCGCCCGGGAAGTGATGTCGGCGAAGGCGCTCACGTGGGGAACTTCGTCGAAACCAAGAAGATCAAGCTGGGCAAGGGTTCGAAGGCGAATCACCTCAGTTATCTGGGCGACGCGGAAATCGGTGAAGGCGTGAACATCGGCGCGGGCACGATCACTTGCAATTACGACGGCGTGAACAAGCACAAAACCGTCATCGAAGATGGCGTGTTCATCGGCAGCGATTCGACGCTGGTGGCACCGGTAAACATTGGACGCGGCGCATACGTCGCGGCGGCAAGCTGCATTACTGAAGATGTGCCGGCGGATGCGCTGGCCCTCGGGCGTTCACGGCAAACCGTGAAAGAGGGTTGGGCACGGGCAAAGCGCGACGCGCAAAAAGAAAAGCGTCGCTAGTGGAGAGCCGCGTCCCCGCCCGTTCGCCTCGCTGCTCAAAGACGGGCGAGGACGCCCGTCCCTCCACGGGCGATTTTGGAATACACTAGTCCCCGAAGCGAAATCATGCCGCCGAAACCTCCAACCCAGGAAGCATCTCCGGTCCGCTACGACGTCTCCCTGCTCACCGCTGAAGATTTTTATTTATTCAACGAAGGCAGCCACTATCGCATTTACGAGAAGATGGGCGCGCA
>WNFR01005465.1_pt1 | contig 14940 bp, 10 predicted proteins | sample 5400221 | NCBI WGS metagenome assembly WNFR01 (sample SAMN13153357, study PRJNA577476) | soil metagenome | isolation source: 40 cm soil under Madrone tree | place: USA:California | collected 2016-06-14 | reverse complement strand
TTTACACGTTAAACTAGTGGTTCTTTTTCAGGAGGCGTATGGTCTCGTCTGTATCCGTCATTGGTCTGGGCAAACTCGGCGCGCCTATGGCCGGTTGCTTCGCCACGCGTGGCTTTCAGGTTATCGCCGCCGATCTGGACCCTCAAAAAGTGGACGCCATCGGCCGTGGCGTGCCCCCTGTGCATGAGCCCGGGCTCGCGGAACTGCTTCTCGAATCCAAGGGGCGACTTTCAGCCACGCAAGACACGGAAGCCGCGGTCCGGGATTCCGAGGCCACTTTCATTGTGGTTGGTACGCCCAGCGAGCCGGATGGGGGTTTCTCGCTCCGGTACGTCATTCCCACGTGCGAAGCCATCGGACGCGCTTTGCGCAATAAGCATTCTTACCACCTAGTGGTACTCACCAGTACGGTCATGCCCGGTTCCACGGGTGGCGAAATCAAGTCGGCGCTGGAGCGCGCGTGCGGCAAGCGCTGCGGAGAAGGCTTTGGCCTGTGCTACAGCCCAGAATTCATCGCTCTTGGCACGGTGATCCGCGATTTTCTTAATCCGGATTTTCTTCTTATTGGAGAATCCGATCCCCGCGCCGGAGACATGCTCTCCGATATTTACGCGCACACGTGCAAAAACTCGGCCACGGTCGCACGCATGAATTTCATCAACGCGGAAATTACCAAGCTGGCCGTCAATACGTACATCACCACGAAGATCAGTTACGCGAATATGCTGGCGCGTCTTTGCGAAAAACTTCCCGAAGCCGATGTCAGCGTCGTCACTTATGCCCTTGGTCTTGACTCGCGTATTGGCTCAAAATACCTTAAAGGCGCCGTCAGCTACGGCGGCCCCTGCTTTCCCCGCGACAATCGCGCTTTTGCCGCACTGGCCGCGCGCAGCGGCGCTTTCTCCGATCTTGCCGTGGCCACCGAACGCTTCAACCGCTCCCAGATCAGTACCCTCGCCAGTCTCGTGAAATCCCATCAGTCCGGTGGCGATCCCATTGGCATCCTTGGGCTTACCTACAAGCCGGATACCGATGTGGTTGAGGAGTCCTTCGGCTTGCTGCTCGCGCAGGAACTAGCTTCCGCAAATCTTCCGGTCATTGTGTTTGATCCCTCCGCGGACTTGGCGCGCGCGTTCGCGGCGTACAAATCCGTGCGCATTGCCGCGTCCGCGGAAGATTGCATCGCGCAATCGGCTGTTGTCGTGCTGGCCACGCCCTGGCAACAGTTCTGCGACCTGTCTATTTCCGCCTGGATGCAGCCGTTCCGCTCTGGCCCGAGTTTTCACGGAACCCAGCGCGTGGTTATCGATTGCTGGCGCGCTCTTCCGCACTTGGAAGGCTCGCAAAGCGTGCACTATGTCCGGCTCGGCGCTCCGTCTTCGGCCGTACAGCCCGTGACGGCTTCAACTTCGGTGGCCTAGGCGCGGCATTCCTGAGGACGTACAGCTTGGGAGTGACAGGGGCTATTGGCGAAGACGGGGATTCCACGGAGTTGCGCGCCGCGATGCTGGGACTGCTGGGCAACGGTGCGAAGCGAGCGGAAACAAGAAGCAGGCGGCCGGTCGACGAAGTCGGAACGGAGCGCCTATTTGGTTGCTGCGGTGAAAGGGTGGCGCGGAGTGTGGAAGCTTAAACGAAAATGGCGATAGTTGCAGTCATGACACCGATAGGGGCTGATGAAGAAAACCCAGCGAAGGAGAGACTCCAGGAGCCCTTTTCTTCGCGATCTATGGATCGCAGAGCTTCCGCAGCTGGGACACCGCGGATGATGTGAATAGAAGCTGGAGAGATTCATAGTTTGGACCTTTCGGGGGAAAACATCTTAGCGCGAAATTCTGCATTTGTCGCGTTGAGAGTTGATAACGGACAGGTCCAACGTCATAAGCCGTCGTAGGGCAGATTGAACCAGTTGAAGTAGTCACGGTGGAATTCCTGGTGAGGCACAACCTCGGATTCAATGTGCCGATGCGAGCTCATCGCGACTTCCCTTAAGCTCGACGTGGAAGGGGCGGGACTCTCCGTTCTGTACGGCGCGATTGACGGCGAAAGGCTGAATCGAACCGATGGCATCGCAGAGCGCAATGGGCGCGGGGACAGTGGCAGCTTCGGAGCGCGGCGGGCTCTCAGAAGCGGCGGCCGCTCCCGCCTGCCCCGCATGTGGCAAAACGACGCGAGATGCTGCCGTTGAACAGTATGGGGAATACAAATTGTTTGGATGTGGGACGTGCGGATTGCAGTTTTGGGAACCGCGGGAGATGCCGGACGCGCAGTGGTACGAACGGATGTACGGCGGCCGTGACGAAAAGGTGCTGCCGCTTGAGCCGGGGCACAAATATTTTCTGGCGGATCCGCTGGCGCCCCGCGGTGGTGAACTCCTGGACATCGGTTGCGGTACTGGGAATTTTCTGGCGGCGGCAAGCGACAGAGGCTATGGCGTCACCGGCATCGAGCTGGACCGCAATGCAGCGGGGTTCACCAAAGAGCGGCTCGGTTTGCAAAGAGTTCTTCCCTTGACGATTTCCGAATTTGCCGAGCAGCACGCGGGCGAACAGTTTGATGTGGTCACGTTTTTTGAGGTGCTGGAGCACCAGCCCGCGCCAGCGGAATTTCTTCAGAGAGTAAAAACATGCGTGCGACCAGGCGGTATGATCGCACTGAGCGTACCGAATCGTGAGAGGTGGCTGACCGGGCCGGACGTTCTGGATTACCCGCCGAATCATTTCTTGCGATGGAATGCGGCGGCGCTGCGACAGTTTTTGAGCGCGCAGGGATTCGAGATTTTATCCATTCGTGAGCAGCCGGCTGGAATCGCGCATACGGCGCAGATGATCAACATGGCGCTGCGCACGGGAATGTCGCAAGTTGTAGTCAGTGACGCACCGAAGAGTTTTCGAGACTTGATGCAAATGACGCCCAGTCAAGCTGAGGAGGCTTTGCGGGCAAAGCCGACGACGCGGCAGCGCGCATTAGAAATACTGGGCCGGATCAAGTATGCGGCATGCCTGCCTTTGGCGGTGGCGGCGTTTCCGTACGTTCGGATGCGCGGGCACAAGGGGACTTACTTGTATTGTCTGGCGCGGCGGCGCGATTAAGATTCTTCCAGGAGCTGAAATTTGGCACGAAGTTTTGTCAGCGTTCTGATTGACACGTACAACCACGAGCGCTTTATCGAGCAGGCGATCGTGAGCGTGCTGGAACAGGCCTTTCCCGCCGCGGATCGCGAAATCATCGTGGTGGATGATGGCTCGACGGATCGCACGCCCGAAATCGTGAAGAAATTCGAGCCGCGCGTGCGATTGCTGCGGAAAGAGAATGGCGGGCAAGCCTCGGCGTTCAATGCGGGCATTCCAGAATGCAAGGGAGAGATTATCGCGTTTCTGGACGGCGACGACTGGTGGACTCATAGAAAACTCGGACGTGTCGCCGACGTATTCGCAAAAGAGCGCGAAGTCGGCCTTGTAGGGCACGGCATTATTGAAACTTTTGCAGATCGCAGCGAACGCGTGGTTGCACCGGAAAAGGACGAAAGATTGAGGCTCGATTCCCACTCCGCAGCCCGGGTATTTCGTCTGCGGAAGAGCTATTTAGGGACAAGCCGCATGGCGCTCCGGGCATACTTGGCGCGGGCGATACTGCCAGTTCCGAAAGCGCTCGTCATCGAAGCGGATGAATATTTGTTTACGCTGGCCGCAGCCATGGGCGAGATTATTATTCTTCAGGACGCGCTGACCCATTACCACATTCATGGCGGCAACCTTTATCTCGCTCCGGGGAATGAGAACAGCTTGCGACGGAAGCAAAGGGTGATGGAAGCATTGGCGAGCTCGTTTAGAACGATATTGCCTGGAAAAGGCGTTTCTGCAGATGTTAGTGAATGCATCGTTGAAATCGTCCAAGCAGAAGCAGATCAACTGCGGCTCATGACTGACGGTGGAGGACCGTGGGAGACGTTTCGGACGGAAAGCAAGATTTATGACGTGTTACATGCGGACGCATCGCCCGGTTATAGGCTTTTTCGTGCCATAACGATGATCCCGGCGCTGGTCCTTCCACCGCGACAATACTACGCGGCCCGGCGCTGGATCTCTTCTCGTCGGTGGTACCGCCGAATTCGAGAGAGAACGCTGCCTGTTCCGGAAATCACACGTGTCGCCGGCCGCGAAGAGTTTAAGGCATGAGTCTACGGGCGGACTACGATGTTTGGCATGAGCGGCTCTACAACGCTGATCCACAGCACGAAGATGCATCAAGCCCCTGGTATGAACTCGTGCGCGAACAGATAGGAAGTGTCACAGGCCTTCGTATCCTGGAGGTAGCTTGCGGACGCGGAGGATTCGTCAAGGAGCTGTCCCGAAACGGCGCGCATGTAACAGGGTGTGATTTTTCCCTTGCCGCGCTGCGCGTTGGCCAGGAAAAACTGCGCGCGCTGGAGAACGGAACTTTGGCGGCGCTAATTCAGGGCGACGCCCAGGCTCTGCCATTCGCTGATGAGTCTTTTGATTTGATAGTCTCCTGCGAAACCATCGAGCATATTCCCGATGTGCGAAAAGCGCTGCGCGAAATGTGGCGTGTCGCGCGTCCCGGCGCCAAACTTCTTCTCACAACTCCGAACTACGCGAACTTGATGGGTGTCTACGAACTGTATGCTCGAGTGCGCCACCCTGGGCGCCGGGATGATCAGCCGTTTGACCGCCGTCAGTGGTTTCCTCAGATTCTTGGTTATATTCGACGAGCCAGTTGGACAATTCTTAGAACGGACGGCACAGTACATCAATTGCCACTGTTTCCAGGACAGTTGCCACTGCGAATGGAAGCGCTGGAAAAGAATCGAACCGTTCGAAAATTGTTGAGTCCGTTCGCCCTGCATTATTTTGTAATGGCTCAGAAAAAGAACGTCGCGTAGGTCGTGATGGACATTCTCATGGGGTCCGGGGTTCCGAAACGGCGCGAGGGAGGCGTGGCGACAATCGTTTATAACCTCGGGCGTGAAATGGAGCGCCTCGGACACAATGTAAGTTACATTTTTCTGGACGATTTGGTTGAGCCTGAAAGCATTTCAACGCGGTTTACTGAAGTTGTGTTTTCACACCGACTGAGCCGTTATATCGCCCAAAGCAGGGAAAAGTTCTCAATTGTGAATCTGCACGCTCCCGCAGGATTCCTTTACGGCCTGCGACGCAAGTGGAACCGCAAAGTTGGCTACCCGCCTTACGTCATGACATTGCATGGATTGGAAGAGCGGCGCGTGCACGTAATGAGCCGTGAAGCGAAAAAGGGCCGTGCCTGGAATTATTCACTGAAGAATCGGCTTTGGCACCGTTTCTATCATCAACCGCGGTTTCAATGGTCAATCCGCACGGCGGACGGAGCACACACCTATAGCCGCGACGTCTGGACCATGTTGCAACTCAAATACAATATGGACCCGGATCGCGTTGCGTACATTCCCAATGGGGTGGAGCCGCGATTTTTCATTCCACGGGAATATCGCGCCAGCGATATGCTGCGACTGCTCTATGCAGGCACTTGGCTCGATCAACGCGGCATCTTTTACATTCGTGATGCGTTGCGAAAGTTAGCGGCGCATCTTCCCCGGTTGACGATGACATTTGCCGGCTGCGGAGTTCCGCCCGAGGAGATCCAACGATTCTTTGGAGCGGAGATGGCGGGCCGGGTCTTCCTTCGTCCTGTCGTTGCGGCGGAGCAAATGCAGGAACTCTATGCCGAGCATGATATTTTTCTCTTTCCTTCCCTCATGGAGGGATTGCCATCCGTGTTGCTGGAAGCCATGGCAACCGGGATGCCGGTGATCACGACGGAGACCTGCGGCATGCCAGACGTTGTGGAGCACGAGTTCAATGGTCTCCTGATCCCGCCGGCAGATTCTTTGGCGGTCGAAGAGAGTGTCCACCGGCTGGCGCGCTCCGTGGAGCTGCGCCGAAAGGTGGGTGAGGCCGCGCGCGAAACAATGAAGCGCTATACGTGGGAACGCGCGGCACGCCAGCTTGAGGCTTTGTACAGGCATGTGCTTGCCCTAGAAAATGAATTGTCGCCCCGTTGATGCGGAATCGTCATGGGACGTCCATTTAGAATTCTTAAGCGAGGTAGGTGTCCCCTGTTTTTGTAAGTGTGGATTCTTACGGAGTTAGAATGCACAAAGATTGAGAGTTCCACGCGCTTCCGGCAGCTACTGGCGCCGCTGAATTTGATCTGCCAGGAGGTGTTGGTGGCAAAAAAGGAAAACGCTACAGATTTGACTGCCGCTCTAAGGAATCGCAAGAATTCGTGGTCAGGACACTAACAGGGAGCCGTGACTATGGGACTGCGTCAGTTAGCGAGCCGGATTGAGCCAATAAAGGCAACCGGAAGGCGTAGAATCCGGTGCCGCCGAGAGGAATCCAGCCCTCTGCCTGAGCGCAGGCAGGCGGATTCTTGGTAACAACATACCTTGCGCCCGTTGTTGCGAAGGCCCGAAACACTTTCTGCTTTTCGCTAGGAGTTGCCGCCCAGAAGATGCCTTCGTCACCGAGAGGAATCTCTGCGACGATTTTCACAGCAGCAAGGTGAGCCCAATGCGCCTCAGCAACACGAGACAGTCCAGCCACTCTATCACCTGATTGACTTCCCAGTCTCCGCAATCCTTCCGCAACCTCCCAATTCAGGTTTTCCTGTCCAGCAATAATCGAAGCCAAATCCGAAGTGGTGGATTTGGCCATGCGCACCCCTGTGATCACCCAGACGGCGAATACGATAGCTAGGCCGAAGGTCCGGGGAAATTCGGATTTCGTCCCAAATAGGGAACCGAACACCGCAAGCCAAAGGAGAAGGACAAACGGAGCGATGTACCGAAATTCAACCAGCACGATTGAATAGTTTAGGCAGGCAATCAGAGGGGGAATCCACAAATAGAATTGCTTGCGGAGAAGCGCAGGCCAGTCTGCCTTCCCGCGCACGAGAAAAAATATAATTAAGGAGGCAAATGCAAATTCGAGTTGCGTTGTCCAAATCAAGAAAAAAGTTCCTGCAGATTGCCGCAGCACTTTGAGTAACCCGCGGACTTGAAAGCGAAGGCGTGCGCCTTCCATCCAGTAGGACGGGTCGAAAGAAGGCGGATAGGTGCCCTCGACTGGAGTCCCAAACTCGTAGAGACGCGGCTTGGCCATGAGCTGCCGCACCGGGTGTAAGGGTGTTCCAGTTCCGTTTTCCCCTTGCCAGAAAAAGGACTGCGGAAGCTGATCAATAAAAATGACAAAGGCCAATTTACCGACGTCGCCGAACGTGAAGCGGTGCTTGGCTCGCGAGAGAACCGTAATCCAGGGTCCGGCGACAAGAGCGAAAGTCAGGAAGCCGAGAACAGCTTGCTTGAAACTTTTTCGTGGGTTTCCGGAGGCGAACCACGCGGTCACCAGAAAAACAAAACTCATCGGGAAATAAAATGTTTTCGTGAGATAGGCGCAGCCCAGACCGAAGCCCAAGATGGCAAACAGACTCCAGCCTCCCCCGTTCACGGCGATCCTCAAAACTAAACCAGCGATGGCGTAGGTAAGCGCGGCAACCCAGATATCCGGCGTTGTATTGACCACCGACAACACCAGTAGCGAGGTCGAAAGAAACAGAGCATACCCGAGAGCCCACCAAGCCAAGTCTGGTAGTGGCTCCGCGGCTTCTCCTGAGCTATGCAAGCGGTTCTGAATTAACAGGAAGCTACGGAAGAAGAACTCAAACGAGCACAATGAGAAAAGTAAACCTCCGAAATTGAGAAGATGGAGAATCGTGGAATCCCAGTAGGGGCCAGTCCGGAAGGTGCCAAGAGAGAGGGCGAGGAGCCAAGAGAAAACAGGGCTCCAGTATGCGTTGACGGCGTGACTCCAATCACGATGCATGTAAGCGCTGGCGATGTCCAGATAGTTGTTTCCATCGGGGCTGATCCAAAAACGCGAAGCCCAGGCCTGAAGAAAGCCCGCAAAAATGGTGATTAGCCAGGCGACGCTGCGCAAGAGGCGGAGAATGCTCTGAGAATGCGGGGACCAATTCCAGAATGAAGACTGTGCATTATACATTGCGATAGACCGGAGTTCTCCCTTCCCAGTGCCCGTTTTTCTATAACGCAGATCCGCAAGTTTCATTCCGCCACGAAGGAATCAATATACCGTACTCCTCAAGATGCTTGCAGATCGAATGGTTCACGCAGCTGTTGAAACCCTGTTCAGAACGGTGACGAATCTCCTACTTATGCAGAAAATCTGGTATTCGACTCCGTTGGCCGCGACAGGCTACTATAGTTTTTCCGGGAGAGCTGGAAAAGGGCTCTGTGAGCACGTTGAGGAATGCTCGCAAAGTGGCTATGAATCCTGCGATTGAAAAGCTGCGCTTCAAAGTCTGGCCAGTGATCATTGATTTGTGGATCGCAACCGTACTCGTCTTGTTTCTTTTGTTGCGGGTCGCGGGATCGAATACCGGTAAGCACTTGCTGAAGCTTCTAGGATTGAACTGATGTTGCTAGCGAGCACTGCGGCGATTTTCGGCGTGAGTGTTCTGACGGTGGCCGCATTTGGAGCAGGGTTCTGGGTCGAGAAGCGGCTTCCGGCTTCCCTTTCAGCTTTCGAACGCGCTGTATTTCAATGCCTGGCGGGTTTGGGTACGCTCTCGCTAGCCTTGTTTCTGATCGGACAAATTGCATACACGCGCAGCGTAATCGTTGCCGCGGTCGTGGTGTCGGTTGTGCTTGCCATTCGACCGCTGCGACGTCTGTTGCAGGCCCAGCCGACGCGAAGGAAGCTGCGGATTGACCCGATTGCCGGTGCCGTGATCGCCATCGTTTTGCTTGTCACTGCGGTTGCCGGGCTCGCAGAAATTACGGGGGACTGGGAGAATGATGCCATCGCTTATCACCTGCTCGGCCCCAAGGTCTGGCTCCGGAATGGAATCATCCGTCCGTTGCCCGATAACTGCCATACGGCGTTCCCTGCCGTTGCAGAAGTTTTTTATGGCGCACTTATGTCCATTGGCGGGAGTCGCGCGCCTGGTCTTTCTGCTGTGGCCACTCTCGCAGTGTTTTTTGTAATTGTTTACTCCCTAGCGGTCCGCTCCGGTCTTAAACCGCAAAGGGCGTGGTGGGTTGTCGCGCTTGTTGCGGCTATGCCGGCGGTCTACGCTGGCGGACATAGCACCTTCGTTAATGTGTTGTACGCAGGTTTCCTGCTTGCGGCCGCACGTGTCGGCTTACAAGCGAGTTTTGCCGGTCAGGCGATCCTATTCGGTCTATTTTGCGGGTTTGCCATGGCTACAAAATATACTGGGCTGATGGCAGTTCCGCCGCTGATTGTGCTTGCCGCGATTTTCAGGCTCAGTTTTAGCGAATCTGTCTGGAAAGAAGCGGTTGCATATTCGACAGAATCTGTTTTTGTGGGAATCCTAGTGGCGCTTCCATTCTACTTGCGAAACTGGTTGATGCTCGGTTTTCCGATTTATCCGCCTCCACCGATTGCGTCGAAGCTATTCCCCGTGAAATATCTTTCTTTGGAGTCGATCGCATCATTTCACTCCTACATCTATCATCGCGGTGCGGGACTCGGGCGTGGATTAGGTGCGTTGATTCTGCTGCCCTTTAATCTCACGTATCACACAACAAATTTTCACGGTGCCGGAGGGATAGGCCTCACTGTGTTGGCCCTTGGCCCATTTGGACTAATAGCGACCCGGCGAGACAACTTCGTCCGTGCCCTGGCCCTATTAGGAATGGCGCTGACAACGTTCTGGTTTTTCACACAGCCGGAGTCGCGATTCTTGATCCCCGTCTATGTAATTGGAAGCGTTTTTGGCGTTTTGGGATGGCGATATGTCCGTGCAAAGGCTCCGCGACATTCGTATGTTCTCTGCGGCGCAGTGATCTGCTGCTCTTTGATATACGGCTTATTCATGATTGGGTCCGCGCGTCACATTGATTTGAAAGCGGCCGTGTCCTCGCGCTTCGCTGAACAACATCGCCAAGGTTCGACTCCTTTTTTCCAATCATTTGAGTACCTGAATGTACAGCCGTCTGTGAACCGCGTGCTAGTCCTCGACCGGAGCGTTCCGGTCTATCATCTTGACAAAGCCTACTTGAAACCGTTCGGGCAGTGGGGTGAACAAGTTTTGCCGGGGGCATCGAACTCTGCACAAGTGCTGACTGAGCTTCCCTCGCTGCACGTGACTCACATTCTGGACGTGAGGTCGCCAGTTGGCGATTTTCAAGTGCCAGTAAATTCACCGGACGTCGAACTGGTATTTGAGGAGCAGAATCAGAGGGTGTACCGCGTGCGGTGACGCGGCACGGAGAGAATATGGTCACGACGGAAACAGAGAGAGAATGCTGACGCTGGGGATTAACTATTCGCAGATGCATGATTCATCGGCCTGCATCGTGCGCAACGGCGAGTTGTTGTTCGCGGTTGCGGAAGAACGCATCAGCCGGCTGAAACATGATGCCGGCTTTCCGAAAAACGCCATTCGAGCATGCCTGAACTTCGCTAATGTGCGAGCGGAGCAGTTGGACGAAGTGTGTTTTGGGTGGCAGACGGCGGGACCGGTCTTCCGACACGATTTGAAGTGCTACGCCACGGGTAAAATGCCGATGACGTATCTGAACGGTGTGAATTCGACGCTGCACTTTCTGAGCATGTGGCATCAAGAGAGCGGGGCGAAGAAATTCGCGCAGCATTTCGGGCCAACCAAAGCAAAAATGCGGTTTGTCGATCATCACCTCGCGCACGCTATCAGCGCCTATGCATACTCAGGGCTTGACGATGCCGCCGTCGTGGTCGTGGACGGGCGAGGGGCATGGGAAGCTACAACGATCTGGCACGGGCACAACGGGAGACTCGATCCCGTGCTGATGATTCCGTTTCCGGATTCTGTGGGATTTTTCTACAGCACATTCACCGAGTTTCTGGGTTTTCAGCCTAATAGCGACGAGTGGAAAGTGATGGGGTTGGCGCCGTACGGGAAGCCGGGCCTAGATTTGTCCCCGTTCATCGACCTGAAGGCGGCGCCGTATCGCGTTCACACGAAGCAACTGATCGCTAACGGCGCTGCGCCCTTCGCCAGCATGAAAACGTTCCTTGGTCCGGCGCGCATGGCGGAGAGCGAAATTGACGAACGCCACAAAGACATTGCTTACGCCGTCCAGGACGCTTGTGAAATCGCGATGCTAAGCGTGGTGCGCATGGCGATCGAGAAAACCGGGTGCCGGAATGTTTGCCTTGCCGGAGGCGTGGCGCTGAATTCGAAAGCCAATGGGAAAATTGCCACGTCCGGCTTCGTGGACAAAATGTTCGTGCAGCCGGCGGCATCGGATGATGGAGTGGCTCTTGGGGCGGCACTTGCCCCGTATCTTGACGACAATGGAAAGCTGCCGAACAAGGCGATGCGGCATGGATATTGGGGACCATGCCTTAGCGACGAGGCGGTTGAAAGCGCGCTGCGTACGTACAAGTTGCGCTATATGAGGCTGCCGGACCCGGCGTCCGCAGCGGCTGAATTGCTTGCGCAGGGGAAAATTCTCGGCTGGTTTCAGGGACGCATGGAATTTGGCCCACGCGCGCTGGGAAGCCGCTCGATTCTGGCCGATCCGCGTGACCCGGAAATGAATGCCAAGGTCAACAATGCCGTGAAGTTCCGGGAGTGGTGGCGGCCGTTTGCGCCTTCGCTCAAGAAAGAAGCGGCGGGGGAATACCTGGAGAGCGCGGCGGATTCTCCGTTTATGATTTTGACGGCGCAGGTGCGGCCGGAAAAACGCGCTGTAATTCCGTCCGTCACGCATGTGGACGGCAGCGCACGGCCACAGACGGTCGAGAAAGAGATCAATCCGCTCTATTGGCGGCTAATCGATGAATTCGGAAAGCGCACGGGCGTGCCCGTGATCATGAACACGTCGTTCAATCTGCGAGGTGAAGCCATCGTGCATACGCCGACGGACGCGATACGAACATTTTTCAGCTCTGGCATGGATGCGCTGGTGATCGGAAGCTTCCTCGTCGAAAAATGAGCAGTTGCAATGCGCGGTGGGCTGAATTCATGCGAAGAAAGAAATAGCGAGCGCGAACTTGCGGCGCCAAGGCGAACCAAAAGGATCAGCGGCACAGAGCTTCGATCAAACCTTCTTTCTTTTTCTCCGCAAGGTGTGTTAATGCGTCCAGCGAGGCAAAGTAACCTCCCACAGCCGCCGCAGCGAGAAGAACAAAAGCGTCGGCCGGGAGCCAGGGATTGCCGGTCCAATTCCCGGTGAAGAGAATCACGGCAGAAATGCCGCCCATCAAAATCTGTGAGGCAAACGCAACCAGCACGGCCATGCCGGATTGGCGCTGGCCTCGCATCTGGCCGAATTCCATCTTGCGCGGAAAGGTGATCGAGGACCAGTTGGCGACAGTGAGCTGACCCACGATCGTGAAAATGATGGCGGCGCAAGTAGCCACCAGCATGTGCGCTGAAGGCCAGCCGACGCGCCACGCGAGCATTGCGAGGGAAAGCGCGATCTCCACCGAGAGCACGGAGAGCAGCATCAGATTTTTTCCGAGCAATACATCGCGGAAGCGCAGCGGGGCAGTGAAATAGGTTTGAATGCCGCGGCCTTCATAGGCAAAGCTGTTGTAGGCCGGCGCCATCAGAATCAGAATAAGGTAGGCCATCATGCCGGGGAAAAAGATCTCTGCGGAGACGCCCCTGCCACCCGCAGTCAGATGCCATCCGGCAGAGTTCATGCTGAAGACCATTATGAGCAGCGGGGGCATCAACAGCGTGAGATACGCAAAACCATTGCGAGTGAGATAGCGGAACTCTTTGCGAACGACCGCGGCTACCGGGGGCGAAAGCAAACTCAGGCGATCAGAACCGTGGTCCTTTCCGGCAATCGGGCGAAAGAAAATTCAGGGAAACCATCGAGAGAACAAATAGGCCGAGAAAAAGTTCCCGCGTCCTGCGCCGGGCGAGCAATCGCTCCAGCCAGGAACCAATGAGCCGCTCAAGGGTTACGTTGAGCAGCATGAACGCGGCAACGATCAACAGCATGGCCGGCAGCACGTCTGGTTTGGCGACGGCGGCTCCGGCAGTCATGGCCAGCAGCCAGCAGATCGACGCGAGCGCCGAGAAATCGGCGAATCCATAGGCCAATCCAATGATGTAGAAGGCGCGAAGGCTCAACGGGAATCGCAGCAGCGTGCGGAACTCAAAATTTGCACCGAACCCCGCGACAAAGACAGGGAAAAGCTGCCAGAAAAGAAAAATGCTCCAGAAAAGCAAGGCCATCCACTCCAGGCGGCCTTGAGAGAGAAAAGCGAAGGCGCCTGCGTAAAAGGCGAGGCACAATCCGATCACCATGATGCCGCCGAAAACGCCGGTAAAGATCAGACCGATCAGATCGAGACGATTGTTTTTCTTCCGCAGACTGTTCCGAAGGATTCGCCAGCGCAATCCGGCCACGAGACGAATCTGCTCGAGGACGTCAACGGAATGTGTCACATCAGCCATGAAAGTTCCTCGAGCTGTGGGCGCTCCGTGCCGTCCTGGCCGACGATTGAAAGGAAAATCTCTTCGAGAGTGGTCTTGCTTCCAGCCTCACTCGAAATTCCCGCGCGCAATTCTTCCAGCGAACCCTGCGCGACAAGCCGGCCCTTGTGAATGATAGCCACGTGGCTGCACAGCCGTTCGACGATCTCTAGGACGTGGGAGGTCAGGAAAATGGTGGTGCCACGTTCCGTCATGCGCGCCAGCAGCGCCTTCAGCGCGCCTGCCGCGAGCGCATCAACACCTTCGAAAGGCTCGTCGAGAAATAGAATGCGCGGTCCATGAATCACGGCGGCTGCAAGGGCAATCTTTTTCTGCATGCCGTGCGAGTAGTCCGCAATCATGGTTTTGGGCCGATCAGCAAGTTGCATGAAATCAAGCAACTCCTCGGAGCGGCGCTGGGTTGTCGCGCGGTCCAGGCCATACATTCTGCCGACAAACTTGAGATACTCGGAGCCCGTCAGGCGCTCGAAGAGGCCCATGCCTTCAGGTACTACGCCGATCTGTCGTTTTACTTCGACCGGATTCGCGGCAAAATCCACGCCCAAAAGCTGCATGCTGCCGGAAGTCGGCGCAAGCAACCCCGTCAGAATCTTGATTGTCGTTGATTTTCCCGCGCCGTTTGGCCCCAGAAATCCGAAGAATTGTCCGGCTGTCACCTGGAGATCAATGCCGTCAACCGCAGTGAGGTTCCCGAATCTCCTGGTCAGCTTTTGTGTTTGGATGGCCATTCCCGACATAACGACTCCCTCTCTGCTGGCTCAAGGGTAGAAATGCAAAACTCTAGCACGAGTCGTGTTGGCTCTCGGACAATGGACGGACAGCGGCGAGAGTGCTGAAGTGGTTTCAAGAAGGCTTTTGACGCGTAGCCGACGCCGCTGTGAGCTGCAATTCCTTAGCCGGCAAGACCGCCAGGACCGCAGGCAATTCCACTCGGAAGACGGCTCCACCTTCTTGCCGGTTGTAAGAGAGAATTTTTCCGCCATGCTCCTGAACGATGCCGAAGCAAATGCTGAGGCCCAGACCCGTGCCCTTGCCAACCGGCTTCGTCGTATAGAATGGATCGAAAACGCGCTGCGGGTCCCTGAGGCCGGGACCGGTGTCGGAGAACAGAATGACCACGTTGGCGCGGTCGCGGATCGTTTTAATGGTAAGGACACCACCGTTGGCGGCTTCCATGGCCTCTAAAGCATTGCTGATAATGTTGAAGAAAACCTGCATCAACTGATTTCCATCTCCGCGAACGCCGGGAAGAACGGATTCGAGCTGCAACTCGATGCGCGTCGTGCCGGAGCGCAGGTCGAGCGCGCGGAGCTGCACAGCGTTGTTCACCACGGTGTTGATGTCGAGGAGCGTGCGCTCAGCCGGCACCTGGCGCGCGAAACTCAGGAGATTGCCAAC
>WNFR01011652.1_pt1 | contig 14941 bp, 12 predicted proteins | sample 5400221 | NCBI WGS metagenome assembly WNFR01 (sample SAMN13153357, study PRJNA577476) | soil metagenome | isolation source: 40 cm soil under Madrone tree | place: USA:California | collected 2016-06-14 | reverse complement strand
CCGCGCACATAGGAAGAACAGGGACCCTCGATCCGACCTGATCTCCTTCATATGCTGGCAATCCAGGCACAATCCCACGCGCTCTTTTTCGGCTTTTTCCATTTCCGCCACATTAGCAAAGAATAACGGAACCAGCTCAACCGCAAGGCTTTTCTGGACAGATTGCCGATTTCCGTTCCCCTTGACAACCTCCCCTGCCGGTAGCAGAATTTAAGGCGAATAAAAAGCGAAACTACTCTGATTCGCGACCGGGCAGTACCAGCCCAGAACTTTTCTGCCTCGAGGTTGAATGTCTTCTCTTCCGTTGAACGCCGCCCATCCCCCATTTTTGCCAGTGGACTATCAGGCTTGCCCAGAGCAAAGTCGAAGGGATAAGAGAGCCGCGGTTCTGAAACACATTGCCGGTTCTGAGCGCCTGGTTTCGGTCCGTCCGGCATCGCGACTCGAGGTGCGGCCCAGGCCGGAGATGCTTTCGACCGGCATCGCGGAATTAGATGCACTTACAGGCGGCGTCCCCCAGGGCTGTTTGACGGAGATTTTCGGCCCGGCCTCTTCCGGAAAGACTAGCGTGTTGCTGGCGACAGTTGCTGCCGCAACCCGGCGCGAAGAAACATGCGCTTTGATAGATGCCAGCGACAGCTTTGATCCTGCTTCGGGGGCCGTTGCTGGAGTGGATTTCAATAAGCTGCTCTGGGTGCGATGCGGTGAGCGAAAACTTTCTCGAAAAACGCGGGCAGAGACGCGCGTTTCTCGAAACTCCATATTTATGGAGGTACGGGCGTCCTCGCCCGTACACAAGCTCGAGCAAGTACTAAAGACCACCGACCTAATTCTGCAAAGCGGTGGGTTTGGATTGGTCGTGCTCGATCTCGCCGGAATTCCAGAAAAATTTGCCCGGCGGATTCCGCTGGCTTCCTGGTTTCGATTTCAGCGTGCCGTCGAGCACACGAAAACGGCCCTGCTGGTGATCAGTGAATTCCCATATGCGCAGACTTGCGCGGCTCTGGTGATGAAGCTTTCCCTCACCAAAGGGTGCGCCATCCCTGTCTCTCCGCTTTTTGGAGAGACAGGGTGGGGGTGTTCTCATCAGCGATCAGGAAAACCCTCGCATGTCCATGTTCTCGAAGCCATGCGAGTTGAAGCGGAGGTAGTGCGTTCTCGCCTGGATCGCAAACCCGCGCAATCGGTAACAGCAGTTTTTAGATCGCAAGCAGTACGCGCGGGATGAATTCAAGGTGATTGCTTTAGTCAGCGACCACAGCCAACGACAACAACGAATGATCAAATGCCTTTCGGATGCATCTTCGTTCCCAATTTTCCCGTGGAAGCCATTCTGCGGGCTGAACCGGATCTCCGTTCGCAGGCCGTCGCTGTGCTCGAAGGCAAACCGCCTCTCCAGAAAATTTTGGCGGTAAATGAAGAAGCCTATCGCGCAGGCGTTCTGCCCAACATGACCAAGCTACAAGTTGAAGGCTGTAAGGGAGTGGCGCTCCGCAACCGTTCTGAACTTCAGGAGTCGGCTGCGCATCGGGCACTGCTCGATTGCGCGCAATCTTTTTGCCCGCGAGTAGAAGATGCGGGGCCGGATACGCTCTTACTGGATTTATCCGGGCTCGGTTCACTTTTTGGCCCATTGCCGAAGATTGCCCGTGATATTTCCCTCCGTGCTTCGAACATGGGTTTGGAAACAAACGTAGCTGTAGCTTTCACGCTGGAAGCTGCCCTGCTCGCCGCACACGGATTTAGCGGCGTCACTGTAATACCGGAAGGAAAAGAGTCTGAAATTTTGGGCAGCTTGCCAATTGAAGTGCTGTTTGCAGATGGAAATAATTCAGAAGATACAGAGAATTTTTTAGAAACATTCCGGGGCTGGGGCATACGCAAGTTCCGCGATCTTGCTGCCCTGCCCGAGGTAGCGCTAAGCGAGCGACTGGGACAACGTGGGCTTGAACTTCAGCGAAAAACCTGTGGCATTGGCATGCGGACTCTGGTTCCATGCGACCCTCCACTGTCGTTTGAAGAAGCAATTGAATTGGAGTATCCGCTGGTCCTTCTCGAGCCTCTTGCATTTGTGCTGGGCCGGATGCTCGATCAACTGTGCGAACGCCTGCAGTCGCGGTCGCTGGCGGCCCAGGAATTGGGCCTGGAATTGACGCTGGAAAACGGGCGGCAATTCAGCCCCGAAAATAATCTCACCTGCTTTCAGCGGACCATTCACTTGCCGGTGCCACTGCTCGACGCAAAGATTTTTCTCAAGCTGCTGCAGCTTGATTTAAAAGAGCATCCGCCGGGCGCCCCCATTGCCAAAGTTAATTTACGGATTGAGCCAGCGAAGCCGCGTCCTGCGCAGAACGGACTATTTCTCCCGTCATCGCCGGAACCGGAAAAGCTGGAGCTCACGCTGGCAAGAATTAACGGAATCGTTGGCGAAGGACGCGCAGGATCGCCGGAACTGCTGGACACGCATCGTTCTCAAGCGTTCGAGATGCGGCATTTCACACCATCCACGAATAACGCCGGAACTTGTTCCGCTACAAAATCTCTTGTCACTGCATTGAGAATTTTTCGTCCGCCAATTGCGGTCAGAGTGAATTATCAGAACGGAAACCTTTCTCACATTTCATCGGAAAAACGAAACCAGGCCGCAGGCGACATATTGTGGGCCGCCGGGCCGTGGCGCTCCTCAGGAGACTGGTGGGAGCAGGATTCCTGGGTACGCGACGAATGGGACATCGCGGTACAAGAGAAAGCTGGCATCGTGCTGTATCGCCTGGTTCACGATATGGTCTGCGGACGATGGCTGTTGGAAGGGATGTATGACTGAAATCAGCATTCAGCACTCAGCACTCAGCCTTTTCGGGGACTTGTTTTTGGCTGAATGCTGAGTGCTGAGTGCTGAATGCTGATTTTCTATGTACATCGAACTCCACTCCCGCTCCGCCTTCAGTTTTCTTGAAGGCTCTTCCCTGCCTGAAAACCTGATTGCGCGATGCGCTGAACTGAACATGCCCGCGATGGCGTTGGTCGATCGCAATGGGGTTTGTGGCGCGCCCCGTTTTCACATGGCGGCTAAGAAAGCAAAGCTCAAGGCGCATATCGGAGCAGAGATAAATTGTGATTTTTCACCACAGAGACACAGAGGCGCAGAGAAAACCAAAACCACTGGCCAACAATTCAAAAACCAAAAATTTTTCTCTGTGCCTCTGTGTCTCTGTGGTGAAATCCGACTTCCACTCCTCGTTTCTTCCCGGACCGGTTATCAAAATCTCTGTCGATTAATTACCAAAATGAAGTTACGCGCCAAAAAAGACGAAGGCGCGGTATACGAAGAAGATCTTCAGCAATATTCAGAAGGTCTCATTTGTTTGACCGGTGGTGACGACGGGCCACTCGCCCATGCGCTCAAAAATGGCGGCATCGAAGAGGCGCGACGTTCTGTCGAACGTCTGACTCGCGTTTTTGGCCGGGACAATGTCTATGTCGAATTGCAGCGGCACTTTCATCGCGAGCAGGAGATACGCAATCGCGCAGCCATCGAAATTGCTCGTTCTCTCCAACTTCCATTACTCGCGACAAATGGCGTGCGCTATGCAACCAAAGACGCGCGCGAGCTTTGCGATGTCTTCACTGCAATCCGAAACCATTGCACGCTGAATACTGCCGGACGACTGCTGGCGCGCAACTCCGAGTGTCACTTGAAATCACCGGAGGAGATGACGCAGCTTTTCGCCGATTTGCCCGAAGCCATTGCCAACACGGTAGAACTTTCCTCGCGCCTCAAATTCACCCTGGAAGACTTGGGCTACGAATTCCCCAAGTATCCCGTTCCTGAAGGCGAGAGCATGATGTCATTTCTTCGCGAGCGCGCCCGCGAAGGATTCCAGTCGCGTTACGGGCGTGCTTCCGCAGAATTGAAGGACCGCGCTCGTCGTCAGATCGAGCGCGAGTTCACATTGATCGAAAAACTCCAGTTGCCAGGATATTTTCTGATTGTCTGGGACCTGGTCCATTTCTGCCGCGAGCAGAATATTCTTGTTCAGGGACGCGGATCAGCCGCGAACAGCGCAGTCTGCTATTCCCTCGGTATCACGTCGGTGGATCCGGTCGGCATGGACTTGCTCTTCGAGCGATTTCTTTCTGAAGAACGTGGCGAGTGGCCGGACATTGACCTTGATCTTCCCAGCGGTGACGATCGCGAAGCAGTGATCCAGTATCTATACCGCCGCTATGGCGAGCGCGGCACTGCCATGACCGCCAATGTCATCACTTACCGCAGCCGCATGGCGTCGCGCGAAATCGGAAAAGTGCTCGGCTTTGATCCTGAAACTTTAGGCAAGGTTTCTGCTGCCGTTGCGCAATGGGAGTATCGCGACGCCAATGACACCTTCGACCATCGTTTCCGCGATGCCGGACTCGACATGCGTCATCCACGCATCCGGAAATATTTTGAGCTGTGCGGGGCCATCCAAGATTTGCCCCGGCATCTTGGGCAGCACTCCGGTGGAATGGTGATCTGCCAGGGACAACTCGACTCTGTGGTTCCGCTGGAACCCGCGTCCATGCCGGGCCGGGTGGTCGTGCAGTGGGACAAAGACGATTGCGCCGACCTGGGCATCATCAAAGTGGACCTGCTCGGTCTCGGCATGATGGCGGTGCTGAAAGATTCTCTCGAACTCATTCACAATCACTATCAAGAAGAAGTGGACCTGGCCCATCTACCTCAAAATGATCCCAAAGTCTATTCGACACTGCAAAAGGCCGACACTATCGGCATGTTCCAGATCGAAAGCCGGGCGCAGATGTCATGCCTGCCGCGACTTCAGCCAAAACGTTTCTACGATCTCGTTGTTCAAGTCGCGATTATTCGGCCTGGCCCGATCGTTGGGCAAATGGTGAATCCTTATTTGGAGCGCCGGCAGGGACGTCAGGATGTTGCTTACGCACATCCATTGCTGGAACCTGTGCTCAAGCGCACGCTTGGGGTGCCACTTTTCCAGGAACAACTTCTGCGCATGGCGATGGTGGTCGCTGGATTCACTGGCGGTGAGGCTGAAGAACTGCGCCGTGCCATGGGATTCAAGCGCTCCGAGAAAAGAATGCGCGAGATAGAAGCTAAACTCCGCGCCGGCATGGAACGCAACGGCATCTCGCAACAGGCGCAGGAGCAGATCGTGCTCTCCATCACTTCTTTTGCGCTGTATGGATTCCCTGAGTCACACGCGGCCAGCTTCGCCCTGATTGCCTATGCCAGCGCTTATCTGAAGTGCCATTACCTTGCGGCCTTCGCGGCAGCTCTCTTGAACAATCAGCCAATGGGTTTTTACAGCCCCGCAAGCATTGTGAAAGACGCGCAGCGACACGGGTTAAAAGTGCTGCCGGTGGATGTGATGAAATCGGAGTGGGAATGTACGTTGGAGCATTCAGCATGCAGCACTCAGCACTCAGCAGTCAGCACTCAGTACTCAGCGTTAAGCACTCAGCATTCAGCAATCAGCATTCAGCATTCAGCCACAAATTTCGTCGTTGGTCATTGGTCCCCGCAGCTCGCTGGGCTCGCTCGGGGAAAACTAACTGCGGTCGCCGGTAAAAGCACTGGGCACGCCAACAGCAACGAATCCAGCTCCGAAGGAGCGGCATATTGCAGCCCAGGGCGTCAGCCCTGGGTACAAGCGGAGAATGAGCAAGCCCCGGAGGGGCGACAGAAAGGAGAACAAATTGCTCTTAGGCTCGGCCTGCGCTATGTGCGTGGACTACACGAAGAAACTGGGCAGGCAATCGCGCGAGAACGTAGCTACGCGCCATATAGTTCTATACAAGATCTCGTGCGACGCGTGCCGAAGTTAAGAAAAGACGAGCTGAACACGCTGGCAGAAATCGGAGCGCTGAACTCAATAGGCTGTTCACCACAGAGGCACAGAGACACAGAGAAAAGCAGAAGGACCAGCTGCGGTTACACAGAAATTGAGGCCGATCAGTTTTACCATCAAACCTCAAAAGACAAAGATTCCTCTGTGTCTCCGTGTCTCTGTGGTGAAAAATTCTTTCACCGCCGCGATGCTCTCTGGAATGCCGGCGCGGCCGCGAATCCCTCTGGCCCGCTGCTGGAAGGACTTTTTCAGCCTGACAACAAATCTCCATTAAAGATGATGAACGACGAAGAACGCCTGGTCGCCGACTTCCGCGGTACAGGCATGACGGTTGGGCCGCACCCGATGGCGTATCATCGCGCGCGCATGGAAAAAATGGGCGTTCGCAGGGCAATCGAACTCAGCGAAATTCCAAGCGGGCGCAAAGTACGCACTGCAGGTGGCGTGATAGCGCGTCAACGGCCGGGAACTGCAAAGGGCTTTGTATTTTTGAGCCTGGAAGATGAAACTGGAGTAGCGAATACCATTATCACTCCAGACTTGTTTCAGCAGAACCGTTTATTGCTGGCAACCGAGCAGTTTTTAATGATTGAAGGAATCCTGCAAAGCCAGGACGGAGTCATCTCCATCAAAGCCGCCCGCGTCTCGCCTCTCCACATCACACGCGCCCAGACCAGCTCTCACGATTTTCACTGAGCCCAAGCTCTTCCTGAAATAACGTTTTCCCAAACAATTCATTGTAAGTAGACGGCCGCGCGTGTTCCAAAATTTCGCTTGTGGAAAAAGGAATTTTTTGTGGAGCAATTCTTACTTTCCACAGCCACTCCGGACTATCATAGAGACAATTACCCGCCACTAAAAGATGTAGTCAGCCTTTTGGTTGTTGCGTCAGTGTGTGGCCCCAAACACCATTTGACGAGAATTAAGGAGTAACTAAATGCCCAGAGCAAAGACCCCTCGTACCACCAAACCCAAGACTAGCGAAAATGTCCTGCAAATGCCTGAAAATGGCAACGGCACTGCCAAGCAATACTCTCCTGCCGCTCTCGAGGCCGAGATCCGGCTCCGCGCTTTTGAGTTGTACGAGCAGCGGGGTTGCACGCCGGGCCAGGACGCGCAGGATTGGTTCGCGGCGGAGCGCGAGGTTCGGGGCCGCCACGCCGACCAAAAACATACAGCTTGAGCTGATATCTGTACCGGGTTCAGCATCTTAGCTGGTGCGCCGATTGGACTGGAGCCGACTTGCCTGAAGTCCTGGTAATAGATGACGATCCCACGCAGTTGTCCGTTCGCGAAGCGGTCTTGCGGGCTGCAGGATTTTCCGTTTTGACCGCAGACAGTTCGGAGCGGGCGTTGGAATTCCTTCTTGATGAGACCGCCACTTCGGGGTTACGCGTCATTCTCACCGATCACGTCCTGCCCGGCGCCAACGGGGACACCTTTGTCCGCCGGCTGCGTGAGTTGCAGCCTTCAGTTCCAGTCCTGGTAATTAGCGGGATGGATGAGGCTGAGCCGGAATACGCTGGGCTGCAGGTAAAGTTTCTGCATAAACCATGCGCACCCGAGGAGCTCATTGCGCAGGTTTGCGCTGCACTCGAAACCTGAGTTTTGAGAGCTGGTGCCGGAATTCTCTTTTAGCGGAACCTGCTAATTCCGCTCCTCCCGGTTGCCTCTCCACTGCAATTCTGAAAAAATAATAAGCTCACCATGTCTGCAATCGGCAGTTTTGCTCTCCTGCTCGCGCTGGCTCTCAGCGGCTATTCCTTTTTCGCGGGATTGATGGCCCTGATTGAACGGCGGCCGGGATCCGAACGACTGTCGGAAACTGCCCGTCGCGCCGGCATCGCAAGCTTCGGCGCGATCTTTATCGCTGCGCTCGTCCTCGTGGTTTCCGCGTTCCGCAACGACTTTTCTATCGCTTACATTTTTCATCACAGCAATCGTGATCTGCCCCTTCCTTACAAATTCGCCACACTCTGGTCTGGTCAGGAAGGCTCGCTACTGTTCTGGTCGTTGCTGCTGTCTGCATACGGACTGGTTTTGCGCTTGCGCCACAAGACCGACGAACGGCTGTTCGCGCATGCTTCGGTGGTCATCGCCGCCGTTCAGGTTTTTTTCCTGCTGCTGCTGAACTTCGCTGCCCGGCCATTTGCGGTGATGCAAGGCAATTTGCCAAAGGACGGCAACGGACTGAATCCGTTGCTTCAGTATCCGGAGATGGTGATTCACCCGCCCATGCTGTATCTCGGCTATGTGGGATTCACCGTTCCCTTTGCATTTGCACTCGCGGCCCTGGCAATGAAGTATCCAGGCGAAAAGTGGATCCACATCACCCGCCGCTGGACGATGGTGACCTGGGGATTTCTGACATGTGGGATTTTCCTGGGCGCGCACTGGGCCTACTCGGTCCTTGGCTGGGGAGGATATTGGGGGTGGGACCCCGTCGAAAACGCATCAGTGATGCCGTGGTTTACAGGCACAGCGTTCCTGCATTCGGTCATGATGCAGGAAAAACGAGGCATGCTGAAGACCTGGAACATGTGGCTCATCTTCGCGACCTTCATGCTTTCGATCTTCGGGACGTTCCTCACCCGCAGCGGAGTGGTGAATTCGGTGCACGCATTTGCTCAGTCTTCGATCGGAGACTGGTTCGTCACTTTTCTGGGGATAATTCTTGTAACTTGCATTTACTTTTACTGGAAAAATCGTTCGCACCTGCGGAGCGAGCACAAACTGGAATCGCTGATTTCGCGCGAATCCAGTTTCCTGTTTAATAATCTTCTGCTTCTGCTCGTCTGCTTCACGGTACTTTGGGGGACGCTGTTCCCAGTTCTTTCAGAGTGGGTGCAGGGTCACAAGGTAACAGTAGGGCCGCCGTTCTTTAATAAGCTGCTGGCGTGGCGCAAGACGTCTCTGGAGAGTTTGAGGCGCAATTTCTTCTGGCCGGCTCTGGGTGCGCTTGCTGCCGGCCTATTCTTGATGGCGACTCCGCCATCATGGGGATCGCCGTTTGGCATGCGGCCCTGGAACGATGTCTCATATTTCTATTCCTTGATGACGATCATGCTTTCCGTGCTTGTAGGCCTGACCGTGGTCTCGGAATTCGTGCGTGGCGGACGCGTCATTTCCGGCCACACCGGACAAAACCTGGTCGCCTCGATGCTGCAACTTGCTCACCGCAACACCCGCCGCTATGGCGGATACATCGTGCACGTCGGCGTCATTATTATCATGATCGGCTTTGCCGGGTCGGCATTTAACCAGGACGCCGAAAAGGAAATGGCCTTCGGCGACAAGCTCGCTATCGGCCCTTACACGCTCGTCTGCCAGTCTTACACGCAGGAAGAAAAGCCCAACTACGGCAGTGAATGGGCCATCATGCAAGTATTCAAAGGTGGCCGGCAAGTGGACACGCTTTATCCGGAAAGCCGGTTTTACAAGGCCAGCCAGCAACAGCAGCACATACCGACTGTGCGCTCAACTTTGAAAGAAGATCTTTATGTGGTCTATGAGGGACAGAATCCTGATACCGGCCATCCAGTCATCAAGGCCCACCTCAACCCGTTGGTGCTCTGGATCTGGATCGGTGTATGGGTGATGCTCTTTGGCACGATCGTGGCGTTGGTTCCGAACGCGGTGCCCGTGCGAGTCGCCGTTCCGGCGCGACTGGAACCCGCGCACGTTGGAGCCGGAGATTGATGCAGTGCCTTTCATTATTCGCGAGAGCTAATCGCCTTCGAGTTCTTCCGGCTCTGCTCTTAGGTGTGCTCGTGTTGCTAGGCGCAGGCGACGATTCCGCTCGTGTGAGCAGTCTCGGCCATCAGATGATGTGCGCCTGCGGCTGCAATCAGATACTGCTTGAGTGCAACCACGTCGGTTGTGCATATTCGACGCGGATGCGTAATGAGCTTATCGCCGCTGTTGATCGTGGGGACAGCGACAACAACGTTGTGCAGTGGTTTGTTCAGACATACGGAACCACGGTCCTGGTGACGCCAACCAAGACTGGCTTTAACCGTGTGGCCTGGGTTACGCCTTATATCGCTCTCTTGGCAGGATTGACATTGGTAATCTTCATTGTCCGCGCGTGGAGGAACCGGCCGCTGGTTATTCACGCTAGCGTACCCGCTCCGGTCCGCGGCGAAGAACTGGATCGCTTCCGCGAACAAGCCCGCAAGGAGACAAACTTGTGATTCCCGTGACTTGCCTTGTCATCACCGCCGCTGCACTCTATTACGTGTTTCACCTTCCTGAGCTGTTGACGCCCGGTCCGGAAAAGACACGCGCGCTTTATCTGCGCGAGAGAAAAGACGTGATCTACGAGAATTTGCGCGACCTGAATTTCGACTATAAGGCCGGGAAACTTCCCGATATCGACTATCAGTCGATGAAGAATTCTCTCGAAAACGAAGCCGCAGCGATCCTGGCAGAAATTTCGCGTTTGGAATCTGGAGCGCTACCGACAGTTCGAAGCAGAAAGGGACAAAGGATTTGACGGCCCGAAACAATCGCCTCGGCCATATCGCGTCTACCTTCGCAGTGTGCCTGCTCTGCGGAACCTCTTGGGCCGCCACCTTGACCGGAACGGTCACCAACGGCACGACGAACAAGCCCTCAGCCGGAGACGAAGTCATCCTGATCAAACTGGCTTCCGGCATGGACGAGGTCGGCCATACGAAAACTGACTCCCACGGAAAGTTCACCTTCACCTTCGACGACGATAAAGCGCCTCACCTGGTGCGCGCCGTTCATCAAGGCATTACGTACCACAAGCCAGCGCCTCCCGGCACAAATTCGGTTGAGGTGCAGGTGTACGATGCCAGCCCGAAAGTGGAGGGCGTGAATGGGGTCGCCGACCTGATGTACTTGCAAGCGTCGAAGGGACAGCTCGGGATAACGCGCATTTTTGCCGTAGACAATAAGTCGAAGCCGCCGCGCACCCAGATGAACGATGCCAATTTCGAATTCTATGTTCCTGCAGGCGCCGCGATCGACGGAGCATCCGCGCAGACCGCCGGCGGCCAGGGCGTGAATATCTCTCCAACACCGCAAGCAGAAAAGGGACGCTATGCGTTCGTCTTTCCTCTTCGCCCTGGACAAACCGAATTCCAAGTCAGCTACCACGTTGCTTATCCTGGAAAAGCAAATATCGATCCGCATCTGATCTACCCGTTGCAGCATTTTGTTGCGATCATGCCGCGCTCCATTGGATTCACCCCCGCGCAGTCCGGCGTATATGAAGACAAGCAGCCTCCCGATCAGACTGACGCCATTGCCGAGGTGGCGAGCAATCCTCAGCCGGGTCAAAGACTGAGCTTCGAGATTTCTGGTGACGGCATGTTGAAGGACCAGAATCAGGATGCTTCCAACGGTAGTGCAGGAACCACTTCTGCTTCCACTGACACACGTCCAGGCGGCGGTCTCGGGCCACCAAGCGAAGCACCCGATCCTTTGGACAAATATCGCGGATACATTCTGGGCGGTTTTGGCCTGGTGTTGGTTGCTGGAGCTATTTACATCACCAACCGTTCCAGGTCGTCACATCACGCCCCTTTGGCAGCCGCAGCTTCAGGGCATTCAGGCGTGTTGCTCGATGCTCTGAAGGAAGAGCTGTTCCAGCTCGAAATCGAGCACAAAGAAGGCCAGATTTCGGACCAGGAGTACACCAAAGCTAAATCAGCCCTGGATCAAACACTCTCCCGCGCAATCAAACGTAATCGCTGAACTCAGATTGTTCGCAAGACTTCGTTCGTTTCTCGTTCTCACGAACAGGTGAATCTCAGCGCCTTTTACGGCATCTATCCTCTTGGGGCAATCTAATGGGGAATACCTTTAAGACCGCGTTCCTGCTGACCGCGCTCACCCTGCTGTTGATGTTCGTTGGCCGGGTATTTGGCGGACAGAACGGGATGTTGATCGCGCTGGTCATCGCCGCCGTATTGAACTTCATCTCATATTTCTACTCGGACAAGATTGCATTGGCCATGTACCGGGCCAAGCCTGTGACGCGCGAGGAACTTCCGCGTGCGTACCAGATCGTCGAGCGGCTCACGCAACGCGTTGGGCTTCCGATGCCGAAAATATACGTGATTCCAACTGACTCCCCAAACGCATTCGCAACTGGTCGCAATCCATCGCACGCCTCGGTCGCCATGACTCAAGGAATTCTGGATCTGCTTAACGATGAGGAACTCGAAGGCGTGCTGGCCCACGAGCTCAGTCACGTGCGCAATCGCGATATTCTGATCAGTTCAATTGCCGCGACAATTGCCGGCGCCATCACGTATTTTGCAGAGATTGCGCGCTGGGGAATGATTTTCGGCGGCTACGAGCGCGACAGAGACAGTCGAGGCGGAGGCTTTGGCGCCCTCTTGATGTTGATCCTTGCGCCCATCGCCGCCATGCTTATTCAGCTCGCGGTTTCGCGCTCGCGAGAATACCGGGCAGATGAAAGTGGCGCACACTTAACCGGAAATCCGTACGCGCTGGCGAGCGCCCTTGCCAAGCTGGATGCATATTCCAAGCGCGTGCCGCTTCCTGCCACTCCTTCCACGGCACACCTGTTCATCATCCAGCCATTTCTTGGGATGAGCTTTGCAAGTCTGTTTTCGACGCATCCGCCCACAGCCAAGAGGATTGAGCGACTGACTGGCCGGCCCGCGGAATTTTCGCAGTCACTAAGGTAACCAAAGGGGTCACAGCACCACATAGTAGAATCGCCTCCATGCCGCTGGAAACTGTGATCGCCGCCTCGCATCGTGCCTCCCGCCTCGAAAATGAGCTGAAGAAAGTCATCCGCGGCAAAGACGATGTTGTGCGGCTGGCGCTGGTTTCCGTGCTGGCCCGCGGGCACCTGTTGATCGAAGGCGTTCCCGGAGTCGGAAAGACAACTCTGGCACACGCCCTGGCGCGCTCCCTGGGTTGCAGCTTTCAGCGCGTGCAGTTCACCAGCGACCTGCTACCGTCCGACATTCTTGGGATTTCGATCTACTCGACCGCCGAGCAGAAGTTCGAATTCAAACGCGGCCCGATTTTTACCAATGTATTGCTCGCCGACGAAATCAACCGCACCACTCCGAAAACGCAGTCCGCATTGCTTGAAGCAATGAACGAAGGGCAGGTCACGGTTGACGCCACTAGTCATCCTCTTCCCCAGCCGTTTCTTGTGATCGCCACGCAGAATCCGGTTGAGCACCACGGTACTTATCCACTTCCGGAGTCGCAGCTCGATCGTTTCCTGATGCGCGTTCACATGGGATATCCCGACAGCAAGTCGGAACGCGAGATTCTTCGCGCCGAAGCCGGGGCCGCGCAGTTGGAGAACCTCGAAGCCGTGTTGACCGGCGGGGACGTGCTGGAAATGCAGCAGGTCGTAACCGAAGTCGAGGTGGACGATTCTCTTGTGGCGTATGCGCTCGAGATTGTCGCCCGCACCCGCAAGCACGAGAAGCTGACCTTGGGAGTTTCGCCTCGCGGTTCACAGATGCTGTATCGCGCCGCCCAAGCCATGGCCTTCCTCGACGGACGCAGCTTCTGCGTTCCAGAAGATTTCAAGCCGCTCGCGGTACCTGTCTTCGCCCATCGCGTAGCCATCCACGGAATGCACTCTTCAGGGCTTAAGAAATCAGTGCGCACGGAAGAGGTCATTCAGGAGATTGTGGATTCGGTTCCGGTACCGGTTTAGCGAAGTTCCGCTGGGCAATCAGCAATTCTTGTCGCGATATACGTTAAGACCCACAACGCGCAAATCAACCTAGCGTCGCAAATAATCTTATCAATGTAGCTCACCAACGCGGAAGGGCCAACCGGGAAGGGCACGACTTCCAGTCGTGCCAATAGGAACCCTAAGGTTTGATCGGCTTAGCCGCTGGGGTACGCTCTCGAACCTCAGTGGCTGAAGCCACTCCCGCTGGACGTTCAATCGGCACGACTAAAAGTCGTGCCCTTCCCGCCTTCGTTTACTATTTCCTCATGAACTTTCTGCGTTTCCTGATGCTGCTTTCATTAGCTGTCTGGCTGGGCGCTCTCATCTTCTTTCCGGTCGTCGCACAGATCTCTTTTTCCGTGCTGCCGTCGACACAACTGGCTGGACTGGTTGTCAGAGACTCATTGCGACAACTTCACTGGATGGGATTCATCTCAGGAGTAGTCTTCATCGCCGGCTCGCTCGCCTACAGTCGCATGACGACCGGAACGGCGCGAGCATTTCGGTTCAATCATCTCCTCGTAATTCTCATGCTGGCACTGACGGCAATCTCGCAGTTCAAAATCATTCCCCGCCTGGACGCAATTCGAGCCGTTGCGGGAGAGATCGCGTCTATCCGCGCTGACAGTCCACTCCGCGCCCAATTCAATTCTCTCCACGTTTGGTCCACCAGAATCGAAGAGACAGTGCTGGTGCTCGGCCTGATCGTTCTGTACACCACGTCGCGCAGACTCGCAGGTTCGGACTAAGAAGGTATGCTCCCGCAAAATCATTTATTCTTTTGTTTCGCCTTTGATTTGAGCTGACGGCTGAAGGCTGACGACTTCCTATGAAAACTGGCATCATTGGCCTGCCTCAGGTAGGCAAGACATCTCTGTTCCGCATTCTCACCAAGGCGCACCTCTCGGCTTCGCCCAGCAACCCGCGCGAGGCCCACGTGGGCGTCGCCAAGGTGCCCGACGACCGCCTTGACCGCCTGGCCGCGCTCTTCGATCCGAAGAAACTCACCCATGCCTCGGTAGAATACGTAGATCTCGGCGCCATAGGTCAGGACGCCCTGAAAGAGTCCGGCTACATCGGCCATCTTCGCAACGTGGACGCGATAGCCCACGTAGTGCGCGCGTTTGAAGATGATTCCATTCCGCACGCCGGGCCAATCGATCCGTTGCGCGACATCAAGAACGTGGAATTCGATCTGATGGTTAGCGATCTGGGCCAGATCGAAAAACGTCTGGAGCGCGTGGAAAAAGATTTGAAGAAGATGCGCTCGGCCGATCTGGAGAAAGAATTCGAACTTCTGAAGCGCGGCAAAGCGCAGATTGAATCCGAGCGCCCGCTCCGCGAAATGGAGATGACGCCTGAGGACAAG
>WNFR01004143.1_pt1 | contig 14943 bp, 13 predicted proteins | sample 5400221 | NCBI WGS metagenome assembly WNFR01 (sample SAMN13153357, study PRJNA577476) | soil metagenome | isolation source: 40 cm soil under Madrone tree | place: USA:California | collected 2016-06-14 | reverse complement strand
GTCGGCTTTTTGCCTGATCCGGTGCCCGGTCAGACGATCGAGGGTGTGTGCGAAGCGGAGGCCCGCTTTGTCGAAGAGGTGGTCGCGCGCCACCCGAACGCCGAGGGCAAGCCTTGTCTGATCGGCAACTGCCAGGCTGGCTGGCAGATCATGATGATGAGCGCGGTCCATCCGGAACGTGTCGGACCAATCATGCTCGCCGGGTCGCCGCTCTCCTATTGGGCCGGCGTGCACGGCAAGAACCCGATGCGTTATCTCGGCGGGCTGTTGGCCGGGACCTGGCTGACCTCGCTGGCGGGCGACCTCGGCCACGGCATCTTCGACGGCGCCAACCTGGTAGCGAACTTCGAATCGCTGCACCCCGACAACACCTACTGGAAGAAGATCTACAACGTTTATTCAAAGGTCGATACCGAGCCACCGCGCTTTCTCGAATTCGAGAAATGGTGGGGCAGCCCGGTGCTTCTCAATGCCGAGGAAATGCAGGCGATCGCCGACCAACTGTTTGTCGGCAATAAGCTTTCCTCGGGCGAGCTGTACAGCTCAAACGGACTGCGCGTCGATCTGCGCAATATCAAATCGCCGATCATTGTGTTCTGCTCGTGGGGTGACGACATCACGCCGCCGCAGCAGGCATTGGACTGGATTCTCGATCTCTACGATCACGAGGACGAGATCGTGAGAGCCGGTCAGACGATCGTCTATTGCCTGCACCAGAGCATTGGCCACCTCGGCATCTTCGTCTCCGGCAAAGTCGCGACAAAGGAGCATGGCGAGTTTGCCCAGTCGATGGACATGATCGATTTGATGCCGCCCGGTCTTTACGAGGCGGTAATCACGGGTATTGACGAAAATGTCGAAAACCCCGAGCTGGTGCAGGGCAGTTATCTTTTCAGTCTCGAGACCCGCACACTCGACGACATCCGTAAGCTCGGCGGCAACAGCCCCGAGGATGACCGCGCCTTCGCGACCGCCGCCCGCGTTTCCGAAATCACTCAGGGCGTCTACAGCGCTCTAATGCGGCCAACAATACGCGCCATGGTGACGGAAACGAGCGCGGAGCTGACGCGGCGCAGTCATCCGAACCGCCTTCGCTTCGAGATGTTTGCCGACGAGAACCCATTAATGCGGCCCGTTGCGGATTGGGCCGGATCGGTGCGCGGGAATCGCCGCACGGCGAGCCCGGACAATCCATTCCTCGCCTTCGAGCGCATGGCGTCGGACATGATCGCCAGCGGGCTCGAAATGTGGGGCAAGGCGCGAGACGCCGCGACGGAGGCGTTCTTCTTCAATACCTACGGTTCTCCGATCCTGCAGGCAATGGTCGGTCTGCGCGCCGACAAAACCTCGGTGAGCCCCCGCATCGGGCGCGATGTGGCGCGAGAGGCCGCTGCCAAACAAGCAGCCATTCACCTCGAGCAGCGTATCGATCAGGGGGGCCTGATCGAGGCGGCAGTGCGCGCATTGATCTATGTGCGCCTTCCGGAAGGCAAGGTCGATGAGCGCGGATTTGCTGCCCTGAAGCAGATCAGCACCGAATTGCCGGCTGCCAAGCGCGTCGGGCTCGCCGGGTTCAAGGAGATCGTGAAGGAGCAATATCTGATCCTGCTGTTGGACTCGGAGCGGGCGATTGTGGCGCTTTCGAAGCTGTTGCCCGAGGATCATCGGCAATGCGAGGAGGCGCTGGCGTTGGTGCGGCGGGTGCTCGCGGCGCGCGGCGTCCTACCCGAAGAGGGCGCCCGGCGGCTCAAACGCGTCGAGGCGATGTTCGCCGGTCCGCCCCCAAAGGTCGGCCGAGATAAGGCGGCGTAAATTAGCCGAGGAATGAGGCGAGCCATGGCAACAGAGGCTAACGGGCCGCGCGAACGATACGACCGGCTTGTGCGGGCGGCACAGCGCCTGGCGCCGGTGACGACGGCGGTTGCCCATCCTTGCGATCAAATCTCGATCGAAAGGATGGTCGAGGCGGCCAGGCTGGGGCTGATCGCTCCGATTCTGGTCGGGCCGCCGGCCCGCATCCGCGAGGCGGCGCAGCAGGCGGAAGCCAACATATCTAGCTTCCCGCTCGAAGAATCGTCGCACAGCCATGACTCGGCCGCCAGGGCGGTCGAGCTCGTCCGGCAAGGAAGGGCCGAGGCCCTGATGAAGGGCAGCCTCCATACGGACGAGCTGATGGGCGCCGTGGTTGCGCGGGAGACCGGAATCCGCACGGCACGGCGGATCAGCCATTGCTTTGTGATGGATGTCCCCGGCCACAAGGACCCGCTGATCATCACCGACGCCGCGGTCAACATCGCACCGAGCCTCGCCGACAAGGTCGACATTGTGCAGAACGCCATCGATCTCGGCCACGCGCTGGGATTTCAGGAGGTGCGGGTGGCGATTTTGTCGGCGATGGAGACGGTCAATCCCGCAGTCCCGTCGACGATCGAAGCCGCCGCGCTGTGCAAGATGGCAGAGAGAGGCCAGATCACCGGTGGAATCCTTGATGGTCCGTTGGCGCTCGACAACGCGATAAGCGAGGCGGCAGCAGCCATCAAGCACATCGTCTCGCCGGTCGCCGGGCGCGCCAACGTGCTGGTGGTGCCCGATCTCGAAGCCGGCAACATGCTGGCCAAGAGCCTGACCTTCCTCGCAGGCGCGGATGGCGCCGGCATCGTGCTCGGGGCCCGAGTGCCGATCATCCTGACCAGCCGCGCCGACACGGTGATCGCCCGCCTCGCGTCCTGCGCCGTCGCCAGTCTTGTTGCCGACGCCCGGCGCCGGAACACCGGGGCGGCGATCCGATGACCGGGGAGGCCGCGCTCCCGCCTGTCTTGAGCGGCCGCAAGGCGCTCGTCATTGGTGTCGCGAATGACCGTTCGATCGCGTGGGGGTGCGCCCAGGCGATGCATCGGGCCGGCGCCGAGATCGCGATGACCTATCTGAACGAAAAGGCGCTGCCTCACGTCGAGCCATTGGCGCGGGCGGTCGAGGCGTCGCTGCTGCTGCCGCTGGAGGTTCGTGATACGGCGCAGCTGGACGTGCTGTTCGAGGCGGTTACGGCGAAATGGGGACGGCTCGACATTCTGGTTCACTCGATCGCCTTTGCGCCGCGCCAGGCGCTGGAGGGGCGCGTCACCGATTGTCCCCGCGACGGCTTCCTGACCGCTATGGAGGTGTCGTGCTGGTCGTTGCTCGACTTGACGCGCCGCGCGGAGAAGCTGATGACCGGGGGCGGAACGATCTTCGCGATGAGCTACCATGGCGCCAACAAGGTGATCGAGAATTACGGCATCATGGGACCGGTCAAGGCGGCGCTCGAATCGACTGTGCGCTATCTAGCCGCCGAGCTCGGACCCAAGGGCATTCGCACGCATGCTATCAGCCCCGGCCCCTTGGCCACCCGCGCCGCCTCCGGCATCCCCGATTTCGACGAGCTGATGGCGCGGGTGGCAGAGCGCGCCCCGGCGCGGCGGCTGGTGACAATCGAAGAGGTCGGCGCGGCATGTGTGTTCCTGGCGAGCTCCTACGCCGGCGCAATGACCGGTGACACGATCTACATCGACGGCGGTTACCAAATTCTCGGCTAAGGGTACGACATGACGGCAACAGCCATCGAGCCGCTGATTGGCGTGATCAATGCCGGCTCCTCCTCCGTCAAGTTCAGTTTCTACGAAGGCGAACGGCGGTTGCTGACAGGTCAAGTCGACGGTCTCGGAGCCCATCCCTCGGCAAGCGCCACCGGCCCTGACGGCGAGTCGATCGCGCCTCCCGATTTGGGTGGAAAACCGCCGACCGCGCCGAGCGAAGCGCTGCCGACGATCATCCCGTGGGCTAGAGAAAGGCTCGGGAGCCGGCGGCTGGCGGCGTTCGGCCACCGTGTCGTCCATGGCGGCCTGCGCCACTCCCGACCCGCCCGCGTCACGCCGGAACTGATGGCAGAGTTGGAGGTGCTGATACCGCTCGCGCCCCTACACGAGCCGCACAATCTCGCGCCCATCAAGATGGCGATGACCCTCAATCCCGAATTGCCGCAGGTGGCGTGCTTCGACACCGCCTTTCACCGCACTGTGCCGGAGGTCGAGCAAGCATTTGCCCTGCCCTATGCCCTTTACGAGGAGGGCATACGTCGCTACGGCTTCCACGGATTGTCCTACGAGTACATCGCCTCTGTGCTGCCGCAGCGAGCGCCCGAAATCGCGGATGGCCGTGTTGTCGTGGCGCATCTCGGCAATGGCTGCTCGGCTTGCGCAATGCGGAACCGGGTATCGATCGCGACGACGATGGGGTTCACCGTGCTTGACGGGTTGCCGATGGGTACCCGCTGCGGCGAGCTCGATGCCGGCGTAGTGCTGCATCTCATTCAGCAGAAGGCGATGTCGCCGGACGAGTTGGTCGACCTCCTCTATCGCCGCTCAGGCATGCTGGGGCTTTCCGGTATCTCGTCTGATTTCCGCGAGCTCTTGGCCAGCAGCGACCCCCGTGCAAGCTTTGCCGTGGAGGTGTTTTGCTATCGCGTCGCCGGCCATATCGCATCGCTCGCGGCAGCGCTCGGCGGCCTTGACGGAATCGTGTTCACCGCAGGTGTCGGCGAGAATGCGGCGCCGGTGCGCAGCGCTATCTGTCGGGCTTGTGGTTGGCTCGGGCTGGAGCTGGACGAAGCAGCCAACCGCCAACACAAGGAACGCATCAGCACGCCTCACAGCCGCCTCGCCGCATATGTTATAAAAACCGACGAGAATCTGATGATCGCTCGCCACGCCCGGGCGCTGGTGGGAACCTAAAACGGGGAAGGAAGGCAAGTCATGTCAGACAATCGCAGCACGACGCAGCCGGCCGGAGCCGGCATATTTTCCGCAGCCGACCTCAAGCGCCGGATGGCCGAGCGCGAGGCGGCGAAAGCCGCTGAGGAACTGCGCCACATGCAGGAGCAGGAAGAAAAGCAGAAGGCGGTGATGGAGGAATTTCACAAGCCCCCGGCCAGGACGCCCGACCAGCTGATGCAACTCCTCATGCAGCTGGTCAACCAAGCCGCCGAGCGCGGACAGAGCGAAGTTCAGGTCTACCGCTTTCCGAACACATTGTGCACCGATCGCGGCCGAAGGATCAACAACTCGGAGCCTGACTGGGACAAGACTTTGGAGGGCCGACCCAAGCTCGGCTTCGAATTCTGGCGTGAACACTTGAGACCACTCGGCTTTGGGCTGAAGGCCGAGATCCTCGAATATCCAGGAGGAATGCCCGGCGATGTCGGCTTCTTTCTTACCTGGAAGTAACAGAAGAATGCTTTCGAAATAAAATGGGAGTGTCGTGTTCATTCAATTTCGCCACAGACGGCGGGCAAGCGTCCTAGTTTTAGGGCTTATCGTGCTGTACGGCATCTTGTCGGTCGGCGCATTCGCCCAGAGTTCGCGCCCGGCGCATACTTCGGGCTGCGTCAGCATCCACCAGGTGCAGGTGGCGTTCATCGGCAGCGGTGCTGTCGGTGGAGGTACGCTGTACTTCGGCGGCCGGAGCTACCCGTTCAAGTTGGGAAGCCTGGGGATCGGCGGGTTTGGGGTATCAAAGCTCGATGCCACCGGAAGCGTGTATAACCTCAGCCGTCTCCAGGATTTTGAGGGCGTTTATGGCAGGCTCGTACCGGATGGGCTGTGGGCCAGCACGGCAAAGGCGACATGTGGTTGCAGAATTCCAACGGCGTATCTCTTCGCCTGAAAGTGCGGCGCCAAGGCCTATCCTTGACCCTCGGAGCCGACGGTATGATCGTCCGGTTGGGCGCGTAACTCTGCCGAGCGCCCCGCGATCCGCTTCACTAGCGGATTCGCAGTGACGCCGTGAGCGATGACGCTGAGCAGCACGGTCCAGCCGGCTGCGAGCATTATCGTGTCGTTATCGGGCAATTTTTCGTGGAGGACGAGAACCGCGAAAACGATGGCCCAGAAGCCATAAGGCCGGCAGCAAAGCGGTGCGAGAATTTTGAAGCGGATCATCGCTCGCGTTCGATTCCGTTACCAGGCATCGTGTGTGTATAGGACCTCCGGGATTGCGCTTGGAATGCTGGGGATCGTGCTTCAGCTCGATTAGCGCGCCCGGGTCGTCGCAGGCTTGTTCGCCGCTGAGGGGAGGTGAGGAGTGTTGGGGTGGCTCTTGATCCTGGTCCCTGTGGCCGTATCCGTGCACTGGCTGATGCCCGAGGCGCATAGTCTGGTATTCGGATCGGCGGCGTTGGCCATCATTCCGCTGGCCGGTTGGATGGGGCGAGCGACCGAAGCACTCGCAGCGCGTGCGGGCGAAGGTGTCGGAGGCTTGCTCAACGCCACTTTCGGGAATGCCGCAGAGCTGGTGATCGCCCTCGCTGCTCTGCGCCACGGACTCTATGACGTTGTAAAGGCGTCGATCGCCGGTTCGATCATCGGCAATATCCTGCTCGTCTTGGGCGCAGCCATGCTCGCCGGCGGACTGCGCTTCCGGAGCCAGCACTACAACATCACGGCGGCCCGATCTCAGGTAACCATGCTGTTGATAGCCACAATTTCCTTGGTCGCCGCCGGTGCCTTTCGCGACGTCGTTCAGCCCGGCGCCCCGAAACTGATCGGATTCAGCGTGGCGATCGCGGCCGTGCTGCTCGTGGTTTATGTTTGCAACCTCGTATTTTCGTTGGTCACGCATCGGCGGCTCTTCGAGGGGTCAGGCGAGGTGCCCGTGGCTGAGGGACATGAAGTGCCTGTCTGGTCGGCAAAAAAGGGTCTCGCCGTTCTCGGTCTGGCGACGGTGGTGGTCGCCTGGATGAGCGAGATCCTCGTCGCGGCGATCGAACCGGCAGCAAAAGCACTCGGGCTAGGCACCCTGTTTGTCGGGGTATTCGTGGTCGCGATAATCGGCAATGCCGCCGAGCACAGCACCGCGATCCTGGCCGCCCTCAGGAATCGCATGGATTTGTCGCTGTCGATTGCCCTCGGCTCGAGCGTTCAGATCGCATTGTTCGTGGCGCCTGTGCTCGTCCTGGTCAGTCTAGCGGTCGGCCCGACACCGATGGATATCAGTATCCGACCGGGGCTAACCTTGTGTATCGTGCTGTCGGTGCTGATTGCCGCACCGGTCGCGGGCGACGGGGAGTCCAACTGGCTCAAAGGAGTTGCGCTGCTCGCGGTCTATGTCATTTTCGCCCTCGCTTTCTCGGCCGTGCCCAGCACTCCTTGACCGTCCGGGCGCATTAGAGAAAGGGGAAGGGACGGCGGCATCATGATATACTTGAGGCTGTTTCCTGAGACCGGCTGGCGAGATCTGACCACGGTGGCTTGATGTAGGGGCTTGATCTAGATCATCGCTGGCGGCTTAACCGCTATTAAGGTGTAATTGACATTAGACCCTGACTCTGTGGGTGAACCGAATGTCCGACAAGAAGAACGGCGATCTTGCTGACGAAGGCAAGCTGAAGCGGAAGGAATACGAGCGGGAACTCGCGCGGTTGCACGTCGAGTTCGTCAAGCTGCAGCAGTGGGTGGTGGACAAGGGGTTGAAGGTCTGCATCCTGTTTGAGGGGCGCGACGGGGCAGGCAAGGGCGGCATGATCAAGGCGATGACCGAGCGGGTGAGCCCGCGCATCTTCCGGGTGGTCGCGCTTCCTGCGCCGACCGAGCGGGAAAAGTCGCAGATGTACGCTCAGCGCTACATTCCGCATCTGCCCGCGGCCGGCGAGGTCGTGATCTGCGACCGCAGCTGGTACAACCGTGCCGGCGTCGAGCGCGTGATGGGGTTCTGCACCGAGGACCAGGCTAGACGCTTTCTGCAGATGGTGCCCTCGTTCGAGAAGGTCGTCGTCGAGGACGGGATCATTCTGCTGAAATATTGGTTGGAGGTCAGTCCCGAAGAGCAGACGAGACGGTTGGAGGCGCGAATCGATGATGGACGCAAGATCTGGAAGCTGTCCGACATGGATCTCAAATCCTATTCGCGCTGGTACGACTACTCGCTAGCACGCGACGAAATGTTTCTCGCGACCGACACCTCATGGGCGCCGTGGTACGTCGTCCATTCCGATAACAAGCGGCGGGCGCGGCTGAATGCCCTCACTCACATCTTGAGCAAAATCCCCTACGAAGAGCTGCCGCGGTCGAAGGTCAAATTGCCGAAACGGCAGGAACGCGGCGGTTACAAGGAGTCCGATTACCCCTTCAGGGTCATCGCAGAAGTGTTCTGAAGGCACGCGCCAAAGAAAGCCCGTCATCTTGCATGGGTCTCAACGCCATTCGATCGTCGTCGATAACCGGCGAAGGTCGCTCTACGCCTGGCGGGATCGGGTCCGAGATCCAGTTCTGACAGTCCTGCTGGTTCTCGAGCTCTGCCTGATCTTTCTCGCCGCGCCGCTGGCGGCGAAGGGACTGCCGATGGCTCGGCCGATCATCGAGACAATGGTGATGGCGGTGGTGGCAATCGTGGTCATGCTGTCCCACAGTCGCGCTGCGATTGTAGTCATCGCGCTGGGAGTGGCGGCGACTTTGGCGAGTGCCTCACCTGTGCTGGGATGGCCATCGGTTGCAGCGAGCGTGCTCCGCCACGGCGGTAACATCCTCACTTTCTTGGCCCTAACCTGGGTGGTGTCGCACGCGGTCTATGCCCCTGGCCGCATCACTTTCCACCGCCTTCAAGGTGCAGTGGTGCTGTATTTGAACGTTGCGACGATGTTCGCCTCGGCTTTCAGCCTGACCTGGGAACTGAGTCCCACCGCTTTCGCCAGCCTTCCAGCCGTTAGGGGCGACCCGGGCGAACTCGCCAGGATGCTGTATTTCAGCCTCACGACGCTGACGACGACCGGCTATGGCGACATCGTGCCGGTCGACCCATTGGCTCGCAGCTTGGCCAATTTAGAATCGGTGCTCGGACAGTTCTACCTCGCCATCACGGTCGCTCGCCTCGTGACCCTCGAACTCGAAGACCGGCGGCGCTGACCAATTGTAAACCTGACTCGGCTGCCTTATGATCGCCACTTCTCCACTTAATCTCTCGTGCCTTGAAAGCTGCGGGTGACCCGAATGCTGCGACTTGCTGCTCTTTTCCTGGCTGCTGCTACGGTGGCCGGCATCAGTATCGCCGCAGGAACATCGGCGGTCGCTGATTCTCGGTATGCGCAGTATTACCCGCCGCCGGGTTACGGCTACCCGCCGAGTCCACCTCCGCCGTGCCAGGCCGTTACGCCAGGGCCTTTTCAGGGCGCGGCCAGAGGCGCGGCCGGGGGCGCCCTTATCGGGGCAATTTCGGGCAACGCTGGGCGCGGCGCCGCAATCGGGGCCGGCTTCGGCGCCGTCCGCAGTGCAGTACGTCGAGGTTCGGCCCGCAGTGCGGGCGCCTGTTATTGAGGAAATGGTCAGTTGCCGAGGACCGAAGGCGGCTCCGGGGTGGTTCTGAGCCACGGGAAGTCCTCAACAGGTACCTGGGGCGAAAGCCATGACGCGGGGTGATAGGTAAGGGGACAATGATAAAAAGAGAGCTCGTGGCCGTTCTGTTAGCGTGTTGTCTCGCCGCATGCGCGCAACCGCCCGCTCCACAGCAACAAGCGGCGCCGCCACCGGAGGCCGCTCCACCGCCCGCGCCGCGGGTCACATCTGAGGCGCAGATCTCACCGGGACGATGGGATGTCGAACGGGTGCGCTGCTCCGACCTGCTCGGCGCCGCGGATGACGACCGGGAAGCAGCGGCAATGTTTTATTACGGCTACTTGGCGGCAAAAGCCGGAATCCGCGTGATCGATGTGAGCCAGATGGACGGCAACGTCAGAAAGGTGATGGACCGGTGCGCCGCCGCGCCGAATATCACTGTCCCGCAGGCCTTCCGCCAGGCGCTCGGCCGTAGCGGGTGATCCCCCGGGATCGTGGCCGCCCGATGTTTCCAGGGCGCCTACCGGCGCGATGACGTAGATCAATGCCATTGTAATCGCTCAACCCCTACAAACTTCCGCCGACCCTGCAGGGCCAACAAATCTCGAGCGAGTGGTGTGCCGATGATCAGTAGAATAGGTCCAGTGAATGATCCCTTTACCCGATCGCCATCGTTTGCGTCGGGAGCGATCGGTGCTCTCGTTTTGATGTTGGTTTTGACGGCCTGCCAGAAAGAAGAGAAAGCCGCGGCGACGGTCATTCGACCCGTACGCACCGTCAGTGTAGAAATGCAGGAAGGGGGCGAGCGGGTGTCGTTGACCGGCGAGATCCAGCCGCGCTATCAGGCCGATATCGGCTTTCGGGTCAACGGCAAGGTCCTCGAACGACCGGTTGACGTCGGGACCCAGGTAAAGAAGGGCGATCTCCTCGCTCGCCTCGACCCGCAACAGTACCGTCAAGAATTTGAAGTCGCAAAATCCGAGGTCGCCGTCGCCGAAGCCGAGGTGACGCGGAGCCAAGCGCAAGAGTACCGCCAACGCGAGCTGTTGAAGAACGGCTTCACGACCCAGGTGGCGTACGATCAGGCGCTCAAGATCTTCAAGACGGCGGAGGCGAGGCTCGATGCCGCGCGCGCCCGGCAGGTCCAAGCGAGCGAAAATCTCGGCTACACCGATCTGAAAGCAGATAATGACGGGGTGATTACCGCCGTTGGCGCGGATGCGGGGCAGGTTATCAGCGCCGGACAAATGGTCGTCCGATTGGCACAGCCCGGGGAGCGTGAGGCAGTGTTCAATGTCGGCGAGGGGGCTTTCAAAAACGCACAAAAGGACCCGACTGTAGAAGTCAATTTGGTCAGCAACCCCGAAATCCGGGCGGCCGGCAAGGTGCGCTATGTTTCGCCCCAGGCCGACCCGACAACGCGCACCTATACCGTGCGCATCTCGCTGCCGGATGCGCCGCCGCAAATGCGGCTCGGCGCCAATATCGTCGGCAGCGTGATCCTGAACCAAGGCCAGAGCGTCACCCTACCGGGTAGCGCGCTTTTCCAAAAGGCTGGAAATCCGGCGGTCTGGCTAGTTGACAAGGACGGCACCGTACAACTGAAACCGATCACCGTGCAGCGCTATCAGGACGACTCGGTAATTGTCGGCGACGGGCTCAAGCAAGGGGACGTCGTGGTCACCGCAGGGATACAGAAATTGCTGCCGGGTCAGAAAGTCCGCGTCATGCAGGCGAGCGCCGAGCGATGAAGGGTTTCAATCTCTCCGAATGGGCGATCAATCATCGCTCTTTCGTCTGGTACCTGATGCTCTTGTTTGTCGTGGCCGGCGTCCTTTCCTATGGCAAACTAGGGCGCGAAGAGGACCCGACCTTTTCGATCAAGACGATGATCGTGCAGACCTCTTGGCCGGGTGCGACGATCGACGACACGATGCTGCAGCTCACCGACCGCATCGAAAAGAAACTGCAGGAGACGCCGTACCTCTACTACCTCAAGAGCTACACGAAGCCCGGAGTCTCGACCGTCTATGTCAATGTTCTGGATACGACCCCAAAAGAGGCGATACCCGATATCTGGTATCAGGTGCGGAAGAAGGTCGCCGACATCAAAGGGACGCTGCCTCAGGGCGTCGTCGGACCATACTTTAATGACGAATTCGGCGACGTCTTTGGCATCATTTACGCGTTTACTGCCGATGGGTTCACCCACCGTGAGTTGCGAGACTATGTCGAAAACATCCGCACCGAAATCCTGACGGTAAAGAATGCGGCGAAGGCGCAGCTGCTCGGCGCCCAGGATCAGAAATTCTATCTCGAATTCGATACGCGTCAGCTTGCCGGACTTGGGGTCAGCCGTGATCAGGTCGTGCAGAGCTTACGCGAGCAGAACGCCGTCACACCCTCCGGCGTCGTTCAGACAAGTCACGAAAAATTCGCAGTCCGCGTTTCCGGCTCGTTCAACTCGATTGACGATCTGAGGAGCATCAACTTCTTCGCCAACGGCAAGTTCTTTCGCCTCGCCGATGTGGCGACGATCCAGGAGGGCTATACCGACCCGCCCCAGCCGATGTTCCGCTTCGATGGCGAGCCGGCGATCGGTCTCGCCATCTCGATGGCACAGGGCGGCAATAACCTCGTCTTTGGCGAGGATGTGGCTCACAAGATGGCCCAAATTGTCGCCAATCTGCCGATCGGCATCGAGCTGCATCTCGTCGCCGACCAGTCGGTGGTCGTCGAGGAAGCCGTCGGCGGTTTCACCAAGGCACTCTGGGAAGCCGTCGCGATTGTCTTGGCGGTGAGCTTTCTGAGCCTCGGCATGCGGGCCGGTGTCGTCGTCGCCTGCTCGATCCCACTCGTGCTGGGCATGGTGTTTGTCTATATGGAGTATTCCGGGATCAGCCTACAGCGCATTTCGCTCGGCGCGCTGATCATTTCGCTCGGCCTTCTCGTCGATGATGCGATGATCACGATCGAGATGATGGTCAGTCAGCTCGAGCTGGGTGTCGATCGCGAGCATTCGGCCACGCATGCCTGGGTGACGACGGCGTTTCCGATGTTGACCGGCACCCTCGTCACGGTCGCCGGTTTTGTGCCGATCGGCTTCGCGAAGAGCGGCGCCGGGGAATATTGCTATTCGCTGTTTGCGGTGATTGGGGTTGCTCTGCTGGCCTCGTGGATCGTTGCGGTCCTGTTCGCCCCGGTAATCGGGGTCACGATCCTGCCAAAGACAATGAAGGCGCATGGCGGCGGCCACAGTGAACCAGGCCGTTTCATGCGATTGTTCCGAGCGACCCTCGTCTTCTGCATGCGCGCCCGCTGGCTCGTCATCGCCGTGACGGTCGGGCTCTTTGCCGCCTCGCTGTATGGGCTCGGGTTCATCCAACAGCAATTCTTTCCTGCCTCGGATCGGCCCGAACTGCTCGTCGATCTCAATCTTCCCCAGGACGCATCGATCTACGCGACCGAGCACGAAGTCGAGCGGTTCGAGGCCCTTCTGAAGGGTGACCCCAATATCGATCGCTACAGCTTTTATGTCGGGCAGGGTGCCATTCGCTTCTATCTGCCCTTGAACGTGCAGCTTGCAAACGACTATTTCGCCCAGGCAGTGATCGTCACCAAAGGCCTTAAAGAGCGCGAAATTGTCCGGGCACGCCTGGAAAAGGCGCTCGATACCGAGTTTGCCGATCTCAATACCAGGATTTCTGCGCTCGAGCTGGGACCACCCGTCGGTTGGCCGTTGCAATACCGCGTCAGCGGCCCGACACCGGAGGGTACGCGCGACGCGGCCTTCCTCGTCGCCCAGACTCTCGGACAGAACCCGAATACACGGCTGGTCAATTTCGACTGGAACGAGCCGATGAAGAGCCTTCGGGTGCAAGTCGATCAGGATCGGGTCCGCCAGCTCGGGGTCAGCTCCAAATCCCTCTCGGAAGCCCTGAATGCCGTCACCACCGGAATGGTCATCACTCAGGTCCGGGATTCTATTTATCTGACCGATCTCACGGCGCGGGCCGCTGACGAGCAACGGTCCTCGCTGCAGACCTTGAGAAATCTCCAAGTCGCTCTGGATAACGGGCAGACGATCCCGCTAAACCAGGTCGCAACGGTGCAATACGGGTTGGAGCAGCCGGTGATCTGGCGACGCGATCTGCTTCCGACGATCACGGTGCAGGCGGATGTCGTGCCCGGTATCGAAGCAAAAACAGTCAACACCCAATTGGCTCCGGCGCTCGCCGAATTGGCAAGCAAGCTGCCCGCTGGCTACCGCCTGGAAACCGGCGGTACCGTCGAGGAGAGTGCCAAAGGCCTTCACTCGATATCCGTCGTCTTCCCGCTGATGATCTTCTTGATGCTGACCATCCTGATGGTCCAGCTGCAAAGCTTCCAGAAGATGTTCCTGGTGATCAGCGTTGCACCGCTGGGCTTGATCGGTGTCGTCCTGGCATTGTTACCGACTGGGACGCCTATGGGCTTTGTCGCGATCCTCGGGATCATCGCTCTGAGCGGGATGATCATCAGGAACTCCGTGATTCTGATCGATCAGATCGACATGGACATCGCCACAGGTCTGCACCCCTGGGATGCCGTGATCGATGCCACCACCCACCGCTTGCGGCCGATCGTGCTGACCGCCGCCGCAGCCTCCCTCGGCATGATACCCATCGCCTCGGAGGTGTTCTGGGGGCCAATGGCCTACGCCATCATCGGCGGCCTTTTTGTCGCGACCCTCCTGACCCTGTTGTTCCTGCCCGCCCTCTACGCCGCGTGGTTCCGGGTCAAGGAGCCGTTAAAGGCGCGAGAGGCGAGCGTCCCTGAGCATGCGCGTGCTGTCGCGCTCTGAGCTTAAAGGGTGCTCTGCAAAGCTCAATCGATCACGGAGACTGTGCCGCTTGCAAGATCGTAATAGCCGGCGACGATCTTGAGCTGGTTCTGCTTGATATGCTCGGCGAGGACGGGCGAGGATTGCCGCAGCAGCGCAGCCTGGATTTTGGCATTGGCCCTGATGGCCGCCTCTAGATTGGTTCCGGCCTGGTCGACGGCCGGGCGAATGTAGGGGTAGAGCGCGCTGATCTGTCCGGGGACTGCTTTCGCTTCGATGGAGGCCTTGACCGCCCCGCAATTGGCGTGACCCAGCACCATTATCGCCTTGGTGCCGAGAACCGCGACGCCGTATTCGAGGCTGGCGATCATCGCCGAGGTGGCGATATTGCCGGCAACGCGCACGACGAAGAGGTGCCCGATGCTCTGATCGAATATCAATTCGACAGGCACCCGCGAATCCGCGCAGGACAGCACGGCGGCAAACGGCTCCTGCTTTTCCACCGTCTTCGCTTTCAGTACATCGAGGTCCTCGTCGAACGAGGTCATGCGGCCTTCGGCGAAGCGCCGGTTGCCGTCGATCAGCTGCTGCAGCGCTGCCTCGGGGCTCAATGTGGTTTGCGCCGAAGCCGCAAGGTCCTGGGTCAACCCGGCAATACCTGCTGTCGCGACACCTGTCACTATCTCGCGGAAGAACCGGCGCCTTGAATAATTCATTGGATATGCCTCATCTTGTTCAGCGGGCGAGCTTGAGTGTGACCACTCC
>WNFR01004142.1_pt1 | contig 14945 bp, 6 predicted proteins | sample 5400221 | NCBI WGS metagenome assembly WNFR01 (sample SAMN13153357, study PRJNA577476) | soil metagenome | isolation source: 40 cm soil under Madrone tree | place: USA:California | collected 2016-06-14 | reverse complement strand
GTTTCGACGTGGTCTATCTCACGCCGATTCATCCGATCGGCCGCATCAACCGCAAGGGCCGCAACAACGCGGTGACTTCAGTGGAAGGCGATCCCGGAAGCCTGTACGCGATCGGCGCCGCCGAGGGCGGCCACGACGCCGTCCATCCGCAGCTTGGCACCCTCGCGGACTTCCGCCGCTTCGTCGCGGCCTGCCGGCATCACGACATGGAGGTGGCGCTCGATTTCGCCGTCCAGTGCTCGCCCGACCATCCCTGGCTTCAGCAGCATCCCGAATGGTTCCGGCGGCGGCCCGACGGCTCCATCCGCTATGCCGAAAATCCCCCGAAGAAATACGAGGACATCGTCAATCCCGATCTGACCGGCGCCCATGCGGACGCCTTGTGGCTCGCGTTGCGCGATATCGTGCTGTTCTGGATCGCCCAGGGGGTTCGGATCTTCCGCGTCGACAATCCGCACACCAAGCCCTTGCCATTCTGGGAGTGGCTCATCCGCGACGTGAAGGCGCAGGAGCCCGAGGTGATTTTCCTGTCCGAGGCCTTCACGCGCCCGAAGCTGATGAAGGCCCTGGCCAAGCTCGGCTTCACGCAGTCCTATACCTATTTCACCTGGCGCACCCGCAAGGACGAGCTGCAGGCCTATGTGGGCGAGCTCAGCCGCTATCCCGAGCGGGACTATTACCGGCCGAATTTTTTCGTCAACACGCCCGACATCCTGCCATTCCACCTGCAAAGCGGCGAGTCCTGGACCTTCAAGTCACGGCTCGCGCTCGCCGCGACCTTGTCGGCCTCTTACGGCATCTACAACGGCTTCGAGCTCATCGAGCACACGCCGATCCCGGGGCGCGAGGAATATCTCGACTCGGAAAAATACGAGATCAAGATTCGCGATTGGAACAAGCCGGGCCACATCAAGGATTATATCCGGGAGATCAATCGCATCCGGCACGCCAACCCGGCCCTGCTGCAGACCAGCGATGTGCGCTTCGTCCCCATCGACCATCCCGATGTCATCGGCTTCGTCAAGGAGTCGCCCGACCGCAAGAACGCGGTCGCGGTCGCCATCGCGCTGTCGCGCGAGCCGCGCCAGATCTGGTTCCATTTCGGCGACCTCGAGGTCGGCCCGGAGGGCGCGCGCGCCCGCGTCGCCGCGATCGAAAATCTTTCGACCGGCGAACGGCACGGCGTCGAATGGAGCGGGGTGCGGCTGCGGATCGATCCCACGCGTGATCCGGCCCTGATGTTCCGCTGCCTGGTGGCGCAATGAATTTCGTCCCGCAAATCGTCGCCGAGCACAAGCTGGATGACGACGCCAGCTGGTACAAAGGCGCGATCATCTATCAGCTCCATGTCAAATCCTTCGCCGACAGCAACAATGACGGCGTCGGCGACTTCGCCGGCCTGACCCAGAAGCTCGACTATCTGCAGGACCTCGGCGTCACCACGCTGTGGCTGATGCCGTTCTATCCTTCGCCCGGCCGCGACGATGGCTACGACATCTCGGATTACGGCCAGATCAATCCCGAGCTCGGGACGATGAAGGATTTCCGGCGCTTCATGCAGGAGGCGAAGCGGCGCGGCTTGCGGGTGATCACCGAGCTCGTGATCAACCACACCTCCGATCAGCATCCCTGGTTCCAGCGCGCCCGCCAGGCCGGACCGCATACCGATGCGCGCAACTGGTATGTCTGGAGCGACTCGGACCAGCGCTACGCCGGCACGCGCATCATCTTCAACGATACCGAGAAATCCAACTGGGCCTGGGACCCGGTCGCCAACGCCTACTACTGGCACCGTTTCTTTTCGCACCAGCCCGATCTCAATTACGACAACCCCCGGGTCCTCGAAGCGCTGCTGCGCGTGATGCGCAAGTGGCTCGACCTCGGGGTCGACGGGTTCCGCCTCGACGCCATCCCGTATCTGTGCGAGCGCGAGGGCACCAGCAACGAGAACCTTCCGCCGACCCACGCGATCATCAAGAAGATCCGCGCGGAGCTCGACGCCTATGCGCCCAACAAGCTGCTGCTGGCCGAGGCCAACCAGTGGCCCGAGGACGTGAGCGCCTATTTCGGCGACGGCGACGAGTGCCACATGGCGTATCACTTCCCGCTGATGCCGCGCATCTACATGGCGATCGCGCGCGAGGACCGCTTTCCGGTCACCGACATCCTGCGGCAGACGCCCGACATCCCGGCGAACTGCCAATGGGCGCTGTTCCTGCGCAACCACGACGAGCTCACGCTCGAAATGGTGACGGACGTCGAGCGCGACTATCTCTGGCGCACCTATGCGACCGACCCCCGCGCGCGCCTCAATCTCGGCATCCGCCGGCGTCTCGCGCCGCTGATGGACAACGACCGGCGCAAGATCGAGCTGATGACGTCCCTGTTGTTCTCCTTGCCCGGAACACCGATCATCTATTACGGCGACGAGATCGGGATGGGGGACAACATCTATGTGGGCGACCGCAACGGCGTGCGCACCCCGATGCAATGGACGCCCGACCGCAACGGCGGCTTCTCGCGCTGCGACCCGGCGCGCCTCTACGCCCCCCTCATCATGGACCCGCTCTACGGCTACGAGGCGGTCAACGTCGAGGCGCAATCGCGCAGCCTCTCCTCGCTGCTGAGCTGGACCAAGCGGATGATCGTGGTCCGCAAGTCGAGCAAGGTCTTCGGCTACGGCACCCTCACCTTCCTGCGGCCGTCCAATCGCGCGGTCATCGTCTATGTGCGCGAATACGAGGGCGAGGTGCTGCTGTGCGTCGCCAACATGTCTCGTTCGGCGCAGGCCGCGGAAATCGACCTGTCGCCCTGGCGCGGACGCTCGCCCCAGGAGATGATCGGCCATTCGGAATTTCCCCCCGTCCGCGACCAGCCCTATCTGATCACGCTCGCACCCTATGGATTCCTTTGGCTGCGGCTGTGTGAATCGGCCGAGCCGCGCGCCGCCCTCCCGACGCTGGTGCCGGAATTCGAGACGCTGGTCCTGGCGCGCGGCAAAAGCCCCCTCGCCCAGCAGCGCACGCGTGCCGTTTTCGAGGGCGACGTCCTGCCATCCTTTATGGCGCGCAGCCGCTGGTTCGCCGACAAGGGCAGCGCCCACATCACGGCGCGTCTCAAGGCCACGATCCCGCTCGGCGATCCCGACGGTGTCCTGGAGCTCGTGATCGTCGAGGCCAAGGGCCGGCGCGAAACCGCCGAATATGTCCTCCCGCTCGGGGTGAGATGGACGCGCTTCGAGCGCGAGCGGGAAAATCCCCGCGCGCTCGCGGCCGCCCGGCAAGGCGCGCGCGAAGGCACCGTGCTCGACGTCGCCGCCGAGGAGGATTTCGTCTCGCTGCTGCTCGACAAGGTCCGCAAGTCGGAAGACATCGCGGCGGACGGACGCCGGCTGGAATTCCGGCCCGGCGGCAGGCTCGCGCCCGAGGAGCGGGATGCCGATACGCGCGTGCGCGCGATCGACACGGAGCAGTCGAATACGACCGCGTTGGTCGGCAACAAATATGTGGTCAAGCTTTTTCGGCGCGCCCAGCCCGGGATCAACCCGGAAATCGAGATCGGACGTTTTCTCACCGACGTCGTCGGTTTCAATCACTCGCCGCCGTTGATCGGCACGGTCGAGCTGGTGGAGGAAGACCGGCGCAGCGCGCTCGCGGTGGTCCATGGCTTCGTCGAGAACCAAGGGGAGGCCTGGACCGTCACCAGCGCCTATCTCGACCGTTTTGTCGAGGAGCAGCGGCTGCTGGCCAGCGGGGACCCGGCCGAAAGCAGCGAGCTCACGGCCTATCAGCGCGTCATGGAGCTGATTGCGCTGCGGCTCGGCGAGATGCAGATCGCGCTCGCCAGCCGGGACGACGTCCCCGACTTCGCGCCCGAGCCGATCACGGCCCAGGATACGTCGACGTGGATCCGGCAGGCGGTGCGCCGCGCCGAACGGGTCCAGGAGGGGCTCAAGGCCCGGCACGACAGCCTGCCGGAGAGCGACCAAGCCATGGTCGAGGCTCTGCTCGAGAGCATCCCGGACCTCGAGGCGCGGCTGCGCGAGCTCCTTCCCGACCCGGGCAAGGGCCGCAAGATCCGGCATCACGGCGACTTCCACCTGGGCCAGGTGCTCATCGTCAAGGACGACGTCAGCATCATCGATTTCGAGGGCGAGCCGCGCCGCAGCGTGGCCGACCGCCGCAAGAAGGCGCCGGCCGCGCGCGACGTCGCCGGCCTGCTGCGCTCGATCGATTATTCCACGACCGCGGCGCTCGAGCGCGCCTTGAAGAGCGCACCCGACGAGCACGGCAAGATCGCGCGCGCGCTCGACATCTGGCGCGAACGCTCGACCGCGACCTTCGTCGACACCTACCGCGCGACCGTCGCCGATCATTTGATCTGGCCGAGCGATGCCAAGCGAGCCGAGCGGGTGCTCGACTTCTTCCTGCTCGAGAAGGCCTTCTACGAGATCGGCTACGAGCTGGCCCATCGTCCGGAGTGGCTGCGGGTGCCGCTCGCCGGAATCCTCAAGATCCTCGCCAAGAAACCGGAGGCGACGTGAGCGCGCTTCCGCACGAGGCCTATGCGGTGATCGAGGGCCGCCATTCCGATCCGTTCCATTATCTGGGGCGGCACATGGAGGGCGGCACACCGGTGGTGCGCGCTTTCCTGCCCGAGGCCTCCGAGGTCGCCGCGATCGACGAGCATGGCGGCGTGACCAAGCTGCCGCAGCTGCACGAGGCCGGGCTGTTCGCCGGCCCCCTGCCCGCCTCGGCGCGGAATTATCGGCTGCGGGCGCGCTACGGCGACAATCTCGTCGAGCTCGAGGACCCCTACCGATTTCCGCCCATCCTCTCGGATCTCGACCTCCATCTGCTCGCCGAGGGCAGCCATCTGCGGCTCTACGACAAGCTCGGCGCCCACCCGATGGAGCTCGACGGCGTAGGCGGGGTCGGCTTTGCGGTCTTCGCGCCGGCGGCGCGGCGCGTCAGCGTGGTCGGCGACTTCAATTTCTGGGACGGCCGGCGCCACGCCATGCGGGTGCGCAGCAAGGGATTCTGGGAGCTGTTCATTCCGGGCGTCCGTCCCGGCGCCAGATACAAATACGAGATCGTGAGCCAGGACGGCGAGCTGCTGCCGCTCAAGGCGGACCCCGTCGCATTCGCCGGCGAGCTGCGGCCGAGCACGGCCTCGATCGTCGTCGACATGGCGGCGCTGCCGCGGCCGGCGGCCGCGCCCGCCGACGCCAATGCGTTGGCGGCGCCGATCTCGATCTACGAGGTGCATCTCGGATCGTGGCGGCGCAAGCCCGAAGAGGGCAACCGCTGGCTCAGCTACCGCGAGCTCGCCGAGATGTTGCCGGCCTATGTGCGCGACCTCGGCTTCACCCATGTCGAGTTTCTTCCCGTCAGCGAGCACCCGTTCGACGGCTCATGGGGCTATCAGCCGCTTGGCCTGTTTGCGCCGACCAGCCGCTTCGGGTCGCCGGCCGATTTCGCCCATCTGGTCGATGCGTTCCATCGCGAAGGCATCTCGGTCGTTCTCGATTGGGTGCCCGGGCATTTTCCCGACGATCCCCACGGGATCGGCCGGTTCAACGGCACGGCGCTTTACGAGCATGCCAATCCCAACCAGGGCCGCCATCTCGACTGGGACACGTTGATCTACAATTTCGGACGGGCCGAGGTGGCGAATTTCCTGCTCGCCAACGGGCTGTTCTGGCTCGACCGCTACGGCATCGACGGCCTGCGCGTCGACGCCGTGGCATCCATGCTGTATCTCGACTACAGCCGGCCGGCCGGCGCCTGGATTCCGAACAAGCACGGCGGACGCGAGAATCTCGAAGCCACCGCCTTCCTGCGCCGGCTCAACACCGAGGTGTTCGGACAGTTTCCGCGCGCCACCACGATCGCCGAGGAGTCGACCGCCTGGCCGATGGTGTCGCGCCCCGTCACCTGGGGCGGGCTCGGCTTCGGCTACAAATGGAACATGGGGTGGATGCACGACACGCTCGATTACATCGGCAAGGATCCGATCCACCGCAAGCATCATCACGGGCAGATCCTGTTCGGCCTGCATTACGCCTTCTCGGAGAACTTCATCCTGCCGCTGTCGCACGACGAGGTCGTGCATGGAAAGCGTTCGATTTTCGGCCGCATGCCGGGAGATCCGTGGCAGCGCTTCGCCAACCTGCGGGCCTATTACGCCTTCATGTACGGACACCCGGGAAAGAAGCTCCTGTTCATGGGCAACGAGATCGCGCAGGAGCAGGAATGGAGCCACGAACGCTCGCTCGACTGGCATCTGCTGGAGCGCGCGCGCAACGCCGGCATCCAGGCCCTTGTGCGCGATCTCAATCGTCTCTATCGCTCGCTGCCGGCCCTGCACGAGCTCGACTGCGAGGATGCCGGCTTCGAATGGGTGGTCAGCAATGACGCGGATCGCAGCGTCTTCGCCTGGATGCGCCAGGGCAAAGAGCCGCGGTCGCGCTGTCTTGTCGTCGTCAATTTCACGCCCCAAGTCCACACCGATTACCGGATCAAGGTGCCCTTCGTCGGCACCTGGCGCGAGGTTCTCAATACCGATGCGACCGTCTACGGCGGCAGCGGCGTGGGGAACGGCGGATCGGTGAGCACGTTGAACACAGGGCCTATTCCCGAGGTCAGTCTTGTCATCCCTCCTCTCGCGGCGATTTTCCTGGTTCCCGAGGTCTAGCAAGGGCATTTCGGCGGGCGCGCCGCATCCTCTGGGCGCGACATGGGACGGGCGGGGCACGAACTTCGCCCTGTTCTCCGCCAATGCCGAAAAGGTGGAATTGTGCCTGTTCGACCCGCAGGGCCGGCGCGAGGCCCGGCGCATCGCGCTGCCCGAACGCACCGACGACGTGTGGCACGGCTATTTCCCCGAAGTGGAGCCCGGCGCGCTCTATGGTTATAGGGTCCACGGCCCCTACGAGCCCGAGCGCGGATTCCGCTTCAACCCGCACAAGCTTCTGCTCGATCCCTATGCCAAGTCGCTCGCCGGCCGCGTAGTGTGGAGCGACGCGCATTTCGGCTATCGCACCGGCAGCGCGCGCGCCGATCTCTCGTTGGATCGCCGCGACAATGCGCGCGGCATGCCGAAGGCGGTCGTGATCGACGAAGCCTCGATGTCGCCGCGCGGGCCGCAGATGCAGACCGCGTGGCAGGACACGATCGTCTACGAGGCCCATGTCAAAGGACTGACAAAGCTGCGTGAGGATGTGCCCCCGCAATGGCGCGGCACCTATCGCGGATTGAGCTCGGGCCCGGTCATCGATCACCTCCGGCGCCTCGGCGTCACCGCGATCGAGCTTCTGCCGGTGCATGCCTTCGTGGACGACCGCCATCTGGTCGAGCGGCATCTCAACAATTATTGGGGCTACAACACGCTCGGCTTTTTCACGCCCGAACCCCGCTACGCCGCCGAGAACGCGCTTGCCGAATTCCGCGCGACGGTGTCGCGGCTGCACGACGCCGATATCGAGGTCATCCTCGACGTCGTCTACAACCATACGGCGGAGGGCAACCATCTCGGCCCGACGCTGAGCTTCCGCGGCATCGACAACACTTCCTATTATCGCCTGATGCCCGACAAGCCGCGCTTCTATGACGACGTCACCGGCACCGGCAATGCGCTCAATCTGTCGCATCCGCGCGTGTCGCAAATGGTCATGGACTCGCTGCGCTATTGGGTCGAGGCCTTCCACATCGACGGCTTCCGCTTCGATCTCGCCACCACGCTCGGCCGCGGCGCGAACGGCTTCGATCCCAATGCGCCGTTTCTGGCGGCGGTGCGCCAGGATCCGGTGCTGGCCGGCGTCAAGCTGATCGCGGAGCCGTGGGATGTCGGGCTGGGCGGCTACCAGGTCGGCCATTTTCCGCCCGGCTGGTCGGAATGGAACGACCGCTACCGCCAGACAATGCGGCGCTATTGGGCCGGCGAAGGAAACCTCATCGGCGACGTCAGCGGCCGCATGACGGCGTCCGCCGATCTTTTCAACCACGACCGCCGCAGCCCGCTCGCATCGATCAATCACGTCACCGTGCATGACGGCTTCACGCTCGCCGACCTGGTGAGCTATGCCGCCAAGCACAACGAGGCCAACGGCGAGGACAACCGCGACGGCGCCGACGACAACGTCAGCACCAATTGCGGCCACGAGGGGCCGACCGACGATCCCGCGATCCTGAGCCTGCGCCGCCAGTTGCGGCGAAACCAGCTCGCCTGCCTGATGCTGGCGCAGGGCGTTCCCCTGTTGCTGGCGGGCGACGAGGCCGGCAACAGCCAGGCCGGCAACAACAACGCCTATTGCCAGGACAACGAGACCGGCTGGGTCGACTGGTCCGGTCTCGCGCGCGAGGGCGAGAACATGACCGGCCTGATCGCCCGGCTCAGCGAGATCCGGCGCCGTTTCCCGCAGATCCGCACCGGCCGCTGGCTCGAAGGCCGCCGGCCCGACGGCTCCTATGGGGTGCTGTGGCTGACGCCGGAGGGCGCCGACATGGCCGAGGAGGACTGGAATTTCCCGGAGGGACGGTTTCTCTCCTATGTGCTGGCGCCGACCGAGCCCGGCGGCGAGCCGGTCTTCATCGTCCTCAACGCCACGCCCGAGCCGATCGCCCTCAAGCTTCCGATCTTGCCGGAATATTCGCGCTGGACCTGCCTGCTCGATACCGCGGTCGAGACCGCCGAACCGGAAGCCTTCGCGTCCGGCGCCGACATAAAAGCGCCGCCGCGCTCGGTGCTGGCCTTCGCCGGTGCCGCATGACCCGGCATGGCCCCTTGGTCGGACCCGCCGGCACGACCTTTCGGCTATGGGCTCCGGCGGCGAAAACCGTCGAGCTCGTGGTCGACCGGCCGTTGCCGATGCCATCGGAGGCGCCGGGTTGGTACGCGCTCACGCTTCCCGCCGCGCGCGCCGGCACCCGCTACAAATTCCGCATCGATGGCGAGATCGACGTGCCCGATCCGGCCTCGGCGTTCCAGCCGGACGATGTCGGCGGCCCGAGCGAGGTGATCGACCACGGCGCCTATGCGTGGAGCAACCCTGACTGGCGCGGGCGGCCGTGGGTCGACGCCGCCATCCTGGAGCTGCATGTCGGGACCTTCACGCCGGAAGGAACCTTCCGCGCCGCGATCGACAAGCTCGACCACGTGGCGCAGGCCGGCTTCACCGCCATCGAGCTCATGCCGGTCGCCGATTTCGCGGGATCGCGCAACTGGGGCTATGACGGCGTGCTGCTCTATGCGCCGGACAGCGCCTATGGACGGCCCGACGATCTGCGCGCGCTCGTCGACGCCGCGCACCGGCGCGGCCTCATGGTGCTGCTCGACGTCGTCTACAACCACTTCGGGCCCGAGGGAAATTATCTCGGCCGCTACGCGCCGCAATTCTTCACCGCGGGCGCCACGCCCTGGGGCCAAGCCATCGACTATCGGCGCGCCGAAGTGCGCGCCTACGCGATCGGGAACGCGCTGCATTGGCTGCGGCATTATCGCTTCGACGGCCTGCGGCTCGACGCCGTTCACGCCATCGCGGAGCGCGGCGAGCCGGACCTGCTCGACGAGCTGAGCCGCGCCGCCGGGAAGCTCGCCACCGAGACCGGACGTGCCGTCCACCTCGTGCTCGAGAACGACGATAACAATGCGCACCTGCTCGATCCCCGCACCGATCCGCCGCGCGGACGCTATCGCGCGCAGTGGAACGACGATTACCATCACGCCTGGCACGTGCTGCTGACGGGCGAGACCCACGGCTATTACGGCGATTACGCCCAGGCGCCGCTTGACCGCATCGTGCGGGCGCTTTCTTCCGGCTTTGCGTATCAGGGCGAGCCGTCCGCGCATCGCGACGGCAAGCCGCGCGGCGAGCCGAGCGCGGGGCTGCCGCCGACCGCCTTCGTCGATTTTCTGCAGAACCACGATCAGATCGGCAACCGGGCGCTCGGCGACCGCCTCGAGTCGCAGGTCGGCGCCCCGGCCATGGAAGCCGCCCTCGCCGTCATGCTGCTCGCCCCGCAGCCGCCGCTGATGTTCATGGGCGAGGAATGGGGCTCGCTGCGGCCATTCCCGTTTTTCTGCGACTTCAAGGGCGCGCTCGCCGACGCGGTGCGCAAGGGACGCCGCGAGGAGTTCAAGAGCGCCTATCAGAAGCTCGGCGACGATATCCCCGATCCGCTCGACGAGCGGACCTTCCGTTCCGCCACGCTGGACTGGGAGGAATGCGGCCGCGAGGCGGGACGCCGGCGCCTCGGCCTGGTGCGCGAGCTGCTCACCTTGCGGCATGACCGCGTGGTCCCGCTGCTCGCCGATCTCGGCTTCGATGGCGGGACTTGCCGCGGGACGGTCATCACGGCGGCGTGGCGGACACCGGACGGACGCCGATTGCTGCTGCTCGCCAATCTGTCGGACGCGGCGGCGCCGCGCCGCGCCGACCACCGCGGCGGCGCGCCGCTCTGGGGCGGCGAGCCCGTCGCGACCTTGCCGCCATGGTCCGTGTTCTGGAGCCTCGCGGCGCCAGGACGGCGCCCGCCATGACGCCGCCTGCCATTCCGACGGCGACCTACCGGTTGCAGCTCACGGCCCGCTTCGGCTTCGATGACGCCGCAAAAGTCGTGCCCTACCTCAAGTCGCTCGGCATCACGCATGTCTATGCGTCGCCGATCCTGCAGGCGCATTCCGGCAGCACCCATGGCTACGATGTGACCGATCCGACCAGGCTCAACCCCGAGCTCGGCGGCGACGACGCCTTCGCGCGGCTGAACGCGGCCCTGCAGGCGGCGGGGCTGGGCCTCGTCGTCGATTTCGTGCCCAACCATATGAGCGTCCATTACGCCGACAATCCGTGGTGGCTCGATGTCCTGGAGTGGGGCCAGGCATCGCCCCATGCGGTTTCGTTCGACATCGACTGGCACGCCCTGCCCGGCCGCCCCCGCGTGCTCGTCCCCATCCTCGGCCGCCCCTATGGCGAGGCGCTCGCGGCCGGCGAGATCAAGCTTCGCTATGACCCGGCAGACGGCAGCTTCTCGGCCTGGTATTTCGAGCATCGCCTGCCCGTCGCCCCGGCGAGCTACCGCGCCATCCTGCGGACCGCCGTCGCGGCCCGTGGCGCACGCGAAGACGCCGGCCGCGCGATTCTCGACCTCTTGGGCGCGCAGACCGGCCGCCCGACCCGCCGCGAGGCCGCCGCCTTCAAGGGCGCGCTCGCCGCCATCCCGGGCGCGGCCGACGTCATCGCGGCCGGCCTCGCGGCTTATGATCCGGCGCACCCGAACGGAACGCGGACGCTGCATCGCCTGCTCGAGCGCCAGGCCTACCGCCTCGCGCATTGGCGGCTCGCCAACCGCCGGATCAATTACCGGCGGTTTTTCGACATCAATACGCTGGCGGGGTTGCGCATCGAGGACCCCGGCACTTTCGAGAGGCTTCACGCCCGCATGGCGACGCTCATCGCGGGCGGCGTCGTGACGGGCCTGCGGCTCGACCACATCGACGGGTTATCGGATCCGGCGGGGTATTGTGCCCGCCTGCATGAACTCGTGGCGCGGCTGCGGCCGGACGCCCGCGCGCCTTTCTATGTCCTGATCGAAAAGATCCTCGGCGAGAACGAACGCCTGCCCGCCTTCGAGAATGTGGCCGGCACGACCGGCTATGAGTGGCTCAACGTGATCTCCCATGGGCTGGCCGACGCGCGCGGGCTGCCGGCCCTCGATCGGCTGTGGGGCGAAATCGGCGACCCGCGCCCATTCACCGCCGTCGTCGCGCAGGCCAAGCGCGACACCATGCGCACCCTTCTCGCCAGCGAGTTCCAGGCACTCTGCCGGATGCTGGAGCGGATCGCGGCCGGTCATCCGGCGACGCGCGATTATGATGCGGAGCGGCTGCGCGCGGTTTTCACCGGCTTCGTGATCCATTTCCCCGTCTATCGCACCTACGTGACCGCGGCCGGGGCAAGCGCCGCCGACCGCGCCATGATCGACGGCACCATCGCGGCGGCGCGCCGGCAGGCCGATGCCACCGATGGCGAGGTCTTCGATTTCCTGCGCGGCGTCCTGACGCTCGATCTCGTCGCCCCCGGCCGCACCGGCTACAGCCGGACGCGGGTCACGCGCTTCGTCCGCAAGGTCCAGCAATTCACCGGTCCCATGATGGCGAAGTCGCTGGAGGATACCGCCTTCTACCGCTTCCACCGGCTGCTCGCCTTCAACGAGGTGGGCGGCAACCCGGCGGCCGACGGCCTCGCCGTGCCGGCATTCCACCGCCTCATGCAAGAGCGCATCGAGACGCAACCGCATGGCCTCACCGCGACCGCGACGCACGATACCAAGCGCGGCGAGGATGCCCGCGCGCGCCTGCTGGCGTTGAGCGAAATTCCCGAGGAATGGGCGGCCGGGGTCGCGCAATGGCGATCCGCCAATGCGGGTCTCATCAGGCAGGCGGGTGGGCGCCGCGCTCCGTCCGTCGCGCACGAATACATGCTCTACCAGGCGCTGCTCGGCGCCTGGCCGCCGGACCCCGACAGCGATCTCGCGGCGCGCATGGGGGCCTACGCCCTCAAGGCCGCCCGCGAGGGCAAGCAGGATACGAGCTGGCTCGATCCCGACGAAGCCTACGAGAAGGGGCTGGCCGGCTTCATCGCCGACACGTTGAAGAACAAGGCCTTCGTCGAGGGCTTCGACCCGCTGGCCCGGCGCGTCGCCCTCCTGGGCGCGCTCAACTCCCTGACCCAGATCGCGCTCAAGATCGCGATGCCGGGCGTGCCCGATTTCTACCAGGGATCCGAATTGTGGGACCTGTCCTTCGTCGATCCGGACAACCGCCGTCCCGTCGATTTCGCGGCGCGCGCCTCAGCGCTCGCCGCCGACCCCGACGGCACCGACGACGAGCGCGCCCTGGCGGCGAGCTGGCGCGACGGCCGCATCAAGCTTGCGCTCACCAGGCGGCTGCTCGCCTGGCGGCGCTCGCTCGCCGATGTATTCGCGCACGGAGACTATCGGCCGCTGGGGGTCGAGGGACCGCATCGCGATCACGTCATCGCCTTCGCCCGCACCTGGCGCAACGACGCCGCCATTCTGGTCGCGGGCCGGCATTTCGCGCCGCTGACCGGGGGCGGCCGGCACTGGCCGCGCGCGGACGCCTGGCAGGGTCACGTCGTGCTGGATGGGTTTTCAGTCGTCGACCCGCCTGACCGGGGTGGCGAGCCCGGGCGGGTGGCGCTGTCGCAGGCCTTGGCGAATGTGCCGGTGGCGGCCCTGCGGGCCACGCTCAACCCCTGAGGCCGCAGAGGGACAGGCCGTCCGGGATCACGGCCGGACGGCCCGGCGGACGTTGTGCCGACTCAACGGCCGGTTCCCTCCCTCCGCTGCACCATGTTTGCCGTCCGATTCGCGCAATCGCAATGGCTTGACGGCGAATCAATCATCTGAATCGAAGCATTCGGATGTGATTCGATCCGATGGGATCCCGCTTCGCCGACGAAGATGCGCTATTCCGCGTCCTTGCCGCGATTGACGAAGCTCGCATTCCCGAGCCCGGTGCCGATGGTGAGGATGCCCCACCGTTTCACGTCCTGCATGAACGGCACCTCGCTCAAGCCCTGAACCACCGCGTCATTGTGGAGCAGAACGGTGGTGTCGTGCTTGTTGATCGTGGGGATCGCCTCGCGCAGCGCCGTCGGCAGATGGAAACCCTTGCTCGTCCAATTGCCGGGAAGATTCTGCACGCCGCGCGCGATCGATCCATCCTCCTCGATCATGCCGGGGCAGCCGATCCCGATGAAAGGCGCCAGACGCAGCTCCTCTTTGTCGGCGGCGCCGATGAGCTTGTCGAGCATCTTGGCGAGCCGTTCCACCGCCTCGTCGCGCTTGGGCTTGTCGTCGGCATGGCGCCACAGCTCGAACTTCTTCACTTCCGCTTTCGACAGGTCGGCCGCGCGCTTGAGGTTGAGCGCCACGATCCCGGCGCGCATGTTGGTGCCGCCGATGTCGACGGCGAGGATCGCGTCAAAGCCTTTGAACATCCACGACGGGGCGAGGTGCACGGCGCCGATCAATCCGGCCTCGTGCGGAACGTGGTGGATCGGCTGAATGCCGATGTCCATATCCTGGGCTTTCAGGATCACGCTGGTGCGGCCGATCGCGAGCTCGCCGACGCGGGCTTCCAGGAATCCCCCGCCGATCGCGAGACGTTCGACGCCCCGCCAGCTCTTCAGCTTGACGAATTGGGAAATCACCAGGGCGAGCTCCTGGGCGAATTCCTCGATCGCGCCGTGCAGCACACCCGCCGCCTCCGGGTCGCCCTCCTTGAGAAGGGTATCGAGAGTCTTCTTGCTGATCTCCTCGGTCGGCTCGTCGCCGAAAGGATCCTCGCCATGTTTGCGCAGGACTTTGCGCCAATTTTCCAGCATGGCGCGAAACGCACCTTTGTTGGCATTGTCACCGAGAAATCCCTCGTCGCGGCGCAACTCGAGGCTATGGCTCGCGACCTCGACCGCCGGCAGCAGCTTGGCGCCGTGAGCCCCGATCGTCGGGCTGATCGTCGATGTATCCGCCATGAAGTCTCCCTCTGTGCCGCATCGTTAGACAACCGGGAATCTCCCGGAAGGTTTCATGAAGGCTTTTGGGCCGCCCTGCCCCTCGCCGCGTCACCTCCAGCCGAGCGCGCATTGGATCCCATAAGCCTGCGCGTGGAACGTTGCGGGCGCTATTTCGTTAGAATTCTCGCAGGGCGGCGCATTCCGGTGGAGCAATGGCAATGCAGATCGAGGCGCTCAAGCGGGTGCAGTTGCCGGTCCTCAGTCATCGCGGACGATGGCTCATCTGTTTTCGCGGCAAACGCGCCGAATTCATCGATCGCGCGTCGGCGCTGCGCGAGGCCGTCGAGCAGGCTTACCAATGCAGCAAGAACGGATCGCCCACGGAGGTGATCTGCGTCGACGACAATCT
>WNFR01013526.1_pt1 | contig 14947 bp, 16 predicted proteins | sample 5400221 | NCBI WGS metagenome assembly WNFR01 (sample SAMN13153357, study PRJNA577476) | soil metagenome | isolation source: 40 cm soil under Madrone tree | place: USA:California | collected 2016-06-14 | reverse complement strand
TCGATGAGCGGAAGCTGACCGTTGGGGCCACCTCAAAGGTGACTGCCGACGTCATTGCCCGCGAAGTGGTCGTCTACGGCAACGTCAAGGGAAATGTCCGGGCCAAGGACCGCATCGAAATCAAGAAGGATGGCTCGGTGATCGGCGACCTTACCACGTCGCGCATCATGATCGAAGACGGCGCTTATTTCAAAGGCTCCATCGAGATCGACAAGACCTCCGAGAAGGAATCCAGCCGCGGCAGCGCGTTTGCCAAGCCCGCGACTGCTAACGCCGGAGCCCCGGCAGCAAAAACCATTTAACTTTTTCCAGTCCGAGTACCTCCCCATTCGGCGCGGGCCACAAGCCCGCGCCGTTTGCTTTTTGTGGTGCCCCCATCAGCGACACTCCCGGTGACGTCGGCGTCTTGCACGCAACCCCAGGGCCCAATTTCTGCACGATTAATTATATTGACAATCTACGGTGTCTGTTTACTATACAGGAAGTATTCCCAGGCAAGTCGGCTGTCCATGGAGTTGTCGCGGCGTGGGGCGATTACGACAAGGTGTCCCTGCCAGCATCTTCGCTCTTCTGCCGGTCCTGTGTGCCGGATGCGGAGGCGGCAGTGGCGTGTCTGCAAACGTTCAACCACCGCCGCCGTCCCCCGCCGATTTTTCAATTGCGCTCTCTTCCAGTTCGCTGTCGCTCTCGCAAGGTGCGACTGGCCCTCCACTCACGGTTTCGGTTGCCGGCCAAAACGGCTTCACCGGCGCCGTCCAGGTAACCCTGGCGGGCCTACCAAATGGCGTAGCGTCAAATCCTGCGAGCCCGTTCAACATCACGTCCGGCGCGAACGCCGTCTTTGTCTTAGGTGCTTCGACCAACGCGGCCACAGGCAATTTCATGATTACCGCCCAGGCCAGCAGCGGCTCGCTGTCCCACTCCGCCACTCTCACGCTCATGGTACAGGCAGGCATCGCCGTGCTGTTGCCGCGAACAACCTATGTCCGCACGGACGCCGTCGCCGCGCTTGATGATCCAACCGGCGAAGCCAGGCATCGCCGCATCGCTTACGATTTCGTGAACAAGCGCATCTTTGTCGCCAATCGCGCGATGAACCGCGTCGAAGTCTTTTCCACCGCCAACCAAACGCGCGTAGCACAAATCGCCGTCCCCGCCGCCAGCAGCGCCGATCTTTCCGTGGATGGCGCGACCCTGTGGGTCGGCACTACGACCGAGCTGGCCGTCGCCATCGACACAGCGACCCTAAAAGTTAGGTCGCGCTACTCGATCCAGCCGCTTTCGACAATTCCGAATAGCGTTTTTGACCGTCCCGAAGAGCTGCTGCCCATGTCCAGCGGCAAAATAATGATGCGCTTGCGCCAATCCGCAGCCGCGCAATCGCTTCTCGTCCTTTGGGACCCCGTAGCGAACAGTCTGGTCAATCTCACTTCCGTCCAGCCCGCGTTGTTCCAGAACGGGCTCGGCGCGATGGCGCGCACCGCAGACCACACGAAAATCTTCATGGCCGCAAACGACGCAAGCGGCGAGTCAGCGATCTTCGACGCAAACGGCAACGCCATCGCTGGTCCGCACGGCTTCGGCGCAGGAACCATACCGCTCGTAGCCGCGAATCCCGATGGCACCCGCTTCGCCGCGGAGTTCGTTTCCGGCGCCGCAGCGCAGATTATTCTCCTCGACGCCGCGCTCAACCAAGTCGCCACCCCGGTCTCCTTCAGCGCCCAAGCCCTCGCCTTTTCGCGCGACGGAAACTTCCTCTATGCGAGTGAGAGCGCTGCCGGGCCCCCGCTTATCGCAGTTTTCGACGGACGCACAATGCAGCCCATCGGCCAGGTTGCCGACGCATCCATCCAAGGCGTGCATTCCGAAATCGAAGAAGCCGACGAAACCCATCTCCTTTTCGGAATTGCCAATCGCGGCATCAGCTTCATCGACACCGCGAAGCCCAGCGCACTTCCTCCATCGGTTCCGTCGTTCGCGTCTGCGCCCGCTGCTCAGCCGTCGCAAGGGCCATTCACCGGAGGCACTGCAACATCTCTCACCGGCCAAAATTTCGAATCGAGCGCCCAGATCAAATTTGGCCAGCAACTCGCCCCTGCCCCAACCGTCAACCCCACTCAAATGCAAGCCGCTGCTCCGACGAGCGCTACGAATGGCGCTGTCAACGTCACCGCGTTTTTTCCCAGCGGCTGGCTAGCCATCGCGCCCGACGCCTTCAGTTACGGCCCGCAAATTCTGGAAGTTCTCCCCAACGCTGGAGCAAAAGGCGGAGGCGACACAATTCAAATCTATGGCTACGGTTTCGGCACCGATGCCACACAGATCACCGCAAAGATTGGCGGCGCAAGCTCCGTCGTGCAAAAAGTGGAGATCGTTACTACCATCGCGCCGTCGCTCGCTCTCGATGCCACCTATCCCTTCCCGTTGCAGCGCATCACGCTGCTGACTCCGCCCGGAGCCTCCGGCCAATCAGACGTCACCGTCACATCCGCGGCAGGAACTACAACCTCGGCCCACGCCTTTCAGTACACGCAATCCTCGCAAGTCTTCGCCAAGCCTGCCTTGTACAAATTTATTCTTTACGACCAGAAGCGCCAGTGGCTGTACCTCAGCGCCACCGACCACGTCGACGTCTTCGATCTGGCCGCCGCGCAATTCCACGCCACGGGAATCACCCTGCCAGGCGGCCCTCCTCCGAACGCCGCGCTCCGCGGCCTCGCACTGACGCCCAACGCCTCGCAATTAGTCGTCGCCGATTTCGGCGCGCAAAGTGTTTATCTTCTCAATCCCGATGCCGCCACGGGCACGACAGTCCCAGTCGGCGGCGTGGCCGGCTTTCTAAATTCCGGTCCCGCACGTCGCCGCCACCAGCACGCAAACCGTTTTCGTAGCCATGAGCGGCGAAGGCGGCTCTGCCACCGCCTGCAGTTCATGCCTCTCCCAACTCAATCTCTCCGCCACTCCTCCCACTGTCCAGCCGGCTCCGCAGCCAGAGGTCACCAGCCTCACCGGCGCTCCGCTAGTCCAATCCGACGCCGCGGGCGACACCGTATTTCTCGCCTACGATGCAGTTCCCGGCGGTCCCGTCGGCTCATGGTCCGCAGGCGCGCCCAATCAATTCACCACCTCTCTCGCAAAGGAATCCGCGATCGATCTCGCCGCGGCCTCCGACGGCACCATCTTCGCGTCGCGTGCCGGCACCGCGACAGAAATTCGCGGCGCCAATCTCACGCTAACGGTCATCCCGGCCAGCCCCGAACTCGAGCAAATCCCCAGCCGCGTTTTGGTCCCTGGCCTCGCCCTGCATCCCACCGGCGCGCTCCTCTATCAGCCATTTCTAACCGGCCCAGCCCCAGTTGCCCCTCCCGCCGCCGGCATTCAGGGCGGCGTCGACATCCTCGACGCGCACACAGGCCGTCTCCGCCTGCGCATCTCGTTGCCCGAGCCGCTCGCCACGCTATCCACCGACACCGACGCACTCCACGGCAGCTTCCTAACCATCGACGAAAATGGCCAAAGAATTTTCGCCCTCACGACCTCCGGCCTCACCGTCGTTCAACTCGCCACCGTCCCGCTCTCGATCGGCACGATTTCCCCCGCATCCGCTCCCGCCCCAGGGGGCGCAATCCTGACCATTCGCGGCAGCGGCTTCCAATCCGCAGCCACCGTCACCATCGGCGGAAAATCTGCCGCCACAACGCTCGTCGACATGAACACGCTAACCGTAACAACACCGCCGTTAACCGCCGGCCCGCAGCAAATCATCATCACCAATCCCAACGGAGACTCCTATTCCCTAGACGCGGCCTTCACCGCCAACTAGCCGCCAGTTTCCTCAGCCGCGATGGCTCGGAGGTGTAAGAATCAGCCGCACGACTTCGGCTAGCGCAGCACCAAGTCTCGCGTGCTGATCGCGATCGAGATGCACGCCATCAACTCTGCTGCTAGTTGTAACGGTTTCTGCGTCAAAGAAATGACATCCGAGACCAGCGGCAACCCGACTATAAGCCTCTGCTAGACCGGTACACCTCTGCTCGGCGCCCCGAAATTTGGGCGCAATACTTCCGCGTGGAGAGCGGATCTGCGGTGGGCAAATCACCAGAACTGGTGGCACTGGCATTCCTGGTTCGATGGGCGCCTTCCGGATCTCATGGATAAGCGCGGTAATGCCTTGCGCCGCCGACCAAGCGTCATTGTAAGGATGGCAAAATTGGAAATCGTTGGTTCCCAGCATGAGGATGACGAGCGACAATGGCGAATTGATCTCGATGCGTTGCGCCAGGCACTCAAGCCCGTTCCGGCCTGGTTTGAATGGGTCATCCCACGTTGTACGTCGCCCATTCAAGCAATCTTCAATGACTCTCAGCTTCGGCCCGGAAGCGTTCAACTCGTTCTCGAGCACGCCTGGCCAGCGCTCGTCAAAAGGCAACCTATCGCGCGTATCGGGAATGATGCCCCAAGTCAACGAATCGGAGTAAATCAGAATCTGATGCATATAAATTCGGCAGGAGGCGAAGCCTTAGCGGTTGTTGAGGTATTCAACGACTTTTGAACTCCCCAATCCCGTTAGATGAGACGGGTCAATACTATCATTTGTCAAAACGCTTCATTACGCGGTGCCGCAATTTGCCAAGTTCGCGGTTCAAGAAATGACTGCGTTCGAGGAAAGGCAGCACGGGAGCCTGTCGCGTCACCACTTTGTTGCGGGCGCGCCTTAATCGTGCATCGTCGCCGAATACTCTCAAGGCGCCATCCAGCTTATGCAATGCCTTGTCGCGCAGTCCTGCCAATGCATACACCGCCACCAGATTCAGGTGAAACTGAATCTCTGTACGTTTTAGTTTTACCGCCGTCTCGCAAAGCTCCGAGGCTTGGTCAAATTTCTGTTCTGCGCGGGCGATCGACAATCCCAGAAACGAAATGTAGTAAGGATTATGCTTGTCGCTTTCGAACGCACGCCGCAGTTTCACCAGGGCCTTTTCGGGGTATTCGTTCTTGAGTAGCTCGACGCCTTCCCTGAACTCAATCATATGCTCGGGCTCGGTGCCCTTGGTCATCTCTGTCACAGCTCCGAGGCTCATGGGGGATCCTTCAGTTTTGTGATTGCCAACCATACCAACGTTAGCCAAAGCGTTGCCGTGGAGTCTACTGACCTGATGGTCAGTATTAACCAAAACAGTGCAGACGCGACCCATTCTCGGACATTTGCAAGTAGGGTCGACTCTTCGGGAATGGCCGGATTCGCAGCGCCTACGGTTGGCTCGATTTGTCGGACGGCGCAGCTTTGCTCGGCCAGACGCTTTCTCCAGACGGTACTGTCATGAAGCTGATTCGTCGCGGCGACGAGTACATCATACTTGTCGACGGCGCGATCCTTATGTCTAGCCGCATGCACGGCTCAGAGGAGGCGTTGGCCACGTTCGCCTGCCAACGGGTGCGAACGCTGCAGCAGCCTGGTGTTCTTATTGGCGGCCTCGGAATGGGTTTCACGCTTCGCGCGACGCTTGACCTCCTTCCACAGGATGCGACAGTAGTCGTCGCCGAGCTGGTACCCGCAGTGGTGGAGTGGAATCGTGGGCCGCTCGGGCCGTTGGCGAGACACCCTCTGAAGGACAAGCGCGTGCGGGTCGAGACGGGAGACGTCGTCGTCACGCTCAGTTCACGTCTCGGCCAATTCGATGCCGTGCTACTCGACGTGGACAACGGCCCGACCGCATTTACCGCCACGAACAACGCCGCGCTCTACGACAACCGTGGAATAGCCGCCGCCCGCGCGGCTCTCAAGACGGAAGGGGTTCTGGCTGTCTGGGCGGCACAAGATGATCGAAAATTCGAGCAGCGATTGCGCGATGGCAAATTCGACGTGCAAGTGCAGCGCCCTCGTGGTCGCCTGAAAAAGGGCGGTCCCCGCCACACTATCTTTCTGAGTCACAAATCATAAATTGAACTCGAAACGAGATGTTCGGTAATCCGACTTGCCCGGAGTTAGCGGCGTTTCCAACGTATCGGTGATACAACATAACCTGAAGCGGCTCCTCCTGGAGCTATGAAATGATGGAACGGATTGCAGAAGCGTCGCCGCGTTTCAAGGCCAGGATGGCCGGTGTCTGTCAATTGATGGAAGCCGTGACGGCCGCGTTCGGCGAAGTGATCATTCCCGGCAAGCTTGTTGTCGCTGGCAACGCTGCGGCTACGGCGGCCAATATCCTGGGACACGAGCGACTGTTTTGGCTGGGGTTCGTACTCTCGCTCATCGGCGTTGCGTTCCATATCGCATGGGCGCTTCTCATGTATGAGTTGCTTAAGCCCGTGAACCGGAGCCTGTCTAGGCTCGCAGCGTTCGTGATTCTCGTGGGATGCGCTACTCAGGCTCTTACCTGCCTCTTGTACCTCGCTCCTTTGATCATTTTGCAAGACGGTAGCTCCTTGAGCGCATTTACGCCGGAACAGTTGCGCGCGCTGGCGCTCGTGTTTCTGAGATTGAATAATTACGCCTTCCAGATCTACCTGGTGTTCTTCGGAGCCTGGTGCTTCCTGATCGGCTACCTCATTTTCAGGTCGACCTTCCTGCCTCGAATCCTGGGAGTGCTGTTGGCGATTAGTGGTTTGGGTTGGGTGACCTATTTGTACCCGCCACTCGCACACCGTGTGTACCCCTTCATCGCTGCTGCCTCCGCCCTTGGGGAAATACCACTGGAGCTATGGCTCATCGTGATGGGTGTGAACGTTCAACGATGGAAGGAGCAGGCCAGCGCAACAGTCAAGTGACGAACCACATGCCTGGTAAACGCGGTGGATTCAATCAAACGGAACACCATCCTGGCTAGGGTCTGATCGGTTACAGCCGGACAAAGCGATTCTCCAATGCCGAAGTGCTGTCGGATCAACTGACTAGGTGGTGTTGCATCGACCGGTTGAGCTGGCAGCGTTACTCGGACAAGTGAGATTTCTAATAGCCCTCCCTGACCCGTTGCGCCATGCCGCCTCACCCTCACCTTACATGCAAACGTGTTGCAACTGCTCCACTAAGTCCCTCTCCCTCAAGCACTAACGCCGCCTCAATCGTTCGAACGGATACTCAAATGGTAAAATACTTGACACGATACTATTTTCGTGCTACCCTAAGTCGTGAAATCAGCCCTCCAGCCCGTCGCTGTCCCGATTTGGAACCTTTCCTCCGCCCGCCCCTCCCTCTCCCCTGCCTTTCCCGCTCAGAGTCTTCTCACTACCCCATCACATGCTCCACGTGCGCGCTGCAAACCCTTTCCTCTCAGCTTGTTCCGCATACTTTCCGTCGCCACAGGGGTGTACCCCTCGGCTGCTCCACCAACACCGCTCCAGTGGCGTCGGGGCGATGACTTCAAACTAAAAGGACGACAAAAATGAATCCGCAAACACTCAACCCTAACGGCATCAACGAAGTACAAGCTTCGCAATCCGGTCCAGCCCCTGGCGCTCGCTGCCATCGCCGCACCCGCCACGGCCATCAATGCCGCTTGCGCCCTCTCGGCCCCGGTGGCTTGTGCTTCCGTCATGCCAGCTTGCAATCCCAGGTCAAGCAACCGGTGGACGTCGATCTTTCTGGGGATTTCGCCGCACAGCTCGCCGAGCTCAAGTCCGCCGAGCAGATCAACGACTTTCTCGGCAAGCTGCTCATCCTCGTCGTGCAGAATCGCATCTCGGTCCGCCGCGCGGCAGTCCTCGCGTACATCACCAACCAACTCCTCCGCACCGTTTCCATAATGAACAAGGAGAGCAACGACCCGCCGCAGATCATCTGCGACATGCCCGGCCCTGAGCCCGATACGTCCCCGCTGCCGGAGCCCACATACGCCGATTTGCGTACGTGACCCACAGTGGGACAGCCTTTTAGGCTGTCCGCCGGGAACGCGCAGCCCGGCCGCAGTCCTTTTAACCTTTTCGTTCGTTTTTCCATCGAACGTAGAGAAGGCAAATCACAAGCGGTTTACGGAGGCGCAATGCAGACGCGCAAGCTGGGAAATTCAGACATGCACATCACGCCGGTCGGCTACGGAGCCTGGGCCGTCGGCGGCTCGGGCTGGGACTTCGCCTGGGGCGCGCAAGACGACGACGATTCGATCGCCGCGATTCACCGCTCGCTCGAGCTGGGCGTCAACTGGATCGACACCGCCGCTGTCTACGGCATCGGTCACTCCGAGGAAATAGTGGCGCGCGCCCTGCGGGAGTGGAAAGGCAAGCGCCCGTACGTCTTCACCAAGTGCGCCATGCGCTGGGACAGAAACGGCCGCGTCACCAAGGTGCACACCGCGGACTCCATCCGCCAGGAATGTGAAGACAGCCTGCGCCGCTTGCAAGTCGACGTCATCGATCTATACCAAATCCACTGGCCGCCCGAAGATAACGGCCCCGGGCTCGAAGAAGCCTGGCGAACGCTCGCCGCGCTGCAAAAAGAAGGCAAAGTTCGCTGGATCGGCGTCTCCAATTTCGACGTCCCTCAGCTTCAGCGCGCCGAAAAAATCGCTCCGGTTACCTCGCTACAGCCGCCCTACTCGCTCATTCGCCGCCGCATCGAAAGCGAAATCCTGCCCTACTGTGAACGCCGCGGTATCGGCGTGATTGTCTATTCCCCGATGGCTTCCGGCTTGCTCACCGGCGCCATGACCCGCGAGCGCGCCGCGAATCTTCCGGAAGACGACTGGCGCAGGAACAATCCCGAATTTTGCGAGCCCAAGCTCTCCGAAAATCTTGCCTTGGTCGAGCGTCTGAAAAAAGTCGCCGCTCGCTACCACACCACGCCCGGCGCCATCGCCATCGCCTGGACCCTGCGCCTTCCCGCCGTCACTGGGGCAATCGTCGGAGCCCGCAACGCCAAGCAAGCCGAAGGCGTCATGCGCGCCAGCGAGATCAAGCTGACTTCGCAGGACATCGGGGAAATCGAAGCCACCGTTGCGCAAGTAGCGCGTTAGACCGCCCATTAGAGGAAAACGATGAACTTGGGATTGCAAGGGAAGCTCGCCGTGGTGTCTGGCTCGACCGCCGGTATCGGCCTGGCCATTGCTTCTGCGCTTGCGGCGGAAGGCGCAAAGGTGGTCATAAATGGCCGCACGCAAGCCCGCGTCGACGCCGCCCTCAAGGCAATTAAACAGCGCGTAAGCGGCGCGGACCTCCGTGGCGTCCCCGCCGATCTTGGCACTGCCCCGGGCGTGGAGAGCTTCCTTCGCCAGGTTCCGGCTGCCGACGTCCTCGTCAATAATCTCGGCATCTTTGAGCCTAAGCCATTCTTGGAAATCCCCGATGCCGATTGGGTGCGCTTCTTTGAAGTAAACGTCCTGAGTGGTGTGCGCCTCGCGCGCGCCTATCTTCCCGGCATGCTAAAGAAAAACTGGGGCCGCATCATTTTCATCTCCAGTGAATCCGCGCAGCATATTCCTGTCGAGATGATTCACTACGGCATGACCAAAACCGCTCAAGTGGCCATCGCTCGCGGTCTCGCCGAATCCACGGCGGGCACCGGCGTCACTGTCAACTCGATTCTTGCCGGCCCCACCGCGTCCGAAGGCGTCGGCGGTTTCCTCGAAAGCATGGCCAAACAGCAAAACATCTCCACCGCGGAAATCGAGCGGCAGTTCTTTGCGTCCGCCCGGCCATCATCATTGTTGAAGCGGTTTGAAACTCCAGAGGAAGTCGCCGCAGTCGTCGCCTTCGTGGCCAGCGCCCAAGCTCTGGCCATCAACGGCGCTGCCGTCCGCGCCGAAGGCGGCGTCGTCCGTAGCATCTTTTAGCGGTCAAGCGCTACGGTTGGAAAAAACTGCGAATGGACGAAAAGAACGCGCGCATGACGGCAAACAACGCGTATAACAGAAAACTACGCGCGCAAATAATCCGGCTTCCAGGTTTTCACCATCTGTTTGATGGCCTTGCGCTCGCAGATTTTGTCGTCCGGCACCTTGCGCGCCAGCGCCGGCAGTTCCGCATCGCACGCAAATCGCAGCGCTACCAACTGGCTCACCGTGAACTCTCCGATGCGCGGCTTCAACTCCGGCGGCAGCACGCGCTCGTAGCGCAATCGTTCTTCCAACCGGATCACCCGGTCTTGCACCTTCAGCGCCATCATCCGCGCGCTCAGAAATCCCACCGCCAGCGCCGCCACTACGAGCACCTGGAGAATGCCCCTTGGCGCGAATCCCATTTTTCCCGACCAGTACAGCGAATAGATCAAGTTGATAGTCAACACCGGCACAACGAAAAAGTGAAACGGCGGAAGAAATTTCCCGTGATTCGCAAGATTCTGTTCAGCCATGCTACACCTCCCCTTTGGCGCCAAATTCTATCAAAATCGATGACCGACTTTGTCTCCTCCACGTCACGAAGCATCAGAGCTACTCTTCCCGTCAGTTTGCACTCAAAATTCATTCGGAGGAAAATGTTCGATAGGCCGAAATATTTACTGGAGACGGAAATGCCAAAAGCAACCTGGGCAGGAAAAGTTATCGCGGATAGCAATCACTGCGTCGTAGTCGAAGGAAACCAATATTTCCCCGCCGACGCAGTGAAGAAGGATTTGCTCAAGCCTAGCAAGCACACCAGCGAATGCCCCTGGAAAGGCACCGCTCATTACTATCACGTGGAAGTCAACGGCATGAAAAACGAAAACGCCGCCTGGTATTATCCGCAACCCAAACCCGCCGCAGCCGAAATCAAGGACCACATTGCCTTCTGGAAAGGCGTCAAGGTAGAAGCATGAAATTCACTTTGCGAGGTCGTTTTTGAAGATGGTGCCATCGCGCATGACGAAGCGCACGTGCTCGAGGGTTGTGACATCCTTCAGCGGATCGCCGCTCACTGCCACAACGTCCGCGAAGGCGCCCGGCGCCACCACGCCAATTTCCCCTTTCATATCCAACATTTCCGCCGCCCGCGTAGTCGCGGATTGAATCGCGTCCATTGGCGTCATTCCCAGTCCCACCATGCGCTTGAACTCCTGCGCGATCGGCTCCGTCCACGGCATCCCGCCGATGTCGGTGCCAAACACAATTTTCAAGTGCGCGTTCAGCGCCTTCTTGAAACTCGTTTCATGCACTGCTGCGCGCGCGCGGTCGCGTTTTCCTCCTGGCGTGTCCGCGGGAGCCCAATCTTCGTAGTACGGCGAAATCGTCGGGCAATACCAAGTCCCCTGCCGCGCCATCTGCGCGATTTGCGCGTCGCTAATTTCGAGCCCGTGCTCGATCGAGTCGCATCCGCCATCCAGCGCCCGCTGCAATCCGGTCCCGTTGTACGCGTGACACGCCACTTTCTTTTGCCATCCGTGCGTCTCGTCCACAATGGCCTTCAGCTCCTCCACCGTGAGCGTGGGTTGCGAAACCAAGTTTCCTTGTTTGTCTACCCACGAGCGATGAGTCATGTAAACCTTAATCCAGTCCGCGCCATGCTCCAGCTGCTGCCGTGCGGCTTTGCGCGCTTCCACGGGCCCATCGACTAGCTGCGCGCCCTTTGGCATTTCCAGTTCCGGCGCGTAGCCTTCCAGGTTGTATCCGCCGGTGGTGGAAATCGCGCGCGTCGCGCCGAAAATTCGCGGGCCCGGAATCGTGCCTTCTTCGATGGCTTGCTTGATTTCAATATCGCCGTAGCCTGCGCCCTCCGTTTCCAAATCGCGGATGGTGGTGAATCCTTGCTCCAGAGCGCGGCGGCATGCAAAGGTGGCGCGCGCGGCGCGCAGAGCAATGCCCGCCTTCAAAATGTTTTCGTCGTAGCCGCCCTTTGCGGGATCTTCGCCCCAAAGAAAAATGTGCGTGTGCGAATCAATCAGCCCGGGCAGCACCGTGGCCGCTGACAAATCGATCACGGCGGCTCCGGCGGGAATCTGCGCGGAGCCCTCTGCCACTTTCTCGATGCGATTGCCGCGCACGAAAATTAGTTGATTCTTTCGCGGCGAGCTATTCGAACCGTCAATCAGAGAGCCGGCGCGAATTACGGTGACTTGTTCCGCAGAGGGTGCTGGAGATTGCGAACGAACTTTGGGTGTAACGAGGGTCAGCAAAAACACCGCTAAAGCGATGTGCTTTTTCATGGAATTGTCCTTGGCAACGCGCGGTAGCATGCCGCAAGCGCAGGCGCATTGCAACACGCGCGTGGTGTTGGGTCTCTGTAAGCTGCGGTTGCAGAGGGAAAAGAATTAACACAGAGATCACGGAGGTTAGAGCGCGGAAGGCACTGAGAGAGGTGAGTGATTTGCCAGGCTTTGCGCTAAGTTGACGCTTGAAAGCGGCAGCCCGCTTGCGGCAGGCAGGCAAGACTGCCGCACTCCAAGGGCCGAAAGGATTGTACGTACCTCTTTATATACATTGCTCACTAGCGGTCCATTGCCGTCCACCATTGTTTGCGGTGGGATAGAGGGTGTCCGTAGTCTCGAAGCGCAGGTGAGAAATGAAGCTAAACGCGAAAATGCTCCCGATTTTCTTGTCACTCCTGATGCCGATGGTTTGCAACGCGCAGAAGCTCGGCCAGGTGGCCTGCACCAAACAGGACGGCTCCACCGATCTGTACAGCTCCGTGGCCACCATGGAGATTCGAGCTACTCTGAAATGCGGGCAACAGGTGCAGATTCTCGAACGGTACGACAATTTTATCCATGTCCGCACGGACAAAGGCGAAGACGGCTTCGTCGCATTCAACGCAATAACGTTTTTGAAAGCCGCGGCAGCCACAAAGGCGCCCGCCGCGCACGGCAAGCAGAAGCATGCGGCCTCCGCCCCGAACAGCGACAACTCTGCTCACGCCGCCGAGGTCCCTGCTCCGCCTCGAGAAGTGGTTCTGCCGCGTCAAACGCCCGTGCACCTGAAGCTGGGCCGCACGCTTTCATCCGCAACGGCGCGCGTCGGCGAAGAAGTGAATTTTGAGGTCACCCAGGACGTGATCGTGGGCGGCCTTACGGTCATTTCCAAAGGCGCGCCAGGCGTTGGCGCGGTGACGGAAGCCGAGCCGAAAAAACGCATGGGCAAAGCAGGCAAGCTGAACGTCAGCGTCACGTCGGTCGTACTCGCAAACAACGAAAAAATCGTGTTGCGCTCTTTTGGAATTGAGCAAAGCGTGGAGCAAAAGTCCGGCATGACCCTTCCTTTAGTGCGTGGCAAGGACGTCACGCTGGCGAAGGACACGGAGATTATCGGGTACGTCGACTCCGATTTGCACCTGAAGGCAGCGAGCTTTGCGGCTGCCCATTCCGCAACGCAAGCGCTTTCCCAGTCAAACGCTGCGAAGCCGTAAAATTGAAATTTATCCTGGTAGCTCCCCCAACTTCCGGATTGCCGACCACCCGGAAGTTGGCAAGGCACTCAACATAAGCGCGTTTTTCATTACTAATCGGTTTTTGGGCGCATCAATTAGAATCTTCCAGGTAAAAAAAGAACGCGGACAATGCTAGCGTGGATCTGCCAAAGATATTCTCAATCCAGCTCGGCTAGTCTGGCCCGGACCAAATTAAAGAAATCAAATCAATTACAGAGCTGAGGGTACTTTCTTTCGTAGGGTCCAGTGAGGCTAAATATTCCTCAACTGAATTGAATTTTGGTCGCCTCCGCGAGCGTGGTTGGTGCATTGTTTTGCGATCCACCTCGATTCACGACTTTTGAGCCGCCTTAGGCGGCCAGTTGGGCGCTCAATACCGAACTGCTTGGCGTACTCCGAGTTGAGCCGAGGCCAACCGAACTTATGTCAGGCAGTCCCGCAAAGAGAATTAGTGAGAAAAGCTCTAGTTTCATCACTTTTTACTTTTACGCACTTTCGCTCGAGTACCCGCAGGCGCTTTGCTCTTCAATTTCATCTGATTGTAATCAACGGCGGCACGGACGAGATTTTTTAGAGCACGCTCATTAATCTTATCGCCCTCGAAAAAATCGATCGCTCGCCACGCGTTGCCTCCGAGGCCCGCATTGAAAAGCTTGTCAGGATCTGGGAGGCTCGCCCCGTGGGAAAAGGTAAGCTTCATCTTATCTTTGTGCGCGTTGCCGACCGCGATCATTCCGTCGCGAGACCACACTGGGCTTCCCATCCACTTCCATTCCTCGATGATCTCCCCGTCGGCCTCAAGGATGGTCTTGCGGACGCTGGCGAGCGTCTTCCCGCGCCAGTCTGTGAGTCCTGCGATCAGCTGGTCAATGCGTTCCGATGGATTCATTGGTTCTTTATGCCTCCAATTCTTGTCCCGTTTTCATTCTCTTCGAAAGAAGTCGTCGAACGACGTGGCCTTTCCACATCCACAGCCCCGAAAGGAGCAAAACAGGAAGAAAGACATACCGAACAGTGGAGGCGTAGTTTGGAGTGTCCGAAGGTGAATCATAAATGTAACCGAGTATCGGAATGCCAAAGATAATGTGAATCCATCGAAAAATCGAACGTTTGGTGGCCTCTTTCATGATTAATTTGTCCTCCCTTTCTGAGACGGCCCGTCGGGCGTCTCGATACCGAACTGCTTGGCGTACTCCGCGTGCAGCCGCTGCCAGCCGAACTTCTTGGCCTCGGGGCCGACGATGCGTCCAATCGGCTCACCCGCGAGGAGCCGCTCAAGGACGTCGAAGCAAATGTGCCACCCGGCCGCACCCATTGCGATAAAGCGGCGGCCGATGTTGGTCCACAGCGTCAGGCGCGTGCCGCCACCAAAGGTTTCCAGTTCCCACCGCATATCGCGGTCACCCCAGTTGTACTCAAGCATCTTGGGGGCGTCGGCTCGCGTCACTCTTGTTTCGGTAACCTGCGGCGTGGGCGCTCCCACCGTGGTGAGCTTCACGGTGGTTCCAACCGTACCCAGGCTCCCATCGGCTTCAAAGGGAGCCCACTCGCGCAGATGCGCTGGGTCGGTAAGCGCCTGCCAGACTTTTTCCGGCGAGTGGCGCAGTTCTCTGACGAGAATGAGCGTCCACTTCTCTCCGTCCTTTCGTACCTGCGCCCCGCTGGCCGGACCCGGTGTGTA
>WNFR01012505.1_pt1 | contig 14947 bp, 9 predicted proteins | sample 5400221 | NCBI WGS metagenome assembly WNFR01 (sample SAMN13153357, study PRJNA577476) | soil metagenome | isolation source: 40 cm soil under Madrone tree | place: USA:California | collected 2016-06-14 | reverse complement strand
CTAAGCGGCTTTTTTCTTCGCCGCGACCTGGTCGATCACGCCCATGATGTCGGCTTCCTTCATGATCATGAGGTCCTCGCCGTCGATCTTGATCTCGGTGCCTGACCACTTTCCGAACAGGACGCGGTCCCCGGCCTTGACGTCGAGCGGCTGCAATTTGCCACCCTCATCGCGCGCACCGCTGCCGACAGCGACGACATCGCCTTCCATCGGCTTTTCTTGCGCAGTGTCGGGGATGATCAGGCCGCCAGAGGTTTTCCCCTCGTGCTCGGCACGGCGAATCAGGACGCGGTCCTGCAGCGGACGCAATTTCATGGAGCCTCCTCAGACCATATTGTAAGGATTTGGTGCAATGTCGGAGCGAGACAAACATTGCGCCCGTCACAGATGGTGCGGCGGGCCGCTAAATACAACGTATCATAGTGACTTGGAGTTTTTTAAACCGTTAGGATGTCCCACCAAGCAAAGTATTGATCCTACAGTCACAGCGGGCGACCGTTCGACCAGCCTAACGGGAAGTGACGCTGTCGGAACGAAGCGCCCTGCGCTACGTTTGCATTCATCATGAACATCCTGCCAGCAAGCACATCTGACCAAGGTTCAAGAGGCCTCGCGCGACTTATTTGCCGCGAGGTCTACCAGCTGACCGACGGCAGCTTGATCAAGTGGCAGGCAGCCCGTGCGCTAGGAACGCGACTCAAGGTCCGTGCGGAGGTACAAGCTGCCGCAAAGTACGCCGTCGCCCAGGGCTGGCTTGAGGCGGTGGGCAATCCAATCTTTAGCGTTGTGTTGAAGGAACTGGGCCGCGCGCTGTTTGCCAAAGATCCGCCGCCGCCCGAGAAGCCCAAGGTGTGATGCAAGTCGGGTCCGCGCACCAAGAGGGCGAAACCGCAATGACGGCCGAGCTCTGCTTCTGCCTGCGCGCGCATCCAACGGGCGCGCTGCCTTAATTGAGGAATCAAGATACCGCGCGTAGGCGCGTATAGTGGCCAGCATGCGCTCCACCGAGACGGCGATCACGTTCCGGCATCCCTTCGTGCTGACCGCCCTGGAGGCAACGCAGCCCGCCGGAACCTACCGCCTGGTGACGGAAGAAGAGGAGATCTCTGGCCTGTCCTTTGTCGCCTTCCGCCGCACGGCGACGCTGCTGCATCTGCCCGCCCTCTCGGTGACAAGCGGCACGCATCAGGTCGTCAGCGTCGATCCCGTGGAATGGGCCGCCATCGTGGAGGCGGACGGACGGGACTAGGGTCGGTTCTGCCCGCGACGACCGAAAAAAGCGAGGACTGGGATCATTTCGAGCAGATATCGCTTGTTAGTCGGTCAAAGAGGGCCATCTTTCTACCAGCTGTTGCATGGCGCGCATGCGCTCGCGCCAAAACCAACTGCGAGGTGCACCCATGCGCGACTGGCTCGTACCGCCCGTCCTGTTTCCGCTTTTCCTTCTCCTGTTGATCGTCGGCTACGCGATCGTGAGTGCGCCGACCTGACGGCCGCGCTCCGGCCATGAAAGGATTTGCCATGCAATTTCCAACAAATACCAAACCCATGGTGTGGGGCGGCGTCGCCGGGGCCGTGGCCTGCATGATCGTCGGCTTCAGCTGGGGCGGCTGGGTGACCGGCGGCACCGCCCGCAAGGATGCGGCAACGGCCGTGCACGACGCCGTCGTGGTGGCGCTGGCGCCGATCTGCGCCGACCGGTTCCGCGCCCAGGGCGACGCCCCGGCCAAAATCGCCGAACTCGCGAAAGCGAGCTCGTGGGAGCGCGGCACCGTCGTCGAGAAGAGCGGCTATGCGCTCATGCCCGGCAGCAAGACGACCGAATCCGATGTCGCGCGTGCCTGTGCCGAGATGCTGGCGACTCCGCCGACTCCCAAGACCTGACGACTGCCCATCGCAGCGCCTGTCCATCGGCGGTGGCCAACACCATTGCCGATGCCGGAGGCTCGGTGCGGGACGTGTGCCTACCGAAAACTATATCCCGGAGTTGATCATAGAGAGCGCATGGGAGTGGGCGTACTAGTGATCAGCTGAACCGATCCTCCGGCCATTGGAAGGCTTCAACCGGATCGCTGATTGAGTAAGCGTCCATTCCTCACACCTGGATCGAAGGCTTCCAGTTCCAGGGCAGGAGCTCGTCGAGCCGGCCCACCGGGTAGCCGCTGGTCATGCCCTCGAGCACGTCCTTCAGGTAAGCGTAGGGCTTGCGGTTGTTGAAGCCGAGAGGGAGTCGGCAGGCGCCGGGAGCGAGAGGCGCGCCGGCAAGCTCTGGAGCGTCGTCGCTTGGAGTTTCTAACGGAGCGTGCGGCCTTCCTCGACGGTGCCGAAAGGTTCGAATCGCTTCTTCAGGCTGTGGATCGATCGGCTGTTGGGCACGATCGGCCAGGGAACTCAGTGATTTTCTTAGCTGGGCAAAGGCCTATGTCATTCGCCTGCTGAAGCTTTGCGACGGTAACACCATCCAAGCGGTAATTGAGACGAATGGGCTTTCCCAGCAGGCTGATTGATTGTGCGTGCTCCGCGTCGCGACGCCGCGGTGTCGCTGGCGGTCGAATTGCGCATCTCATATCAACGGGAGTCATGATGACCCTCGACGGAAGGCAGACAGCGTGGCACTAGGCAATCTGACGGGCCCTCAAGCGTTATCACCCGGGAAAACCAGACAATTGCAATTGTTCTTGCTACGTGCATTCGGGCGCGCCGTCTCCATTTCGCCCTGGGACGATGAAAACCCCATCCGGCAGGAACTTTTCAGCATTGAGAGGTTGGAACAGCACGCCGAGAGCCTTGCTGTCCATCAGCCGATCACGACACAGGGCAGCAGCGGCAAGTCACTCTCCGACCGGCTCGAGGACAATGAGCGCGTGTTGCTGGCAGCATATCGTTCCATCGCCCAGGCCGTGGGCGAAAGCCGTGCCATCACGCCTGCCGCAGAATGGCTGCTCGACAATTATCACCTCGTCGAGGAGCAGGTGCGAGAAGTGCGCGCCGACCTGCCGCCGAGCTATTATCGACAATTGCCGAAGCTGAGCGACGGCCCCTTCGCCGGATATCCGCGCGTCTTCGGCATCGCCTGGGCTTTCGTGGCGCATACCGACAGCCGCTTTGACGCCGATATCCTCTGCCGGTTCGTGCGCGCCTATCAGAACGTGCAGCCGCTGACCATTGGCGAGCTGTGGGCCGTGGCCATCACGCTGCGCATCGTGCTGGTGGAGAATCTCCGGCGTTCGGCCAAGCGCATCGTCAGCCGACGCGCAGCGCGGGAGGAGGCCGATGTCGCGGCCGACAAGCTGCTCGGCGTGAACGGCCATGCCACCGATCCGGCAGCGCTGGCGCGCTACGAGCACGCCCCCATGCCCGATGGCTTCGCCGTTCAACTCGTCCAACGACTGAACGTGACGGTGCGCAACATCATCACCAGCATGCGGCTGATCTCCGACGTCGACTGGGCCGAGCTGTTCGAGAGGGTGAGCCCGGTCGACGAGATCCTGCGGGCCGGCAGCGACTTCGCCGAAATGGATTTTGCCACCCGCAATCTCTATCGCACCGCGATAGAACAGATCGCCCGCGGCACGACCCTGTCGGAGCCCGACATCGCGCGAAAGGCCTTGTTGGCGACGCAGCCGCCCGGCGGCGTGGCCCAATTCGAGCCCGACGCGACGGACCGCCGCAAACGCGATCCAGGCTATCACCTGATTGCCGGCGGCCGGGAAGCTCTCGAAAAGTCGGCAGGCTTCCGCCCTCGCAATGGTTCGCTGGGCCGGCTTTACATCAAGCTGGGAATCGGAGGCTACATTGCCAGTGTCGCGCTGGTCTCCGCCGTCGTTCTCAGCCTGCCGCTGCTTAGCCTGGGCGCGATCGGGATCCGGGGGCCCTGGCTCGAGCTCTTGGCCCTGCTCGGCGTGCTGCCGGCGATCGACGCGGCGATGGCACTGGTCAATCGTGTCATCACCGGCGGCATGGGCGCCACCCTGCTGCCCGGCCTGGAGTTGGGTGCCGGTGTGCCGCCGTCGCTTCGCACGATGGTCGTCGTGCCCACTTTGCTCACGACCCCAACCGCGATCGAAGAGCAGATCGACCGGATGGAGGTTCACTATCTTTCCAATCCGGGCGGCGAAGTCCATTTCGCCCTGCTCTCGGACTGGACCGACGCGAGCACCGAGAGCGTCGAGGGCGATGAGGCGCTGCTCGAGGCCGCGACCGAAGGCATCACCCGTCTCAACCGCCGCTACGATCCGATGGGCGCGGGCGACCGCTTCCTGCTGCTTCACCGCCGCCGGGTCTGGAACGAGACGCAAGGCCAATGGATCGGATGGGAGCGCAAGCGCGGCAAGCTCCATGAGTTGAACCGATTGCTGCGCGGCGCCGACGACACGATCTTCCTTGGCACCACCAAGGTTCCCGGTGGCGTTCGTTACATCGTCACCCTCGATTCCGACACCCGGCTGCCAAGGGACGCCGTCCGGCGGCTGGTCGGCAAAATGGCGCATCCGCTCAACCAGCCGCGCTTCGATGCCGTGCGAGGTCGCGTCGTCGAAGGCTACGGCGTGCTGCAGCCGCGCGTGACGCCGTCCTTGCCGGTGAGCCAGGAAGGCTCGCCGTTTCAGCACATCTTCTCCCGCAACAGCGGTCTCGATCCCTATGCGTCGGCTGTGTCGGACGTGTACCAGGACCTGTTCGGCGAAGGGTCCTATTCGGGCAAGGGCATCTACGACGTCGATGCCTTCGAGGCCGCTTTGCGCGGGCGCGTACCCGACGGTACCATGCTCAGCCACGATCTCTTCGAGGGCACCTTCGCGCGCTCCGGCCTGGTGTCGGATATCGAGGTCGTGGAGGAATTCCCGGCGCGCTACGATATCGTCGCGGCGCGACAGCATCGCTGGGCGCGGGGCGACTGGCAGTTGCTGCCGTGGATGTTCGGCCGCGGCGACGCATCGAACACGCGGCGCGGCGGCGGCCTGATTTCCGCCATCGGCTTCTGGAAGATGTTCGACAATCTGCGCCGCACGCTTTCGGCGCCGGCCACGATCATGGCCTTCCTGGCCGGCTGGTCGCTGCCCCTGCCCGGCGCGCTCATCTGGACAGGCTTTGTCCTGCTCACGATCGCGCTGCCGTCCCTGCTGCCGGTCTTTGCATCGCTCCTGCGGCGGCGTCCTGGGGTTGCGCTGCGCAGTCACTGCAACGCGCTCGGCTTGGATCTGGTGCTGGCAGCCTCGCAAACCGCATTGCTCGTCACTTTTCTTGCTCATCAGGCCGGGCTGATGCTCGATGCCATCGGCCGAACCCTCTATCGCCTGTTCGTCAGCCGACGCTATCTCCTGCAATGGGTGACGGCGGCCCAGTCCACGCTCCGTTCGCACACTGAATGGATCGATTTCTACCGCCAGATGACCGGCAGCGTCGTCTTCGGGCTCATCGCCGCGGCCCTGGTCTGGCGCTTCGGGCGGGAGGCGTCGCTGGTCGCCGTCCCCTTCATCCTGGCCTGGATCGCCTCGCCCGCGGTCGCGCGCTGGATCAGCCTTTCTCCCCTCGATGCGGGTGCATTGCCGGTTTCGGACGCTGATTTTCATTTCCTGCGGCTGGTCGCGCGCCGCACCTGGCGCTTCTTCGAGACCTTCGTCACGCAAGACGACAACATGCTTCCGCCGGACAATTTCCAGGAAGATCCCAATCCGGTCGCCGCTCACCGCACATCGCCCACCAATCTCGGTCTCTACCTCCTCTCGACGGTGGCCGCCTACGATTTTGGCTGGATCGGTATGACCGAAGCGGTCGGGCGCCTTGAGGCGACGATGGCGACCATGAACAAGCTCCAGCGGTTCCGTGGGCATTTCTACAATTGGTACGACACGAAGGACCTCCGTCCGCTCGAGCCGCCCTATATCTCGTCGGTGGATAGCGGCAATCTCGCCGGACACCTGGTCGCGCTCGCCAATACCTGCCGCAGCTGGATCAGTCCGCGCGCTGGGAATGCCGAGCTTTTCGCCGGCATCAGGGACAGTGTGCGCCTGGCCCGGTCAGCGCTGCAGAATCTGCGCGACGACCTGCGCACCAATGCCGTCTCGCACGAGGAATTGGGCCAGGCGCTGGCGGCGCTCGATGCCGCACTGGCGCGCGATCTCATCCGGTCGGGCGGAGCCGCCGCAAGCCTGGTCGATATTGCGGCACAAGTCGCCACGGCGACCGACATCGCGCGCACCCTGGCCAGCGAGCGCGGCGACGACGGCAGCGCCGGCATGCTCTTCTGGGTCGAGGCCGCGCAGCGCTCAGTCGAAAGCCACCGCCTCGACGCCGCGGCCGACGACGAAGCGACCAGGGCGCTGGATCCCAAGGGGCTGGCCCCCAAGACGCTGGATCGCCGCCTCGCAGCGCTCGAAGAAATGGCGCGCACCATGGCCGGCACGATGGAGTTCGGCTTCCTGCTCAACACCGAGCGCCGGCTTCTGTCGATCGGATACTCGGTGATCGACGATCGGCTCGACACCAGCTGCTACGATTTGCTGGCGTCCGAAGCGCGGCTCGCCAGTTTCATGGCGATCGCCAAGGGCGACGTGCCGGCGCGCCATTGGTTCCGGCTTGGTCGCGCGGTGACGCCGATCGCGCGGGGCGCCGCGCTGATCTCCTGGTCGGGCTCGATGTTCGAGTATCTGATGCCGTCGCTGATCATGCGCGCACCGCTCGGCAGCCTGCTCGCGCAGACCAACCGCTTCGTCGTCCGGCGCCAGATCGAGTATGCGACAGGGCTCGGCCTGCCCTGGGGCATCTCCGAATCCGCCTACAATGCGCGTGATAAGGAATTCACCTACCAATATTCGAATTTCGGCGTGCCAGGCTTGGGCTTCAAGCGAGGCCTGAGCGAAAACATCGTCATGGCGCCCTACGCAACGGCGCTTGCCGCCATGGTCGACCCAAAGGCGGCTGCCGCGAACTTTACGCGGCTGACCACGGTCGGCGCCCGCGGCCGCTATGGCTTCTACGAAGCCCTGGACTTCACGCCGGCACGCCTGCCCGAGGGCAAGGAGGTGGCGATCGTGCGAGCCTACATGGCGCATCATCAGGGCATGAGCCTGGTGGCCATCGCCAACGCGTTGCTCGACGGCATCATGCGCACGCGCTTCCATGCCGAGCCGATCGTGCGCGCGACCGAGCTTTTATTGCAGGAGCGCACCCCCCGCGATGTCGCGGTGGCCCATCCGCGCGCCGAGGAGGTAGGCGTAGTGGCTTCGATCGACGACCTTGAGCCCGGCGTTCTGCGGCGCTACCGCACGCCGCACGGCGCGCGGCCCAGCACCCATCTTCTGTCGAACGGACGCTACGCCGTGATGCTGACGGCGGCGGGCTCCGGCTACAGCCGCTGGCGCGACCTTGCCGTCACGCGCTGGCGCGAGGACACCACGCGCGACGACTGGGGCAGCTACATCTATCTGCGCGATGTCGAGACCGGCAGCGTCTGGTCGGCGGCCTATCAGCCACGCGGCGTCGAGCCCGACAGCTACGACGTCATGTTCGCCGAGGATCGCGCCGAATTCGTGCGCCGCGACGGCACGCTTACCACCACGCTCGACATCGTCATCTCGCCGGAAGACGACGCCGAGGTGCGCCGCGTCAGCATTTCGAACTCCGGCACGCGGGCGCGCGAGATCGAAATCACCTCCTATGCCGAGATCGTGCTGGCGGCGCCGCAAGCCGACTCCGCGCACCAGACCTTCTCCAAGATGTTCGTGCAGACCGAATACCTGGCCGAGATGGGCGCGCTTTTAGCCACGCGGCGCCGGCGCGCGCCGGATGAGCCGGAAATGTGGGCCGCCCACTTGGCCGTCGTCGAGGGCGAGGCGGTGGGTGACATCGAAGTCGAGACCGACCGTGCCCGCTTCCTGGGTCGCGGCCAAGGAGTCCGGGCGCCGGTCGCGGTGATGGACGGGCTGCAGCTCTCCAACACCACGGGCACGGTGCTCGATCCGGTGTTCGCCCTGCGCCGTCGCTTGAGGATCCCGCCGGGCGGCGTCGTCCGTGCCGCCTTCTGGACAATGGTGGCGCCCTCGCGCGCCGCCATCCTGAACGAGATCGACAAGCATCACGACGCCACCGCCTTCGAACGGGCGATCACGCTCGCCTGGACGCAGGCCCATGTGCAGCTGCGCCATCTCGACATCGAACCCAGCCAGGCCAGCCTCTATCAACGCCTCGCCAGTCACGTCCTTTATGCCGACCCGTCGCTGCGACCCTCGTCGGACGCCATCCGGCGCGGTGGCGGCGCACCGCCGGTGCTGTGGGTGCAGGGCATTTCGGGCGACGTGCCGATCGTGCTGGTCCGCATCGACGATGCCGAGGACATCGGCATCGTGCGCGAATTGCTGCGCGCCCACGAATACTGGCGGCTGAAAGGCCTGCTGGTCGATCTCGTCATCCTGAACGAGCGCGGCGCCTCTTACGTCCAGGACCTCCAGATCGCCCTGGAAGCCCTGGTCCGTACCAGCCTTGCGCGTTCCCATGCCGGCAGCGGCCCCGGCGGCATCTTCGTCCTGCGCACCGACCTGATCTCGGGCGAAATCCGCACGCTGCTGTCGTCCGTGGCGCGGGCGGTGCTGCTGGGACGCCGCGGCAGCCTGTGGCACCAGCTCGACCGTATCCAGGCGCCGGTGAGCGCAACCACGCCGCCGCCCCGCAAGCCGGCAGCGGAAGACTCGGCCGCGCCGGTGCAATCGGCCGCGACCCTCGCGGCGCTGGAATTCTTCAACGGCCTTGGCGGCTTCTCGCCCAACGGGCGGGAGTATGTGACCGTGCTCGGGTCCGGCCGCTCGACTCCGGCGCCCTGGATCAATGTCGTCGCCAATCCGAATTTCGGCTTCCAGGTCGCGGCCGAAGGCAGCGGCTACACCTGGTCGCTCAACAGCCGCGACAACCAGCTCACGCCATGGTCGAACGATCCCGTCTCCGATCGCCCGGGCGAGGTCCTCTATGTGCGCGACGAGGGCTCAGGCGAGTTGTGGAGTCCGACGGCGTCGCCGATCCGCCACGACGGCGCGCCCTACATCACCCGCCATGGCCGCGGCTACAGCCGCTTCGAGCATGTGGCGCACGGCATCGCGCTCGAGCTGGTGCAGTACGTGCCATTGGAAGATCCGATCAAGATCTCGCGGCTGACCATCCGCAACATCTCCGGCCGGTCGCGGCGCCTCTCGATCACCGCCTATGCCGAATGGGTGCTTGGCCTGTCGCGCAGCGCTTCGGCGCCCACCGTCGTCACCGACCTCGATCCCGTGACGGGCGCGATCTTCGCGCGCAATCCCTGGAACAGCGCTCAAGGGTCGCGCGTGGCTTTTGCCGACCTGGGCGGCCGCCAGACCGCGTGGACCGCCGACCGGCGCGAATTCATCGGCCGCAACGGCACGCTCGACAATCCGGCGGCGCTCGCGGCCGCCACGGTCTTGGAGCGAGCCGCCGGCGCCGGCCTCGATCCGTGCGCCGTGCTGCAGACCACGGTCGAACTTGCTGCCGGCGGCGCCACGGAAATCGTCTTCTTCCTCGGTCAGGCGGACAATGCCGGCGAGGCCCAGGGATTGATCGCGCGTTATCGCGAGGCCGATCTCAACGCCGTCTATCGTGACGTGATCCAGTACTGGGACGAGGTGCTGGGTACGGTCCAGGTGACGACGCCCGACCGCTCCATGGACATCATGCTGAACGGCTGGCTGCTCTATCAAACGCTGGCCTGCCGCTACTGGGCGCGCTCGGCCTTCTATCAGGCGAGCGGCGCCTACGGCTTCCGCGACCAGCTTCAGGATGTCATGGCGCTGGGGCTCGCGCGGCCCGACTTCATGCGCGAGCACATCCTGCGCGCCGCCGGCCGCCAGTTCGTCGAAGGCGACATGCAGCATTGGTGGTTTCCACCCGCCGGCCAGGGCGTGCGTACCCGCATCTCGGACGATCGCGTATGGCTGGCCTATGTGACGGCGCATTATGTCGAGGTCACCGGCGATACGGCCATCCTCGATGAGCGCGTGCCCTTCCTCGAAGGGCCGCCGCTGAAGCCGGGCGAGCATGACGCGTATTTCGTGCCGTCGGTGTCGGACGAACAGGCCACCCTGTTCGAGCATTGCGCGCGCGGCCTCGATCTGGCGCTGCCGACGGGCCAGCACGGCCTGCCGCTGATGGGCACCGGCGACTGGAACGACGGCATGAACCGCGTCGGCGAAGGCGGCAAAGGCGAGAGTGTCTGGCTCGCCTGGTTCCTCAACACGACCCTCAGGATGTTTGCGCCCGTTGCCAAGGGCCGCAAGGAGTACGCCCTCGCCCGTGCCTGGACGGCGCACGCCGAGTCCCTGGCCGCCGACATCGAGCGCAACGCCTGGGACGGCAACTGGTATCGCCGTGGCTATTACGACGACGGCACGCCGCTCGGCTCAGCCACCAGCGACGAGTGCCGCATCGACTCGATCGCCCAGTCCTGGGCTGCGATCTCCGGCGCGGCCGACCCGGCGCGGGCGGCCCAAGCCATGAAAGCGCTCGACGAGCAGCTCATCTCGCGCGCCGATCAGCTGGCGCTCCTGTTCACGCCGCCCTTCGACAAGACCGCGCTCGAACCCGGCTATATCAAGGGCTATCGGCCCGGCATCCGCGAGAATGGCGGTCAATACACGCATGCCGCGGCCTGGTCGGTGATGGGCTTTGTCGCCTTGGGCGACGGCGACAAGGCAGGCGAGCTGTTCTCGCTGCTCAACCCGATCAACCATTCCGCCACGCGCGCCGGCGCCCATCGCTACAAGGTCGAGCCCTATGTCATCGCCGCCGATGTCTACTCGGTGGCGCCACATAGTGGACGCGGCGGCTGGACCTGGTACACGGGCTCCGCCGGCTGGGTGTACCGCGCCGGGATCGAAAGCATCCTCGGGCTGCGCGTGCAGCCCGACGCCTTGCGCATCGATCCGTGCATTCCCAGGCAATGGCCGGGCTTCGAGATGGTGCTGCGCCATCGCGGCGCGGTTTATGAGATCTCGGTCGTCAATCCGACCCATGTCAGCCGCGGCGTGATCCGGATCGAGCTCGACGACAAGCCGCTGCCCGACGGTACGACGCGGATCGCGCTTCCCAGTGCTCCGGGGACGTACAACATCCGCGTGATCCTGGGGTGATCGTCGGCCTCGACACCGCAGCACCGGATGGAGCCTTCTGCTGCTGACGCAAGCTTTGGGTGCGCACGGCTATGGCTGGACCCCGCCAATGCGAGAGATGCAGCGCCGGGTGGTGCGTGCATCAGAGTGCTGATCTCGCTAAGCCTGCACGGCCCGAATGGTTGCGCCAGTGTGTGCGTGCCTCAAGCGAGGTTATCCACCGCGCGATGGGCGAAGGCCGCTTCCGTGAAGGGCTCGCCGGCTGGGCCGCTCTGGCGTAGCAAAGTCCGTCCAGAGCCCAAGGCCCCTCTGCAGCCTTTCGAAGCCCGTGTACCCAGGCAAAGGCAGTTGCGCCACTCCGGCGCTGTCTGGTCCCGACTCCCGTATTCGTCTTCAGAAATTCCCTGTTCGACTCTAAAAATTCCCTGTTCCGCCAAAAAGAATTCCCTGTTCCTGAATCGGCACACTCCCCAAGAATAGCCCGCAGAATCGGGCTTATCGCGATCCTGCAGCGCTTAGGTCGGGCAGCATCAAGCTACTGCCGGAAGCATGACAGAGGTAGCAGCGGCACACCAAATCGAGTGACGAGGCCACCGATTCCGACGACGGCAAACCCAAGAAGCACTACCTGCGGTGTGACGAACGGAGGCGACCGGTGCGCTCCTTCAAGCAAGCACAAACAGCTACCGCGAGCTACCATTGATCCGCAGACTCTCGATCGCGAGAACGACCCTTCCGGCTCAAATCATCTTGCGTCACCAAACCCAGTGACAGGAGACACGCCATGGCCGCGCCGCGCCCATCCAAGACCCATATCGGCAACCATGCCCTGAAGCCCGAGACCCTGATGCTCGGCTATGGCTACGATCCAGCGTTGTCGGAGGGTGCGGTAAAGCCGCCTGTCTTCCTCACGTCCACCTTCGTTTTCGGGTCGGCAGAGGAAGGTCGCGACTTCTTTGACTATGCCTCAGGACGCAAGCAACCACCGAAGGGCAGCGCAGCCGGCCTCGTCTACTCCCGCTTCAACCATCCCAACAGCGAGATTGTCGAGGATAGGCTCGCGATCTACGAGGGCGCGGAGTCGTGCGTGCTGTTTTCATCTCGGCGCCGTCGGATTTGTCGATGGCGTAAGCGAACCCGCCGTTCGTGCCGCCGCGCAAGAGGCGCGAGGCAAAGGGCGAATATCGGTCATTCTGATCGAGACGCCGGCCAATCCGACCAATACGCTCGTCGATATCAGCCTCTTGCGGCAAATCGCCGATGAGATCGGAACTGCCCAGGGCTTCCAGCCCATCCTGGTTTGCGACAACACCTTACTTGGCCCGGTGTTCCAGCATCCCCTCGCCCACGGGGCCGATGTCTCGGTCTACTCGCTGACCAAGTACGTGGGCGGTCACTCCGACCTCATCGCCGGCGCCACCCTCGGCTCGAAGGAAACCATCGGGCCAATCAAGGCGCTGCGCGGCAGCGTCGGCACGCAGCTCGATCCACATTCCTGCTGGATGCTGGGGCGCTCGCTCGAGACACTCGGGCTCCGGATGGAGCGAGCCAACTCCAATGCGAGGCTTGCGGCCGAGTTTCTCCGCGATCATTCCAAAGTCGGCAAGGTTCACTACCTGGGATTTCTGGAGGATGGCTCGCAAGCGCAGACGGTCTTTGTTCGGCAATGTACTGGTGCAGGCTCAACCTTCTCCTTCGACATCAAAGGCGGAGAGAAAGAGGCGTTCGCCTTCCTCAATGCACTGGAGATCTTCAAGCTAGCGGTCAGCCTCGGCGGCACCGAGTCGCTCGCGAGCCATCCCGCCGCCATGACGCACTCCGGTGTTCCGGTCGAGGTGCGCGACCGTATCGGTGTGCTCGACACAACGATCCGCTTGTCGGTCGGCATCGAGCATCCCGACGACCTGATTGCCGATCTGGCGCACGCCTTGGCAGTGATCGCGTGAATCAATGGGCGCACCGGTTGGAGTAAGGCGCTCCTTGTGTCTAGGCGTCAGCGGGCTCGTTCATCTCGATCAGACTGCGAGCTCCTCCCGTCAGGACGAGAGAGAGGCCCGTGTGATTGTGGAGAGCATGCCAGGACATGGATGGTCCGCCGACCCGAACGGAAAATTCATCTATGTCAGCCCAAGCACTTTGAAATATTTGGGGCAGCCCGCGAAAACTCTGGATCGCATCGAAAGCACGGATGAATTCGGATGGCGGCAAGTCGTCCACCCGGACGACTATGATGGGACCGTCGCGAGGTGGCGCCACAGTCTGAAGACCGGCGAGCCCTATGAGACCGAACATCGGATACGTCGCTTCGATGGCACGTATCGCTGGTTCCGCAATGCTGGGATGCTATCGCGGGATTCCAGCGGCCGAATTATAGGCTGGTACGGCACCACGATCGACATAGACGATCAAAAGACTGCTGAGTTTGCGCTGCAGGAAAACGAGCGGCGGCTGCAGCAGCTAATCGACGCCGTGCCTGCTCTGATCTGGAGCACGACGTGTGAAGGAACGCCGACCTACGTCAACAAGCGGTTCACGGACGTAACCGGCGCCTGTCCTTACCGAAAACCTCATCCGGGCTGGCGTGAGCGACGGGATCGGTTAGGCTTATGCGTAATGATGGACTTCCTGAAGCGGTTCGTTCACATCCTGGTCTCACCGTTCAAGACGCAGGCGCGACTTGAGGCCGAGATCGTCATCCTAAGGCATCAGCTGAACGTGCTGCGCCGGCGCGTTCCCTCGAAGCCAAAACTTTCGGTGGCCGACCGATTGCTCTTCGTCTGGCTCCATCGCCTGTTTCCGTCTGTGTTGAACGCCGTAACCATTGTTCAGCCCGAGACAATCATCCGGTGGCATCGGACCGGCTTCCGGCTGTACTGGCGCTGGAAGTCGCGCTCTCGTGGCGGTCGGCCAAAGGTTCCAATGGAGATCCGTCGGTTGATCCGAGAGATGAGCCTGGCCAACCGGCTGTGGGGCGCGCCGCGCATTCATGGCGAACTCTTAAAGCTCGGGATCGAAGTCGCGCAGTCGACCGTCGCCAAGTACATGGCGAAGAGGGGGCGAGGGCGGTCACAGACCTGGAAGACTTTCCTTCACAATCATGCGGCCGGCATCGCCGCCATGGACTTCCTGATCGTGCCGACGGTCGGCTTCAAGTTGCTCTTCGTTTTGGTCATTCTCAGGCACCAACGCCGTCGCCTGATATCTCTCAGCGTGACGGCCAATCCCACGGCGGAGTGGATCGTCCGCCAGATCACCGATGCCTTCCCCTGGAATGAAGCGCCTGATTACCTCATCCGAGACCGCGACGCGTCCTACGGCCACGCCGTTACCAGGCGCCTTGCAGCCATGGGCATCCGTGATCACCCAACGGCACCACGTTCACCCTGGCAGAACGGGCATGCGGAGAGGCTGATCGGCTCGATCCGCCGGGAATGCCTTGATCACATCGTCGTCTTTGGCGAAGCCCATCTGCGCCGCATCCTTGCGGCCTATGTCGGCTATTACAACGAGCTCCGAACACATCTGTCCCTGGACAAGGATTCGCCAGGCCATCGGCCGGTTCAGCCGTACGGCTTCGGCGGCCTTCACCATGAATACTGCCGGATGTAGTTATCGGTACGGACAACTACAACGAACTCCGAACGCATCTGTCGCTGGATGAGGATGCGCCGAACCAGCGGCCGATCCAACGGCACCGTCACCTCACTGCGCGGCCACTTCTCGGTGGACTTCACCATCAATGTTGCCGGATGTAGTTTCTGGTAGGCGCAGCCGGTCGCACGCCTGCTGCGACCGGCGATCTCGAGCCCGGCAGCGGCGCATGAAAGCGGTCGCGA
>WNFR01026054.1_pt1 | contig 14950 bp, 16 predicted proteins | sample 5400221 | NCBI WGS metagenome assembly WNFR01 (sample SAMN13153357, study PRJNA577476) | soil metagenome | isolation source: 40 cm soil under Madrone tree | place: USA:California | collected 2016-06-14 | reverse complement strand
CATCCTCCACCGCATCCACCACTGTTGCAACGTCCTCGAGTCGCAACGGAACTCCATTGCGCCATTCCACAATCAGCGGGCGATAGGCAGCAGCCTGCATCAACTGCCCGCTCGATTGGACCGTGAAAGCCTGCTTCGCTCCTTGCAGGCGTCCTGTCGGCAGATTCACGTTGCTTTGCTGAATAGCACGCTGAACGGCATCGATTCCCACCTGGTGGGCCGCAAGCCGATCCGGGTCGACCTGGATACGCACCGCGTATTTCTGCGCTCCCACAATCTGGACGCCCGATACGCCGCTGACGGTTGAGAAGCGCGGCGCCAGCACGGTTTCCGCATACTCGTTTACCGTGTACAGCGGGAGCGTGTTGGAGCTCAACGACAGCCAGATGATCGGCTGTTGCGAAGGATTCTGCTTCGCGTACGACGGAGGCCGCGGCATGGGCGGAAGGACGGCTTGCGCTATCGCGGACTGCACATCCTGCGCGGCGGCATCGATGTCACGGCCAAGCTGGAACTGGACCGTGACCGTGCTGGCTCCCTGCATATTAGCCGAGGTGATCGAGCGCACCCCGGCAATCGTCGAGAATTGTCGCTCCAGCGGTGTCGCTATGGCCGACGCCATCGTCTCCGGGTTCGCGCCGGGCTGAGCGGCGACGACCTGAATGGTCGGATAGTCCACGCTCGGCAGCATTGCGACGGGCAAGGCACGGAACCCCACAATTCCGAAAAGCAGAATCGCGAAGGTCAGCAGCGCCGTCATGATCGGACGTTCGATGAAGATGCGCGAGAAATGCATGATTATTTCGCTGTGACGATTTTTGCTCCGGGGAACAGGCGGGACTGGCCGTCCGTGACAATCGTTTCACCGGCAACGAGGCCTTTCTGTACCATCACTTTGCCGCCGACAGTTTGCCCGATTGCGAGAGGACGCGGCTCTACGGTCTCGTCGGACTTGACGACATAGACAAAGGAGCCCTGTTGTCCGGCCTGAACCGCCTCGGCTGGAATCACAGTCGCCGTTTGCCTGTCCATGGTAAGCACAACGTTTGCAAACTGGCCCGGCCACAAACTCGCGTCGCGATTATCGAAGACGGCCTTCAGCCGGATCGTTCCGGTATTCTTATCCACGGTGTTGTCGATGACTGCGAGCGTTCCGTGAATCGTCTCTTCGGATTCCTTGCCTTGCGCTACTTCGACCATTAGCTTGCGCCGCGAATTCTGCTGCGAGATCAGACTGAGATAGCGCTCCGGAACACCAAACGTGACGAAAATCGGCGCGATCTGATTGATGACGACCAGCGGTTTATCATCATTCGCCTTCACGAGATTTCCAACGTGCATCAGCAGGTTGCCGGTTCGGCCGGAAAGCGGGGCACGGATCTCGCTGTAGGCCAGGTTGAGCTTCGCCTGTTCCAGAGCCGCTCGATCGCTTTCAAGCGACGCACGGATACTTTCGACAGCGGCTTCGTCGGCGCGTACAGATTCCGTGGCCACTTCCGCGGCCGTTCGAATCTGGGCTTCCTGCATCCGTGTGGAGAGACCTTCTTTCGAAAGTTGCTCGAACCGCGCTGCTTCGGCCTGCGCGTTCTTCGATTGCGCGCGGTCACGGGCGAGGTTGGCCTCGGCCGCGCGAAGCTGAGCTTCGTCCTTTCTTAATGTGGCTTCCGCCTGACGGAGTGCTTCGCGTAACGGCCGAGGATCAATCTCGAAAAGCAGATCGCCCTTCTTCACGTTCGCGCCTTCCGCAAATCTCACATTGAGCAATTGTCCGCCGACCTGGGCTTTCACCTCGACGGTGGAATATGGCTCCACATTTCCGACGGCCCGAACCTGGATCGGAACGGTTTCCTCTGTCGCGGTCCCGACGCTGACCGGTACGGGCGGAAACGCCATTCCGCCGGACTGAGCCTGAGGAGCGGAATTGCAGGCGGTCAGGATGAGTCCAATAATAGTAGTTGTAACAATTCTGGTCATGGTCATGCGGGAATCAGTGTAACTGAAACGAGGACCGGGTGGCTAACGCGCCACGGTTATATAAACGGACAGGAGAAACAAAAAGTCACGATGGAATCTAGGCCTACTTCGGTTCTGGGGAGCGGCACGACGGATCGTGGGCGTCGCCCTCGGCCTGGGAGGCGCCTTCGTCATGACGCGATTGCTCGCGACTCTCTTGTTTGGCGTCTCGCCGACAGATCCGGCAACTTTCCTGGGAATGGCGGCCGTGCTCGGCGCAGTCGGGCTCGTCGCCGGCTACGTGCCCGCCCGACGGGCGACGCGCGTGCCCCCCGTGATCTCCTTGCGCGGGGAGTGAATTGACTGTAGCGGCGGTCTATGACCGCCGGCGATCCCGCAATTGCAACATCGCCGGCGGTCATAGACCGCCGCTACAGTTCCCCAATTTTTTGATAGTATTTCCGTCCGAAACGAAGGAGATACTCCTGTATGCATGTTCGTACCGCCATCATTATTTTGCTCGCAGCCGCAACGCTATCCGGACAGTCCAGAGGCGACTGGCCGATGTTCGGCCACGACTACGCCAGTACACGCTATTCGCCACTCACGCAGATCACCACGAAGAACGTCGGCAATTTGAAACAGGCCTGGATCTACCACTTTCGAACCGACGAAGAACGAAAGAGCGCGGCAGGGGGCGGCCTTGGAGGTTACTCCGAAGTAACGCCCATCGTGGTGAACGGGGTGATGTACTTATCGGCGAATACCCGTGTGGTTGCCCTCGAACCGGAAACGGGAAAAGAAATCTGGACTTTCCCGGTGACGGATGGAAGAGCGTACAATCGCGGCGTTACTTACTGGCCAGGCGAAGCCAACATTCCGGCTCGTATCTTTTTTACAATCGGCAAGAGGCTGATCGCCCTGAACGCCACGACGGGTGAGTCCGTTCTAGGCTTTGGCACGAACGGCGAGGTTGACATGGTGGTGCCGTACAACTCGCCTCCGACTGTGTACAAGAATCTTCTGATCATGGGCGCCAACGTACCGGAGCAACCCGCGGAAGGACAGCCAGGAGATACTCGCGCGTACGATGCACGGACGGGTGCGAAGGTTTGGGAATTCCATTCGGTGCCGCGCGCGGGCGAAGCCGGTAATGATACCTGGCCGCCCAATGGATGGCAAAATCGCACCGGCGCGAACCATTGGGGCTTTTACATGACCATCGATACCGAGCGCGGCATCCTTTATACAAACTACGGCAGCCCGGCCAGCGATTACTACGGATTCGATCGCCAGGGTAACAACCTCTTCGGAAATTCAGTCGTCGCGCTCGACGCAATGACGGGCAAGCTCAAGTGGTATTTCCAAACCGTGCATCATGACTTGTGGGATATGGATCTGCCTCCGGCGCCGATTCTGCTCGATGTGACGGTCAAAGGTAAGAAAATTCCCGCCCTGGCACAGACAGGAAAACTCGGACTGGTGTTCATTCTCAATCGGGTCACCGGTGAGCCTGTTTTTGGTGTCGAAGAAAGGCCTGTTGCGCAGACCGACGTTCCCGGCGAATGGACTTCGCCTACCCAACCATTCCCGGTGAGACCACTTCCGCTCGGCAAGCACGACTACAAGCCGGAAGACCTGATTACTGCGGCCGACACCACCGAGGCACACGCAAAAGCCTGCCGCGATCTGGTCGAAAAGAGTGGTGGGAACCTCATCAACAAGGGACAGTACACGCCCTGGGCTTATCGAGCGCCCGGTGCGCCGCCGAGGTCGACTATCAGCTTCCCTGGAGATATCGGCGGCACTGACTGGGGAGGAATGTCCGCCGATCCGAAGTTGGGATATCTTTTCGTGAACACTTCGAACTACGGAAGTCTTGGATGGATCGAGAAGAGACCGGAGGGATCGCGCGTGCCCTACGATCGCGCCAGCGTATGGGGAAATCCGGTCGCATCAAAGTTCTGGGACAGAAAGACAAACGAAAAGAATCAGCTTCTCGGCGAACAGAGCTGGCCGTGTCAAAAGCCGCCGTGGGGTCAGTTCACTGCAATTAATGCAAACACCGGCGACGTCGCGTGGCAGATAACGCTCGGCGTAACGGACGAACTTCCGGAAGGAAAGAGAAATACCGGACGGGTGAACGTGGGCGGCTCCATTGCAACAGCCGGAGGGCTGGTGTTCATCGGCGCGACAAATGACAGGCGCTTTCGCGCCTTGGATTCCAGGACCGGCAAGCAACTCTGGGAGACGAAGCTGGAATACAGCGCGATCTCCGTACCGATGACATACCAGGCCAGGAACGGTAAACAGTACGTCGCGATCACCTCGTCCGGCGGCGCCGGCATCACCGATCCAAATCCGAACAATACGGAATCGCTGTACGTCTTTGCATTGCCGTAACTGTAGCGGCGGTCTATGACCGCCGGCGACGTCGAGAATTCGGGATTGTCGGCGGTCACAGACCGCCGCTACAAGTGAAAGCATGCGAAGTTTCATCTATGACGTCCCGGGGGCGCGAGTCCTTTTCGGCGTTGGAACTACGACTTGATTCTGCGCATCGGGGCGCCCGTCGCCCTGAAAGACATCGGCATGCCGCACGAAGGATTGGATCGGGCAGCGAAGCTTGTTATGGAGCATCCGTATTACAATCCACGTCCAGTCGAATATTCCGGGCTACGGCAACTGCTCGAGAATGCTTATCAGGGCGTACGCCCGGCTTAGGACAAATATGCGAAACTTTGTTTACGACCAGCCCGCAACGCGAGTAATCTTCGGCGTCGGCGCTCTCGATCGTCTCCAGGAAGAAGTCAAGCGGCTTGGGGCCCGGCGTGCCATCGTGCTCTCGACGCCGGAACAACGTGCGGTCGCAGAGGAAGCCATGCGGCGTCTCGGTGACATGGCAGCCGGTCTTTTCACCGAAGCCGTTATGCATGTTCCGATTGAAACCGCGCGCGCTGCCCGCGACATGGCGAGAGAGCTCGGGGCCGATTGTTATGTCGCCGTTGGCGGAGGCTCCACTACCGGCCTCGGCAAAGCGATTGCGCTCGAAACCGGAATGCCGATCCTGGCCGTGCCGACAACGTATGCCGGCTCCGAGATGACACCGATCTACGGCATCACCGAAGGCGGTCTCAAAAAGACGGGACGCGACCGCCGGGTTCTGCCAAGAACAGTCCTGTACGATCCGACTCTCACCGTTTCATTGCCGGCACATATTTCGGGGCCTTCCGGGATGAACGCGATCGCTCACTGCGTCGAGGGTCTTTATGCGGAAGACGCGAATCCGATCATGACACTTCTGGCCGCTGAGGGAATCCGCGCCCTCACGCGCTCGCTGCCGATCGTGGTGCGGGAACCGGGAAATCTCGAAGCGCGCTCGGATGCGCTCTATGGCGCGTGGCTCGCCGGATCGGTGCTGGGGGCGGTCGGAATGGCCATCCATCACAAGCTTTGCCATGTGCTTGGCGGCACATTCAACCTGCCTCATGCGGATACGCATACCATCGTTCTCCCGCATACAGTCGCGTTCAATCGCGAAGCCGCCCCGGAAGCCATGCGGATCGCGGCGGAAGCCCTCGGCGCCAAAGACGCTGCAAAAGTAGAATACGCAGGAGTGCGAGAGTTACTCGAGAACGCCTACCGCGGAACCAGACCCTGACTGTAGCGGCGGTCTATGACCGCCGGCGATCCAGGATTGGGAGACCGCCGGCGGTCATAGACCGCCGCTACAGTTGTGCTAGAATCCCGCCCCACTATGAACCTCAAACAACCGATCGCCGGAATTGTCGCCACCATAATCATCATTGCGATTGCGCTGGGATTTGTTTCACTTTTTGACTTTCCTACATTTGCAGGACCCGTCGCGTACTTCCTCCTGTGCCTCATCCCCATGCAGATCATCGTCGCCGTTGTGTGGGGAACAAACAGTCCGGAATTCGCGGCCAAACGCCGCCAGCCTCTCAACGGCCTGTTGTTCACTCTGATAACGCTGGCGGCAGGGGTCATTATCGCGCCGGTGTACCGGGCCCTTGCGGGGGCAGGCATCAATCCGCCGACGCCGATGCTGATGCACTGCACCATCGTCTCCGTCGTGATCACGTTCTGGGGCGCCATCATGTGGGGCGCTTTCCCCTTCAAGCCTTTGATCAAAAACACAGTGGCCGCAGGACTGGCGCTTCTGGTTGCCTGCTACGCGGTGAACTACCTGCTGTTCCGTATCTTCTATAACTACGACTTCATGCAGGGTGCGCCGGTATACGTGCCGGCGCTGGATCCTCACGGAATGTTCAATGCTTTGAGCGCGCTCGTGTTCTATGTCACGGCGCTGGCGGGCATGTTCCTGATGCTCCACTTCGATCTGTGGCCGCTGACGAAATCTGCTTCCGTAATGAGGCAGCCCATGCTGGGGATTGTGTGGACTGTTATTGCGCTGATTCTTGGCGGAGCCGCCTACTACGTCGGGGTGAACGTGCTGGGCACGGACGTGATGGCGTTCCTCGTGCGCGTCCCGGTGCCATTCATATTCGGAACGATCATCGTGCTGAACATGCTGCAGAATTCGCTGTTCGCGAAGCTGACTCAGCCGGTCAAGGGTGTAGCGAATGCGATCGCAGCCGCTGTCATCGGGACAGTGCTCGCTCAGATATACGGTGCGCTTGCTACGACCGTTACCGGCACCGTCAAACCCGGCCCGCCGACCTATGATTTCGAAGTCTGGCTGGCTTCCGCGTTGTTGAGCGTGACTTTCCCGTTTCTGATCTTCTATGCGGAGTTTTTCAAGATGTGGCCTTTGAAGAAGAATTAGCCGCGAATTACGCCAATGACGCGAATGGGGCGCAAGAAACAATTCTTGATGCGGATACGGTTTCAGCTCGCCGCGGCGATAGCGCTCGGGAAGCGATCCGTCGTTGTTTTCCCACACCAGCAACATCGACCGCTTCGGCGAATATCCCTTGTGCTTGATGTCGGCCGGCATCGCGGCCACGTCTCCGGCTTTCATCACCACCTTCGCTCGCGGTTTCCCCGTGCTGCCATCCTCGACATCCCAGATGATCTCGTCGCAGGCCTGGATGAACCACTCCACCCGGTCGTTGCCGTGGAAGATCGGCAGGATGTGCTCCTCCGTTGTCGGACACATCAGGCTGTCCTTCACCACCGAACACACCGACGGGTTCCAGGTCACGTCCGATCGCGACAAATAGCCGAACAAATTAAACGCATGCACGTCGCTTTCAAACCCGGGCTCCGCGTGGATCTCCGGCTGATCCTGCGGCACGTCCTGGAACTGCCGGTTCACGGTGTGGCCCTTCTGGTCGGTTCGCAGTCCCGTATCTCCCGGCAAACCCACCATCCGGCTCGCCACCACGCGCTGCCGCTGGACGGCTGGACTGTTGGACCCGCGTTTGGGCCCGTAGGGCAGGCCCGTCTCATCGGGCGCCGCGAAGGGATCAAAGCCTTCGTTGGTCCAGTCCTCCAGCATGCCCACAAAAACCTTCCTCAGATCGCCCGAATCGTGCGTCTCCAGATACGCCCGGTTCGCATTCCGGTAGGCCGCGTTCGTCAGACCCATGGGCCCTGCGGATAGAAGATGTGGGCGAAGTATTCGTCCCGTTCGAATCGGAACTTCCCGATCGTGAAAACCTGGTAGCCCAGATCCCGCGCCGTGGCCGGCGCTTCGCTGTGATTGATTGCTGTACTCATCGTTATCTCCTGGTAAAAACTCTGAACTGTAGCGGCGGTCTATGACCGCCGACTGGAGATTGGCCATTTTTCGGAGGTTGTGAGCAATGGTGTCCGCCCGGCGCAGACGGGGTGGTCGATCAATGTTGCGAAGCCACCTTATAGATGCTGGCGAAGCCCTCCTTTTTTATTCGGTTCGCTTCGCGGGCTTTCTATAAGGTAGCTTCGCGACGTTGATCGACCACCCCGCCGCTCGCTTCTAACGAACTATTAATCGCTCGCGGCACCCCTCCTAATCTAGGAGGGGAGTTCTCCAAGCCGCGCACAAATGGCCAATCTCCAGGCGGCGGTCTATGACCGCCGGCAATGTCACAATTGAGGATCGTCGGCGGTCACAGACTGCCGCTACAGAATTCTCCGCATGCAAGCCACCATTGGGATCACCGCTGGCGACCCGGCGGGTATCGGACTTGAAGTCGTCCTCAAATCGATTTCATCGGTACTGACGTCTGCGCGCTGGGTGTTGTTTGTCGATCGTCACGTCTTTGAACGTAACGCGAACCGCTTCGCTGCGGGCCTGAACCGGCGCTGGATCGATGACCTGTCCGGCATCACAGAGGAACCCGTTCTTTTCCTCCACGACGCCGGCGGAAATTCTACGGGCATCGAGTGGGGAAAACTCAGCAGGGAGGCCGGGCAGCGTGCGATTGCATACCTGGAAGTTGCCAGCGCGGCCGCCCTGGCCGGACACATCGACGCCATCGTCACCGCCCCCGTCAGCAAAGAAGCCATTGGTAAGGGATTCGTCGGTCAAACGGACTTTCTGGCAGAACGCGCAGGACGGACGCAATATGCGATGGCCTTCTTTGCTCCTACATTCAAAGTGGTCCTCGCAACGATTCACGTTTCCCTGCGTGAAGCTCTCGCGCAAATTTCCACCGAACATTACGTCAAGCTGATCCGGTTCGTCGATCGACAGTTGCAGCGATTCAGGTTCGATGGCCGCCGCATTGCAGTGGCTGCGATCAATCCTCATGCCGGCGAAGGCGGGATGTTCGGGCGGGAAGACACGGACCTCCTCGCGCCGGCGGTCCGTCAATGCGCGGCTGACGGGATCAACGTCTCAGGGCCGCACTCCGCCGATAGCCTCTACTATCGCGCGCATTCGGGAGAATTCGACCTCGTGATCGCGCCCTACCACGACCAGGGGCTCATTCCCATCAAGCTGATCGCCCACGGAGAGGCGAAATTAGCCGCGGATTACGCGAATTACGCGGATGGGCGCGCCATCACCTGTATTCCCAGTCCGGTGCGGCATATGGCGCGCCCATCCGCGTAATTCGCGTAATCCGCGGCTAATTTCTTTGTCTTTATTTCCCTTTACAGTCCTGGCACAACCCGTAGATCTGCAGCTTGTGATCCAGCACCTTGAACCCCAGTTGCTCCGACGCCTCGTCCTGCTGCGTTTCAATATCCGCATTGTAGAACTCGATTGAATTGCCGCACTGCATGCAGATCATGTGGTCATGATGCTGATGATTGTAAAGGTGTTCGTACCGGGTGATGCCGTCGGCAAGATCGATTTCTCGTGCGAGGCCGCAGTCCGCAAGGATCTTCATCGTTCTGTAAACGGTCGTGTACCCGACCCGCGGATCGTGCTGCCGGACGACCCGATAGATATCCTCAACGCTGCGGTGTCCCTCGTTGTCGAGGAACGTTTCAAGAATGAGCTGACGATGCGGAGTGAATTTGAGCTTCTTGTCCTGCAGGTATTCCAGGAAGACCTGCATCTCGGGAACAAGAGCCTTCATGGAGCCGCCTGGTTCGGCAGCAGCTTCACAACATCGTTGTACATCACGATAACGAACACCATCAGAAGGAAGACGATGCTGACCTGAACGATTCGCTCCTTCATACGCAGGCTGAGATCGCGCCCCATCAATGATTCGACCAGGAGCAACAGCATCGTCCCGCCGTCGAGGATCGGAATGGGCAGCAGGTTGACCACTCCCAGGTTCAGGCTGATGATAGCCAGAAGCGTGATCAACGGCACGATGCCTGCGTCGAAGGCCTGGCCGGAAACCTGGATGATCCCTATTGGCCCGCTGATCTGCCTCATCGACGCTTCGCGTTTGATCAGTCTCGGGATGAGATCGAACAGCAATGCTGCGTACTCTTTGTTCACCTGAATGGATTTCTTGAAGGCATCGACCACTCCGAGCTTGACCATCACTGCCGGCGGCGGAATATTGATGCCGAGCATTTTCCTGTCGCCCTGCAATTCCGGAGTAACCTGGAGTTCAATCTCTTTGCCATTGCGAAGGATAGTGATCGGGAATGTCTTTTCCTGAATCGTCTGCATCAATTCCTGAATCGTCCGGCCGCTCTTCTTCAGCTCGATTCCATTGACTTTGATGATTTCGTCCCGAACTTGTATACCCGCGGCCTTGGCGGGCGCACCGTACACACCGGTAACGACTGTCCGGACAATCGGGGCCATACCCACATACCCGGAATCGTCCCGTCCCTTGCGTTCAGGGACCAGGGTGGTCTCAATCTTCTGGCCGTTGCGTTCCACCACCACGGGCAGACGAGCACCTGCGCGCGTCAGAGTCGTGTTGAAGACGTCCTGCCACGTCGGGTTCTCCTTGCCGTCCAGCGAAACGATCACGTCGCCAGGCTTGATGTTTGCTTTGTCCGCCGGGGAACCCGGCTCGACGACCTCGACGGTCGCTTTCATAATCATGAATTCCGGCACGTCGGTGCCGTAGACGTACAGTCCCGTCAAAAGCACGATCGCAAGGATGACATTCATGGCCGGACCGGCTGCAGCTACCAGGAATCTTTGCCATTTGGGCTTGGACAGGAATTCGTGTTCCGCTCCGGTGATTTCGTCCGTCGGGTTTTCTCCGGCCATTTTGACGTATCCGCCGAGAGGAAACGCGCTGATGCGGTAGTCTGTTTCGCCTCGCCGGAACCCGAAAAGCCGAGGACCGAATCCGACCGAAAACGTCTCGACCCTGATCTTGAAGAACTTGGCGACCGCAAAGTGGCCAAGCTCATGAATGACAATGATGATCCCGAGGACAATCAGCGCCCCGATGATATTGGACAGCATGCCGCCAATCGGGAACCAGCTTCGAGGGGCCGCGTCCACGTTCTGAAGTGCGAGTAACAAGTTTGTTAAAGGCATTTTAGTAATTCTAACACGATGCACGTAACTGGCCGCGGCACTGTAGCGGCGGTCTGTGACCGCCGAAAATGTTGCAATTCAAGATCCCCGGCGGTCACCGACCGCCGCTACAACAAACTCCCGGGCCCATTTGTCCGCGCTGACAATCGCTTGCAGTGAATCCGCAGGCTCCACCCGGTGGGCTTCAAGTGTCGCGTCGATCAGTTTCGGAATGTCAGAAAACGCGATCCTGCGTTCCAGAAACGCCTCGACCGCAACTTCATCTGCCGCATTGAGAACCGCCGGCGCTGTGCCGCCTCTTTCAATAGCCCGATATGCCAGGGAAATACAGGGAAACTTGCTTCGGTCCGGGGGACTGAACTGGAGCGGCGGTACTGTCGTCCAATCGAGGTGCGAAACCGGCGACGGAAGCCGTTCCGGATAGGTAAGTGCGTATTGAATGGGTTGGCGCATGTCCGCGGTGCCCAGTTGAGCGACCACCGAAGCGTCCACGAATTCCACCATGGAATGCACAACAGACTGGGGATGAACCATGATGTCGATCTTTTCGGCCGGAATATCGAAAAGCCATCGAGCTTCAATCACTTCAAGTCCTTTGTTCATCAGCGTCGCCGAATCCACAGTAATCCGCTTCCCCATTTGCCACACCGGATGTTTCAAGGCTTGTTCCGGAGAGATATTCGCGAAGTGCTCAACCGGTGTTTCACGAAATGGGCCCCCGGAAGCCGTCAGAATCAGGCGCCGCACTTCACTGTGCCGGCCTGACCGCAGACATTGATCGATGGCGCAGTGCTCGCTGTCGACCGGAATGATTCGCGCTCCGCTCTTTTCCGCCGTCTTGCGCAGCAATTCGCCGGCAACAACCATGGCTTCCTTGTTCGCAAGGGCAACGGTTTTGCCGGAAGCTACCGCGCTGTAAGTGGGTTGAAGGCCCGCTGCGCCGACAGCCGCCGAAACGACAATGTCCACTTCGAATGCTGAAGCGATTTGACGAAGGCCTTGCTCGCCCGTTACCACTTCGGGAATCGAAATCCGCAGTTCCCGGCATCGATTTCGAAACTCGTCAACGCGCCGGGCATCAGTAATCGCTACAACCGTGGGATGGAATGCGGCAGCCTGCTCTGCCAGTCGATCCACAGCTGAGTTCGCCGCGAGAGCGAAAACGGAGAATCGATCGGAAAGATGCTCGACAACACGCAAAGTGTTCTGCCCGATCGAGCCGGTCGAACCCACAACTGCGAGACGTTTCATGAATTGAAGAACCAGTAAAACACGGGCGTTGCAAAGAAGAGACTGTCCAGACGATCGAGTATGCCTCCATGGCCCGGCAGAATTGAAGAGGAATCCTTGACGCTTGTGCTTCTCTTCAGTACCGATTCCGCAAGATCTCCGAGTTGTCCTGCAACCGCCGTCACTGTCGAAATGATCGCAAGGTTCAACCAGGGCTCGTCCAGGAGCCACACACCGACGGCAATTCCAGCAATCACGCTTCCGATGAAACCTGCGATCGCACCCTCGACCGTTTTCTTAGGGCTCACCTTCGGTGCCAGGGGATGACGGCCAAAGGCGCGGCCCGCATAGTAAGCAGCCGAGTCGCCGACCCAGATGACGGCCAGGAGAACAAAAATCAGCTCGCGAGGCATTGGCACGAGAAATCCCAGCGTGACGCTGCAGTAGAGAAGACTGCTGAGGCCGATCGCCACTCTTCCCAGGGCCGTTTCGACCGGACCACTGAAGATCGTTACAGTCAACAAGGCGAGCGCAGACAAAGCCAGGCTTGTCATGCCCCATCCCGTACCGCCGACAAAAGAAGCCGTCACGAGAACTGCCGGCGCCAGGAACCATCTCCCCGGCCGGCCGATTCCACGCCTCGCGCCCAGCGACAGAAACTCTTCCACAGCCAGAGCGGCCACCAGGCCCACCACGAAGGCGAAGACCCAGTTTGGAGCAAACCACGTTATGGCAAGAACAAGTGGTATTGCGACGACCGCAGTTACGACTCTTTTCATGGGGCTTCAGGGAACTGTAGCGGCGGTCTATGACCGCCGACGATGTCACAATTGCGAGGTCCTCGGCGGTCATAGACCGCCGCTACAGAAATTCGGCGTCACCGGGTGAGTTGGGGCTCCAGTCCGCCGTAGCGCCTTTCGCGCTTCTGGAATGCGATGATGGCTTCGTACAAATGCCGCTTGTCGAAGTCGGGCCAAAGCGTGTCTGTGACCCAGATTTCCGCGTAGGCGATCTGCCAGAGAAGAAAGTTACTGATCCGGAGCTCGCCACTGGTTCGAATCAACAGATCCGGGTCCGGCAGCCCCGCTGTATAAAGGTGCGCCGCAAATTCCTTTTCCGTAATCCCGCCGTTTTCCGCAGCCGACCTCCCGCCGTTTCGCAGAATCCGATTTACCGCGTCAACGATCTCCGTACGGCCGCCGTAATTCAAAGCCACATTGAAGATCATCCCCGTGTTAGCCCGGGTTCGGGCAATTCCTTTTTCGATTTCGCGCTGCACTGATGAATCGAGCTCATCAGTGCGGCCGAGCGTGCGGAACCGGATATTGTTCTTATGGATGTTCTCCAGCTCCTTGTTCAGGTATTCCTTCAGGAGCTGCATCAAAGTAGCCACTTCAGCGTGAGGTCTTTTCCAGTTTTCCACCGAGAACGCATACAGCGTCAACACAGGAATGCCGAGTTCGGCGGAGCCTTCTACAACCTGGCGCACCGCGTTGATTCCGGCCCGATGGCCGGCAACGCGAGGCAGGCCGCGCTTGCGGGCCCAGCGGCCGTTGCCATCCATGATGATTGCGATATGGGCGGGCAGAGCGTTGCTGTCGATCTGCTCAGAAAGCTCCTGTACTTTCCTGGGCATACCGTTTGATCTTATCACGCGGAAGGTTTCAATTTGCAATGCAAAGTTCTTTAGCCACCGCTGCAATCCAGTTCAACGGAGGCGGGTTTTGGCCGCGTAATCCGCGGCTAAATAACAACGTTCAGTACTCAACGGAAATCAGGTGCAAGCCGTGCGCGGGCAACGACGGTCCTGCGAGACGCCGGTCGCGCGCTTCGAAGATCCGTGGAATCTGTTCCGCATCGAGGCGGCCCTGCCCGATCTCGATCAAAGTGCCGGCAATCGTCCGCACCATGTACTGCAAAAAGCCGTTGCCGCGTATACGAAACACCCACTCGGGCTCCGATCGGGTCCAGGAGGCCTGGTAGATTGTGCGAGTCCGGTCCTGACCGCCAGAACGCGAATAGCCGGCGGAAGCAGCGCGTTGGCTCCTCGCAGGACCGCATCCGGATCGATCTTACGCATGGTTTCGACACTCGCAACCTGGCCATGAGCGTGGACGCCCGCGTCGGTTCGTCCCGAACCGGTGACCTGGACATCGTGATTGAAGAGTTTTCGGAGTGTCTCTTGAAGCTCTCCTTGAACGGTTGGAAGCTGAGGCTGGATCTGCCATCCGTGGAATTCGGTGCCGTCATAGGCAAGTGTAAGCTTGAGGTTCCGCATTCGATTCGGTTATAGCATGTGCGTGGAAATCACGGCGACTATCATCACCTTCAACGAAGAAGACCGGATTGGGGAGGCCATCGCAAGCCTCTCCTGCTGCGACGAAATTGTGGTGGTGGACTCGGGCAGCACCGATCGCACACGGGAGATCGCAGCGGCGCGCGGAGCGCGGGTGATCCAGCGTGCATGGCAGGGGTACTCGAAACAGAAGAACTTTGCGGCGGAACAGGCGCGGCATGACTGGATCCTGAGCATCGACGCCGATGAGAGACTCAGCATTGAACTCGCGGACGACATTGTGAATGCATTTCCCGGCGCGAGCGCCGGGGCTGCTTATTCGATGCCGCGCCGCGCCTTTTACATGGGGCGGTGGATCAACCACTCGGGCTGGCACCCGGATCGCAAAGTGCGTTTATACGATCGCCGGCGATGCCGCTGGGAAGGCGACCACGTCCACGAGAGTATGCAAGTCGAGGGCCCCGTGGGAAGGCTTCACGGCGATCTTTTTCACTTTCCGTACCGGGACTGGAGTGATCACGTTACAAGAATTGAGAAATATACGAAGCTGGCAGCAGAAGCCGCCCGTTCCAGCGGGCGCCGCGGCAATGTCCTGA